>Ga0129308_1003374_pt1 | contig 11578 bp, 11 predicted proteins | sample L827metagenome_FD_94440 | JGI IMG/M metagenome (GOLD analysis project Ga0129308, IMG submission 94440) | Ring-tailed lemur group fecal microbial communities from Wisconsin, USA - L827 metagenome | ecosystem: Host-associated > Mammals > Digestive system > Large intestine > Fecal | place: USA... | reverse complement strand
TAAGGCTGATAAAGATACGATTAATGGTGCAAATCATAAATCTGATTTTTCTATGATTGAATTTGTTATTGATACTGACAAAGCTAAAAGGAAATATAAAAAGGCTATACAAATGGGTAATTTTAACTATGCTAATCAATTTCAAGGAAACATTATAAGAATTGAAAAGGTGGTTGAGTGAATTTAGATCAAAGAAAGGAAACAATGAAAAATGGTTATGTAAATGAAACATTGTGTTTGAAGTGTAGAGAAAAGTTTGAGTATTCAAATGAAGATACTTTTTGGGATGAAAAAGGAAGCGGATACAGTACTAAATTAGTTAGATGTCCGTTTTGTGGAACTATTCAAGTCGTTAAATATGTAGAGGACAAAAGTTTAGATCTTAATAATGATCCTAGATATTATTGATCTGAATTATAGTAGGCAAAAGAAAGGATTAAATGAAAATAATGATATGTTGTGTTTTGGTATTGGAGTATTAATCGGAGTTTGCATTACAATTGTTTGTCTAGTTTTAGCAAGTGCAAGCGATGAAGCGGATAAAATGCAGGTTATAAACAATAATAAAGGAGGAATTTAATGAATAATACATTTAGAATGGTTGGGAGTTTATCAATCGGAAAAGAAACAGAAAGTTTTAAGCCTTATAGAGAAGACGAATATGAATCTGGTTGGGTTAGAAAAATCTTAAATTTTAACATAAGATCTGGAAATAATATCTTTTATTTACAAACAGCTGGAGGATGTTTTAAAAATCGAAAAGATAAAGGATTAATCTATGTTACATCAGCTGGTAAGAATGTAAATGGTAAGTTTGTAAAAGGAGAAAATTTTACAATTCCATTTGAAGAAAGAATGAAATCACCTAAATTAAAAGACGTTGCTGAATTTAATAAATTTGTTATTGATTTAGAAAAGCCTGATTATAGAAAGAATTTATTAAAAGCAATTGAATGTCTTAAAGAAGGTAAAGAATTAAAAGATATTGGTAAATTTACTGGTAAAAGAATTAATTATTTAGAAGAATTTAAAGATAAAGAATTAAAAGAATTAGAAGATATGTTAGCGAAAAGTAATAATAAAAGATTTGAATATATTAGTGAATGGGATTTTATTGATACTTTAAAAGGACTAATTGATACTGGTAAGATTAACGATAAAAAATTCTACGTTACTGGAGATATTGTTTTTACATATTCAGAAAATAAGAACACTTTTTATAAAAATTATGTTCCAAGAAAAATATATTTATCTGATGAAGAAGACATGGCTGAAGCAACAGTAGATTTCTTTTTTGGAGAAGATGCACTAGATGAAAGTCTATTATTAAATGAAGGAAAATATCAGATTAATGGTTACACATTCTTTTATGATAATCAAAGAAAGAAAAAATTACCTGCTCCATACACATTAACTATTTATGCTGCAAAATCTGATAATGAAATCGAAAAGAAGAAAGAAGAAGTTCAAGTAAAAAGATTTAGATTTAGTGAAGAATCATATGGAGTTTATAATTATGGTGTTGTAGTTAAATTATTAAATGGTGCTCAGACAGAAGAAATTACAGAAGATGATTTAACTGAAGAACAAAAAGATAGTATTTTAATAGGTGAATTAACATTAGAAGATATAAAAAAAGAATTAGGAGTAGTTTATGGAGAAAGAGTCACTGAAAATGTATTTTTTAAACCAGCAAGAGGATTTAGTAGTGGAAGACAAGAAACTGATTACAGTTTAAGTGATTTAGATATAACTACTTTATTAGAAGATGAAAATGTTTTTGAAGAAGAAACTGAAGATAATGTTGAAATTGAGGATGAAGATGAATCATTATTTGATGATATTTTATAGGAGGAAGACAAATGGGATTTACAATTAAAAAAGCAAAGAGAACAGAAGTTTATGTAAAAATTGCCTTAATGGCAAGTTCTGGTGGTGGAAAAACATATTCGGCATTAAGATTGGCAACAGGAATGTCTCAAGAAATTAAAGAAAAAAAGGGAGTAGATGCACCTATTTTAATGATCAATACAGAGGCAAACCGTGGTTATTATTATGCTAATGAATTTGATTATGATATTTTAGACTTAACTGCACCTTTCTCACCAGAAAGATTTATTGAAGCAATTAATTTTGCTATTTCTGAGGGATATAAAATTTTGATTATTGATTCTACATCTCACGAATGGGAAGGGAAAGGCGGATGTTTAGAGTTACATCAAAAAGCTGGAGGAAAATATCAAGATTGGTCTAAAGTAACACCAAGACATAATAAATTTATTGAAACAATTGCAAATAGTAAAATACATATTATTTGTACAATGAGAGGAAAAGATCAATATGATATGTCAAAAGATGATAATGGTAAAACTACTATTCAAAAACTAGGTGTCGGTGCTAAACAAAGAGAAGGATTTGAATATGAATTCACTTGTACTTTTAATATTGATCAAAAGACTTCAATTGCTGAAGTACAAAAAGATAATACTCATATCTTCGATCAAGATGTTGCGACTTTGTTAACAGAAGAACATGGAAAAAGAATTATTCAATGGGCAACTAGTGCTGATCCTACAGTAAAAGATGAAAAAATAGAGGTGACTAAACATAAAGTAATTGATGAAGAAATACAAGTAGCAGATCCTGACTTAGTAGAAAACAATACTGATGAAAATAAATATCCCGATGATTTAATTTCAGAAATTAGCAAACTTTTTAAGGAGTTAAAGGATAAAGAATTAAAGAAAGAAGTAGCTAGTAAAATAAAAGAATATGGAAAATTGCCAGACTGTCCTATAGAAGTTCAGAAAGAAATATATGATAAATTAATTTAATTATAGGGTTGGGGTAAACCCAACCCTTTATTTTAAGGAGGAATGAGAAATGGAATTGAAAGTTAATACTAATACAGCTAATACTGATACAGATTATATACCTACAGATATGTGTAACAATTTTTTTAACTATCCCCCTTTATATATAGAAGAACCAAAATTAACTACTATAAGAAAGGATATGAAAATGGATGTTATAGAAAAAGGAAAGAATATAGTTAAAGAATATAAAACATATGTGAATAGCTATTATAGTGATAGAGTGAATCAAGAGATTAATGAATTAACTCAAAAGAGTAAAGTTCAAAAAATTTTTGATGAAGCAAATGATTTAATAAAAACTAAATTGCAAGAGCTAGATAATTCAAATTTTTTAATAGACTATGTACCTATTGTTAGTCTTGAAAGTTATTTCACTGAAGAGGAAAAAGAATTAGAAAAGAAGATATGTAAAAAATATGAAAAAGTAATTGATTCTGTTATTGCTGTTTTAGATAGAGTGATAACTTCTATAGATTTATGTGAAACAAGAGAAGAAGTAATGGGGTTATTAAAACAAACTGGTTTTGTTGATGAATTTGGCGTTGTCATTGATCATAAAAAAGTGAAAGGATATATAAAATAAGGAGTTATAAAAATGACTAATGAAGAAAAAAGAAAATTGGAGGAGATTCTTCCTCCAATTGAAGAGTATAAAGAAAGAATTAAAAATTGTTCACCAGATGAACAGAAGTTATTAATAGAGCATTATTATACTTCTGCTAATGAGATAGAGTTGGTTAAGCTAGTGGACGATCTTATTACTCATTTTGATGAACAAGATGAGGTTTTCCAAAAGATATTTGATAATATTTTTAGCACTTTAAAAAATCACAAAGAGGGAATTGATGATTTGAATGAAGCTGCTAAAACTCTTATTGATGATGTTGAAAGAATAGATAAAACAATTAAATGTTTATCAGGAATTGGTATTGCGATTGCTATTATACTAAGTGTATTCTTTATTGGGTTAATATAAATATGTTGGGTGGTAAAGAAATGAAAGAAAAATACAAATATAAAAATGGAGTGTTTTTAGCTAGAATGCAGCCTATGCATAAAGCACATTTAGAGATTATCAACATTGCTTTGAGAGAGTGTGAGAAAGTAACTATCATTTTAGGAAGTTCCAATAAAAGAGATATGTTGAGAAATCCTTTTACATTGGAAAAACGAAAGAATTGGTTAGCTTTGTCATTGCCTTATGAGGTTTGGTTCAATGATAGAATAAAGATTTTTGAGATACCAGATTGGTCGTTAGAAAATGACACAAATGAAACATCATTGTGGGGAAGATACTTCTACTATAACGTAGTTTCAAGGATAGGCTCTAAAAGATTTACAATCTATTATAGTGACAGTCCAGATATTATAAAAAATTGGTTTCATGAAACAGAAGTCGAAGAATACATTACATTAAGACTGCTTGACAGAGGAAAAATGTATGACGGATTGTCAGCAACAAAAATTAGAGAAGCAATTTTAAAAATGGATCTTGATTATTTAAATAAATATCTTCCAGAACCAGTGTTGAAAGATGTAGAGTATCTTAATGAATATTATAAGAAGGTAGTATCACACCCAAAAGACGATTTTTCGATGGAATAAGACAATTATGTAGATAAAATAGAAGAATTTCGTAACGATGACAATGTCAAGATGAGATGAAGATGAGAAGTCTAAGTTGAACTTAGGGTTATCTGGAGAAGCTATAAATAAAGTAATAAGTGATAACTTTAATGATGATGAAAAAATTTGAATATTTATGAACCTTAACAATATTAAGGTTGTCTATTACAAAAAATTAAAATTAATTTCATATTTTTTGAAGAATACATGACATTTAGGAACATTTAAACAAATAAACGTTATATATTGAGAAGGAAGTGGAGTAAATGGAAGAATTAAATAATATTAATAATGGAGTGGCATTATGTCTAACACAAAGGTCAAATGTAGATATTGTGGAAAATTAATTGATAGAAGTACAGCTTATAGTGTTCCTCATGGGAAAAGAAACTGGTATTACTGTACAGAAGAACATTCTCTAATGAAAACAGATAGAGAAATTATGTACGAAGAATTACAAGAAATAATAGGTGTAACAACTCATACCATTTTCTTTCAAGAGTTTGATAAGATAGCAAAAGTTCATGGATACAAAAAGGTCATTTCTTATATTAAAGAAAATAAAGACTATCTAATGCTGATTATGAATAAAGATTTTTCTTCTGAATATGGAAAGATTAGATACTTTTCAGCTATTTTTAAAAATAATTTAGGTGATTTTATTGAACCTAAAGAAGAAATAAAGAAAGAAATAGTAATTGATACACCTATCTTTGTTAATAAATCCAATAGAAAAAGAAAGAAGAGTATGAACTCATTAATGAAGGAGATTATGAATGAATAAAGACCTGTTTTTAAAAGGTGTCTGTGAAAAATATCCTGAAAAGTTATTAGAAAAGAGAGTAGAAATAGAAGGTAATGTTATTGCATCTATTTATAAAGATCCATTATTGATTGATGAGATCGATCTTACTAAGAATGCCTTTTTATCTAAAGATGGGAGATTTTATTATTGTTTAGCAGTTAATCTTAGAAAGAAAAATTTTAATGTATTTGATGAAGTGACTATTTTATCTAATAGCACTGATGAGGTTATAGAAAGATTTAATTCAAAGGGTGGATTTGAAGTCATAGAGCATATGACTGACATAATTAACCTCAATAATTGGGATACATATATTGACTTACTTTATAGAGAGAACATTTTAATAAAATTATTTAATGATGGTTTTAATTTATTTAATCAAATTGAATATAACAAGAAAAATATTATCCCTATTGATGTTTTTAGGCAAATGAGTTCAGATGATGTTATTGATTTTTATGAAACTCTATTGACTAATTATGGCACAGGATATTCAAATAAAGTTTTTGAAGAGGAAGAGATTGATTTTGAAGATGATTTTTTAGATCAATGTGTTGAAGGGCTGGACGTTGGTGTAAGTTTTGGAACAGCAGGATATGATATAAATGGTGAAATAATAAATTGTTTTCCTTTTCTGTCGAATCAAGTTATGGGTTTAGCTCCCGGTTATTTATCAATGTGTGCTGGTTTTAGTTCAACAGGTAAGAGTACTTGGTGGGTAACTACAATCGCTGCTTTGGTAAGTCAAGGAGAAAAAATATTAATTATATCTAATGAAGAAAGATTGATTAAATTTAAAGTTAAATTTCTTGTATGGATTTTATCTAAAGTATTTAAGTATTATAAACTTACGAAAAAGAAAATATTATCAGGAGATATCACTGATGAAACTAGAATATATTATAAGAAAGCTCAGAATTACTGGAGAAAAAACTATAGAGGAAATATAAAATTTATTAGAATTGAAGGTTCAGATATTAATTTAGTAAAGAAAAAAGTTAGAGAAAATGTTTTGAAATTTGGTTATACAGGATTCTTATATGATACATTTAAAATTCAAGAAAAGGATATGTCAAATGCTAGACAAGATTTAGCATTAGTTCGTGATTGTAGAGAATTAGATAGATTGTGTAAGAAATATAATATACTTGGAATGACATCTGTTCAGCTTGCAGAGCATATGAAAGGAAGATTATTTCTTGATTCAAGCTGTTTGTCAAATTCTAAACAAGTAAAAGAAGACTTAGAAGCTTTATTTATGATGAGAAATGTTTATGATGAAGAGCTAGATCCAAAAAGCAAATATTATTGCAATCCATTTAGGTTGAAAAAAGTTGATGATAAATGGGTAGAAGAGCCATATGAATGCGATAGAAAAAGAGTTTGGAGAGCATTCTTTATAGAAAAAGCAAGAGATGGTAGTAATAGTTCTGATACAGGTGTTGCATATTTACTTGCATTTGATGGGGATCATGCAATTTTTAGAGAAACGTGTCTAGCAAGATTTAAACATGGAGAAATAAAATAATATATAAGGAGAGGATATGATTGAGTACATAAAAGAAAAACTTTTAAATAATATTGAATATTTAAAAGAATTGCTTGAATATTATGGATATTGTAATATTTCAGTTCATAGAAATTATATTTCTTTTGGTAGAGATGAAGTATCTTCTCCTAAGTCTATTGTAATAAAAACAGAAAATAATAAATATTTATACGTTACTGATTATGCTAGAAATTTAAGCTGCGATATATTTAAATTTATTATTCTACAAAAAAATGTTGAATTTAAAGATATTATAGGTGCTGCTAAAAGAATAATAGGTATTGATGATTTTTATGAAATTGAAACTAAATCAACAAAAGCATTTGGTGGATTTTATAATAAAATAAAAACAAGACATGAAATAAAATTAAAAATATATAATGAAAGTATTTTAAATAAGTATGTTTATAGTCCTAATAAACGTTTTTTAGATGATGGAATTTCATTGCAAACTCAGAAAGATTTCTTTATTGGTTATGATGTTGAAAATCAAGCGATTTCTATACCAATTTGGAATGAAATTGGTGAATTAATAGGAGTAAAAGAGCGAATTAATAAAGATCCAGAAGATGGTGAACAAAAATACTTTTATGATATACCTTGTAATATGAGCTTTACTTTATATGGATATTATCAAAATTATCAATATTTAGAAAGTGCCGAAACAATATATATATTTGAAAGTGAAAAAGCTGTTATGCAGTGCTATAGCATGGGAATTAGAAATACTGTTGCTCTAGGTTCCTCTTCTGTTAGCAAAAGGCAGTGTCAATTATTATTGAATTTAGATCCAAAAAATATAGTTTTTATGCATGACAAAGGATTGGATTTTAAAGTAATAGAAAGAAATCTAATTTTTATTAAATCATATAGTATAATGCGTGAAATTAATCTTAAATATTGGATACCTAATGAAGATATTCCAGATAAAGCAAGTGCAAGTGATTTAGGAAAGGAGAAATTTGATGAAATTATTAAAAATCAAATAGTGAAATATGAATAAAGAAGCAAGTGTTAAAAATGATTGTAGAGGATTGGAGCCAAATGAAATAATTGAAAAAATAATGGTAAGTAGGAATATAAAGGATGTCGATCATTTTATAAATCCAACAGAAAATGATTTACTACCTTTGACTGACTTATTAAGAATTGATGAAGCTACTAATATATTACTCAATGGAATTAAAGAAAATAAAAGATTTTGTGTATATTTTGATACAGACACTGATGGAATATGTTCTGGTACTGAAATGGTTAGATATTTAAAAGATTATGGTGTTGATTCTCAATGGATTATAAATGAAGGTAAAAAACATGGTGTAACTAAAGAATCGTTAGACAGTCTCAAGGATATAGATATTTTAATTATTGTAGATTCATTGAATACTGATATAGATATATATAAGAAAATTTATGATATGGGAGTAGAAACTATTGTTCTTGACCATCACGACATTAATAAGAAATTGGAAAGTGAATATGATAAATATATTGTATTAGTCAGCTCTAACAGAAACTATAAAAACAATAAACTATGCGGTGCTGGTGTTGTATGGAAGTTTTTGAAATACATAGACGAACTTACTGGGACTATTTATGCAGATAAATATGTAGATTTAGCTGCAACAGGAACTATTGGTGATATGATGCTTTTAGATAGTGAACATTTTGAGAACAGATATATTGTTTCTCATGGATTAGATAATTTAAATAATTTAGCTTTAAAAAAGATGATAGGAGGGTATTCGTTTACAAGTACTTCTATATCTTATAGTATTGCCCCTTTAATTAATGCTGCAAACAGAATGAATAAAAATGAATATGCAGTTAAAGCATTATTGTCTGATGAAAATAGTGAGGTTTTGAAATATATTAAGAAATTAAAAAAATGCAAAGCAGATCAAAATAAAGAGATTGACTGCCTTATGCCAGATATTATTAAACAGGTTGAAAAACAAGAAGATAAAAAGTTTTTGAATATTATCATTGATACAGATTCAGGAATTACGGGCTTGTTAGCTAATAAGGTTTTAGGTATTTATCAAAAGCCTGTCTTTATACTTAAGAAAAATCTTTGTGGCTATTCTGGATCATGTAGATCAAATGGTTATGGGAACTTTCTTGATTTTTGTATTAATACTGGGTTAGGACAATTTGGAGGTCATGAAGAATCTTTTGGAATAATAGACATTCCTTATGAGAATTATGATTTGTTTATTAAGAAGGTAGAAAAAGAACTAAATAATTTGGAACTAAAGAAGACTTTGGAAGTAGATGCTGAATTAGATATGAATGATATTAATAGAGAATTAATTAATAATGTTAAAATTTTTGATAAAGTTTCTGGACAAGGTTCCAAACAACTAACTTTTAAAATAAAATGCAATGAATTTGAAGTAAGCAATATGAGTCAAGGGAAACATTTAGTTGTTAAGCCTTGCCATGACTTTATGTTTATAAAATGGAATTGCAGTAATAGATTCGAAGAAATGGAAGACCATGCATTATTAGGTGATGAAATAACTTTTATAGGATCTTTAACAGATGGATTTATAGGCAAGAAACATTTTAATCAAATGATATGTGATGAAATAATCGAGGAATGTATATGAGTAAAAGATATAATAATTATCATAAGCATACTCATTATTCAAATATATGTACGTTAGATTGTTGTGTCAAACCTATAGATTATATTAATAGAGCAAAAGAATTAGGACATACAATATACTTTACTACAGAACATGGATTTCAAGGTAATATTTTTGAAGCACATAAATTATGTTTAGAAAATAATATTAAGCCTATCTATGGAGTAGAAGCCTATTATGTAGATGATATGAATATTAAAGATTCAAGAACAAATTATCATATTGTTATCATTGCTTTGACTAATAATGCAAGAAAACAAATTAATAAAATTATATCTATCGCATATAATGATGGTTATTATTATAAACCTAGAATTGATTTGAATTGTTTATTAACTTTAAACCCTAAAGAAGTAATTATAACCACAGCTTGTATAGCAACAAGACTGTTCAAAGGAAACGATTGGAAAGAAAAATTTTTCATTCCACTTTATCAATATTTTAAAGATAATTTTTATTTAGAAGTTCAGGATCACAACGAAGAAATTCAAAAGGAATTAAATTATAAGATATTAGAGTTACATAAAGAATATGGTATAAAAATTATTCATGCAAATGATAGTCATTATATCTTACCTGAAGATGCAAAAATAAGAAATCAATTTCTTAAAGCTAAAGGAATGAATTATGGCGATGAAGATACATTTATCTTAGATTATCCAGATTATGATACAATAGTGGATAGATATTTACAACAAGGAGTGTTGACAAAAGATGAAGCGATAGAAGCTTTAGATAATACTCTTATATTTGATAAAGCTGAAGCAATAGAATTGAATTATGATTTTAAATTACCTAAAATTTTTAAGGGTGATAGCAATGCACATTTAAAGAAAATAATTTTACAAGAGTTTAATAATAAAATAATTTCACAAAATTTATCAAATGATAGATTAAATGAATATAAAAAAGCATTAAATTATGAATTTAATATAATTAAAAAGTGTAATATGGCTGATTATTTTTTGCTTGATTATTATATAGTAAAGAAAGCTGTAGAAGAATATGGTGGAGTGCTTACAAGAACTGGAAGAGGAAGTGCTGTTAGTTTTTTAATAAATTATCTTCTAGGCTTTACGCAAATAGATAGGCTTAAATCACCTATTCAATTATACCCAACCAGATTTATGAGTGCTGAAAGAATTTTACAGACCAGATCATTGCCAGATATTGATTTAAATTGGATGGATGTTGCTCCAGTATTAAAAGCAAGCAAAGATTATTTAGGTGAAGATGGAGTATATTATATGGTCTCTTATAAACCTATGCAAGAATCAAGTGCTTTTAGATTATGGTGTAAATCATTAGGAATGAATATAGGAGAATATAATGATATTGCTAAAAATTTAGATGATTATAAAGATGATGAAAAATGGAAAGATATCATTTTTGATAGTAAAGTATTTGTTGGTGTGATTGAGAGTATTTCGCCATCACCATGTTCAGTTTTACTACTTGATGATTCTATTTCAAGAGAAATTGGACTAATAAAGGTTGGTGACGTAATGTGCTGTGCTTTAGATGGATACTATTGTGATTTATATAAGTATTTAAAAAATGATTATTTAATTGTTTCAGTTTATAAACTAATAAATGAAACCTATAAAATGATAGGAAGACCAATAGATGATATTGGTACTCTGTTAAAAAAATGTGATGATAAAGTATGGAATTTAATAGCTTCAGGTTTAACAACTACAATAAATCAGTGTGATAGCGACTATGACAAACAAATATTAAAAAAATATAAACCAAAAAATTTAACAGAAATGAGTGCATATGTAGCTGCAATAAGACCAGGTTTTGCAAGTTTATTGAATAATTTTGTAGAAAGAAAACCATATACAACAGGTGTTAAGCAATTAGACGAATTATTATCCAGTTCATTTAATTATTTGTTGTATCAAGAGTCTTTAATGTCATATTTAATTTGGTTAGGCATCGAAGAAAAGGAAACATATGATGTTGTAAAAAAGATATCAAAGAAAAAATTCAAAGAAAAAGAGTTACAAGATTTAAAAGCTGTTTTAATAAAAGGTTGGATAGCTCAGATAGGAAGTGAGAAAGGATT
>Ga0129308_1003373_pt1 | contig 11580 bp, 21 predicted proteins | sample L827metagenome_FD_94440 | JGI IMG/M metagenome (GOLD analysis project Ga0129308, IMG submission 94440) | Ring-tailed lemur group fecal microbial communities from Wisconsin, USA - L827 metagenome | ecosystem: Host-associated > Mammals > Digestive system > Large intestine > Fecal | place: USA... | reverse complement strand
TGCCCCTTATCCTCAATTATCACCATCAATGTCACCACCTCTCCGGTTATAATGCCGCTCCCCAGTCAGATAGCCTTCTGCCCTTTTCTGCTTCTCCACAAGATCACGCAATCGTTCAAGAAATTGCTTGTTCTGCTTGTCTGCGCAAAAATCCGCGATTTCTTTGGTCATGGCGACGCGGTCCTTATATCCACGCCGCGCCACCCGCTCGCTGTGGATCCTCGTGGCAACACGGCATCTATCTTCATAACTATTGGCAAATTCCAAGTCATGTAGCTGATCCTGCTGCTTTTTATCGTATTTCCATACTTCGGAAATACATGCTTTATACTCATCTTGGCAATCTTTGAGGAAGTCCAAAAATTCGGTAATCTGCTTAGAAGGTAATTTATTCTGCATAAATGTTCCTCCCATCAATTAAAAGGTAATTCCTCGTCAATCCCGTCAGGAATATTCATAAAGCCGTCTCCAGATGCAGGCCCATACGGAGAATCTCCAGAATTATTATTCTGTCCACTCTGATTGCTGGAGGATTTACTCTCCGCAAACTCCTGCTCCTCTACAACCACATCGGTCGTATACACCTTGACGCCGTCTTTGTTTGTATAGCTGCCTGTCTGGATTCTGCCGAAGACCGCAATCTTGGTTCCCTTGTGCAGATACTTTTCTGCAAATTCCGCCGCCTTCCCGAAAGAGATACAGTTAATAAAATCTACATTCTGCTCTCCTTCGCGCTTGAAGCGCCGGTCAACTGCCAATGTATATCGCCCAATCGCGGTAGACTTCTCGCCCTGGGAATATCTAATCTCCGGATCGCGGGTCAGACGGCCCATTAAAACTACTTTGTTCATATTTCAACCTTTCTACGCCTTACAACGTAGCAACGCGCTCCTATTTATTTGATCAATCGTTGTTGGTGAATGTAATTGGAATAATCTGCTCCGGCAGGAAATTTACTTCATAACGGTATTTGTCCACCTCTGCCCCGCTGATATCCTCGACTACCCACAGAGTCCACTCAGTCAGCCCAACGGAATGCTTCTTGTACTCACCCGGTCCGGTTTCCACAATCGCTATGATACGGTTACTTTCAAGTGTGAATGAAAAGGCACCCACCAACTCAAACATCGGTTTATCCGTCCTCGCATTCAGTACGGTCAGCCTGCGGATCACATTGAAGTTGTCCGCTTCCTGCGACACGTTATAGGATACCTGATCAGCTTCCGTACATCCGGAAAATATTGTCATCATTACAACTGCAAATAATACTGCGACAATTTTTTTCATAAACTTTCTCCCTTCAAAACGGCAATAGCCGCAAATCTACTTTCAGACCTTTCTCGGCCGCCCATACTGGGCACCGAACCACTTTTCGGGCCTCCGTCACAAATTCCTCCGAATCTGCATTACTCTGGCTCATATGGAGCAATATGACGTTTCTCAAGTCAGGATTATTATTGGCCCGCAGAAAATCCAGCGTGGTTTGTAATTCCATGTGTCCAGTCATAACATGGGAGCGGTTCACTGCATCGTCCGGGATCAGCCTTTTATCATAGTTGCATTCCACCAGAATATGATTCAGCCTGTCAAACCGATATTTTACATATTCCGTATCACTCACATAGAGAAGCCTGCCAAAATCCGGATGAACTATCAGAAAACCACAACACGGAACATCGTGGACAAGACCAAAACTCTTTATTACGAAGTTTCCAAGTATCTGTACCAGCCTAAGCGTTTTTGATTCATACGGCTTAAACACAGGAATTCCCGCTTTCTTATATTCGCCGACATACTTGGCATGATCCCCGTGGGAATGGCTCACAACCACTCCCACAATCTTCCTCACGTTGAAACCCAGCGCTTTCTTGACTTCCAGAAAAGGGACACCTGCTTCAATAATCAGCGCTTCCTTGTCGTTTTCCAATATGTAGCAGTTGCCGGATGAACCGGAACCTAAGGCTTTAAGATTCATACTGTACTCCTTTAATGCCAACAAATAAGCTCGGCGGAACAGGAATCTTACCAAGGTACTTCTCAATCGGTTTCCAGATATGCAAGCAGTACGGAATGTTATTTACATACTCACTCTTCGGCGGGTGATACTGCACACAGCATTCGTCCTCTGAGAAAAACATATCCTTGAGCTGGCACATTTCGTTCCATGTAGGCATCCGGTTCTTTCCATCAATAGAAACGTGCTCCCAGCCGCCAGCATAACTCCAAATGACAGACATGCCTTTACAACTTCCTTTGGTAAAATATCCCATTCCGCCATCGAATGTCTTGCTGATTATCCGAAAGTCATTTCGGCTCTCCAATTCCCCATATAACTGTGTCATGCTCTTCATGAATAAAATTCACTCCTTATGTCAACGATGTTTCTCGTCTGCCCCAACAACTTCCGATTATGTTTCGCCCGCTTTTCACTGTCACAAATGAATTGCTTGCATATTTCTGGTCTAACTGGATAAATTACGCAAACCTTTCTGCCATTATCACGAAACGGGCAGGTCATATCATATACCGGCGTTGCCACCGGAAGCAGATGCTTACATTCCTTGATACCATTCTTTCTTATGTATTTGTGAATCACATCTACTTCTTTTTGGCTCATGGGTAGCAGATTGGAGCAGCAATTACCACATCTGGAACACTTACCGTCCGCGGTATAGTTAAAAATGTTGTCCTCCATTCCTTTCTGAACGGATTCTGAAAATGATATAACCTCCATGGTTTACTCCTGCATAAATTCCGGTTCTTCCTCCACTGATTCCTCGCTGACAACTTCTTCCTCAATCACATCCGGAAAGTCCTCACTGTTGGCGTTCTGCTGGATGTCATAGGCAACATCCTCTGCCATAACATCAATGGATTCCAATTCTTCCGCTTTCTCATAGGAATCAACCGCGAACACATCTCCATACTGCTGCACAATCTGTTTGCAGGCCCTGGAAGTGACCGTTTTCTTTGCCATCATATCGGTGAATTCTTTATGAGTGCCGAAATTCTCCTTATACCCATAACCCTTTTTCCAAGCAGTCTTAATCTGACTCATATTCATAACTTCCATGTAAGTGCTGCCATCCACCAGTGTAATCACGCAATAAGCGCCGACAATCTTATCCAGATCAATATTCCGGAAATCCTGCTGATGCTCGTCCAGAATCTTTCTACCATTATCAATATGATATTTGAAAGTGTCACCCTCGTAGATAACTTCGGCATTGATCGTCCTTGCGCCATAGCGATGTGCCATAGCTTTGTGACCGTGATAGGATACCTGACACTGCAACTTGCCGCCGTAAGCAATCGGATAGCATTGCTTCTTCTGCATGGACAGCCCCATTGTGACCATATCCATAAGAGAATTGGCAATGCTTGCCTGTGAACAAGTTTCCAGAACACATTTACCATTCTTATCGTTGGTCTCTTTCAAAATGAGGTATGCCCCCATCAGCGCATTGGTCGGGTTATAATCTGCCGGAAAGGTCAGTCCGTATTCCTGTTTCTGCTGAAGCTGCGCTGCCAGTCCGTCAATAAAAGCATTGTTTACCACAAGGCTCGCTGCCTGCTGTCCCTGTTTTGCTGGTGTTTGTTTCTTTTCTACTGTTGCCATAATTAAAATCCTCCTCCAAACAATCTTTTAATAAGCAAATCTATCAACGCGTGTTCTGCACCTTTCTTCCCTTCAATATACTTAGCTGTGATCTCTTCATGGGACAGCTTTGAATTTTCAAAAGCTTCCATAATTACTCCTTCTGCGAATTCACCGCTAGTGTCATCTGCAACATTCTCCCTGACTGATTTGATCAGAAATGAAAGTTCCATGCACAACTGCGCCCCTGTGCCTTCTGCCTGTATTCTCCCATTTTCGAATTTCAACATTTTATCTATTCTCTCTTTCTCCGGACTCTTCCGGCTCACATTTCTTTACAATCTCTTTCAGATTTTCCTCGCCATAGGTCTGTACCCAGTCCATATCCGCCAGCTCATCTACCACAATCGCATGCTTGCCGCCCGGCAGTTCCACCTTGTCGCCCGATTCCAGATTCAGCCGGCTTTTATAGGTGTATGCCCGTCCGGCAGGCTGACCGGATTTGAGGAATTTTACTTTGATGTAATGCAATTTTTCTCCTCCCTTTCTATCTGCTTTCTTATATCGGTTTGAAGTATTGATACAATATCACCACCAAAAGCTTTACGTTCTTCTTTGCTCATAAGGCTGTTAATCATACAATGATTATCTTCCAAAAATTGAAGCACCTGCCTTTTGCGCTTCATCTATGCCACCACCTTTAACTCCGCATCGTCCGACACCTTCAACAACACCATCTGGCAGTCCATTTCCGGAATATTGAAATCGTTCAGCGCTTCCGCATTGTCAATAAACACCGGCGCCGTCATGCCATTCAGGGCGGACAGAGAAGAAATAATATCCAGTCCAGCAATTATCTTGTGACCATTATTCAGACTGCTATATGGCACGCCATTGACCATACACTCACACGTCTCTTTCATGCCGCCGTTAATCTGATTGGCAAACAATTTCCATGAAACTGTATTGAACTTTGCGTTGATGCTTTCAGAAATGCGATTCATCTTTTCCCTGATGAAAGATTCCAGCAGGAAAATCATCTTTTCCTGATCGGCCACCTTCTGTCCGACTTCCCGCTGTTCTTCCTGCAGCTCCGCAATGCGCTCTTCAACTGCCGTATTGTCCGCAGAAGCGATTTTCTTCTCAACTACCGATAATTCCTCACGCAAGCCGGTAAGTTTGATTCTGAGCTGGCTGCGGTAGTCTGCACCGGTGCTCATGTTACTCAGCGCATCCTCCATTTTGGACACCTGCAACTGCAAGGATTCATATTCCTGATTGGCAGACAGGTCAGCATACACAGGCATCTTGTTGAGTTCTTCCATTGCTTCCGCGCTTTCCTTGTTGAACTTAATGGAATCCGCTTTCGCCTGCTCCAGATCAGTTTCCAGACGTTTCAACTCTGACTGACTTTCCTTAATGGCAGCTACGGTAGCATTCCCTTTCTGGGTAATCAAAGCCAGTGCATCCTTTTTGTTGGCTTCAAATGCCCGCCGATCAGCTTCATATGCTTTTCGATGAGCCTCGCTATTCTGCTCATATTGGGAAATCTTCTCCTGCTTCAATTCTTCCGGTAGGGCCTGTCCACAGGTCGGGCAAACAAGATCATCTTCCGTCAGCGCGGGAAGTTCCTCATATTCAGGGAAAGTCTTTGCCTTCTCTGCTCTCCACTCATCCTGTAAGCGTTTCTTTTCTGCTTCTTGCCGTTCAATGGCAGCTTTACATCTGGTGATATCCAGTTCCGTCATGCGGATCTTCTGACGGGAATCTTCAAAGCCCCTCTGTGCCTCGTCCTTGCGGCTCTGAATGGCTCTACGTGCTTCATCCAAAGAATGATTAGCCTTATCAGAAATTGTCCTCATTTCGCCTTTTAAACGCAGAATTTCATTGGAGTGCTTATCATATTCTTTGATGGCCGCTTCGGAATCCTCCTGCTGGCGCTCAACCTCGGCAATCTGCTCCCGCAGGTAATTACGCTGAAGCTCCAGCTCTGCCACATCAATATCGACAAGCTGCATGGATCGCTCATTGATTAACTCTGGAATAACTTTCTGTCTATCTTTCCACCTGTCCAGCGCCTTTTTGTACTTTTTCTGAATATCGTCCGTAGAAGCCTGCTCCAGCTCAGGGATCAGCGCTGAAAACCGTTCATCTGACTGAGCGATTTCCACATCAGAAACATCATCCACCAACCGCATAAGGACTTCCCGCTGCTTCTTCCACGGCAGAGAAACAAATGCCTGCGGGTTGGTAATAAGCTTGAACAGTTCCTCGTCCACCAGCCCTGATATGTAATCCTTGTAGTCCTTCTCGGACTTCGGATAGCCGTTGATCTCAAACAGATTCTCATTACCCTGCAGCTCTGTTACATCAGTGCCGCGGCGTTTCCGCCAAATCTGCTTCTGGACTTTCTTCAAAATAACTTCTTTGCCGTCTACGTCCAGCGTGCCCTCAACCATTATCTCCACATTGTCGATTTGCTTACCTTCGGCATCCAGGGGACGCACCTGGAATTTAGTGGCTCCTGTGCTGTCCTTATCAAAAAGCAGCCACATAAAGGCATCCAGAATTGTTGTTTTGCCGGTTGCATTTGCACCGAAGATTTCCGTTTTTTCTACCAAACTCACTGTCCGTTCTTTGCAGCCTTTGAAATTCTGCAAGACCAGCTTTTTCAATTTAATTCGCATAAAAATCTACCTCATTTCTATTTTCCTGTTGCCATCATTTTTCTTATGGTATAAAATAATGACAACACCTATTTGTGTTTGTGGCGCTGGTACTTTGGTCGGTTCAGCGCCGCTTTCTTTTTTACTGGCATAAAGGCACATCAAGCACCCTGCTAAAATCATGATCGCGGCTATTCCAAGGTTTCCATCTGCCGCCCCTGCGCCGATAATCAAAAGCAGGAAACCTATGGCACCGATCAAAATGTGACCTCCGCCGCCTGGATCGCGGCAATACTCTTCGGTTGAATGTTAAAAGTCACGTCCTTGTGCTCCGGCAGCACTCCGGCGAATTTAAGTGTTCCTCTGCCAGTGATCCCTCTGAACACACCGCAGAAATCGTGCGTTCCATCGCTGAAAACATAGGTTTGTCCCTCCTTCAGCGGCTCACCATCGCCCATGACCGCCTCAACGATCGTTGTTTTCTTTAACTCCATCTTTTCCTCCTTTCAGGGCTTGTCCATCCGCTGACCGCTCATGAAGCGGTCCTTGCAACGATGCCTTCTGCAATTTTCTTAACGTTGTTGAGAATCTCGTCAACCTCTTCCTGCGTCTTCACGATGCAATCATCGTGGACAATAACCGTGCATTCGTCATAGTGCAATTCCTTAATAACTGCCATGAAAGACACCTCCTTTGTTATTCATATGCAGATCAGTTTGTACTTGTTTCTTGCTGCCAACCGTATTCTCTGTTGTCTTTTCAGATTTTCCATCCTATAATGTATTTACAGGCGCTGGAACGCCAAATACACTTGAAAGGAATTCTTAAAATGGACGATTATGATGAAAGGCTTCGCATTAACCGGTCTTTGCAACGCTTATCGGATACTATGCAAAAATGTATTGAACCTTATGCTTCCCTACCGAATAGCACTATACTTTCACTTCGTCAAAGCGTTGAACCTATACAAAATTTACTTGCAGAACAAGCAAAATTTAATATCGATAATATGGCCCCATCCTTCGCCTACATTCAACATCAACTACAAGAAATATATAATGTCTTAAAACCAATGCCGGATTTTAATTCATATTTTAGTGATTTAGTTGCAAACTTTTCTGATCTGGTCCAACAACCTTCATTCTCATCTATTGCAGAGACTTTTCTTGTAGAAATTAGCTCTCAAATAGCATCAGAACCTCTTAGATTAGCAATCGAATCCGCTAAGGTAGTTGATGACACTATAATGGTTTCTGAAGAATCCGTAGAACTGATTAGCGAGTCTTTTGAATTACCCAAAAATTCAAAAGAATGTATAACTCCTTCCAATCAAAAATCTCATCAGTTTGATCTCCGCGAATTCTTAATATCATTGATCGTGCAGCTTATAATTGCATCTTTTTCAATAATACAAAATGGTTACTACCACAAACTTGATGAGTTATCCGCTAAACAAGAGCAAATCAAAGAAAGTCAATATCAAGAAGAACTATTACGATTGACCTCCGAACACAATGAGCAGATGGAACAGATGAATGCGACTCTCAATGAAATGCTGGATTATATTCAAATTCTTGAAGCAACTCAATCAGATCATTCATCTTCCGGAGAATGCCTGTGTCATACTGATAAAGATCCAGGACATCTTCCCTCAGAACTTCAATCTGATTCTGAATCTGCTGATGCACCAGATAACCATGTCGAACATTCAACACCTGATTGATACCCAGGACTGCTATCGCTATCCATACTGCGATGAGCGGTCTTTTTTTATTTTCCACTGTTCCCCTCACCTCCCCATCTGTGACATATAACCGAATCGTCATCATAGTTATTCACTTTAAGTGGATTTGTTGGGCAAAAAAATATTATCTACTGGGATTCCATAAATTTCAGAGAGCATACCCAAATCTGCAAACGACGGCGTTGTTGATCCTTTTTCCCAGTTAATAATGGTTCTTTTCCCTATTTTCATCTTATTTGCAACCTCTTCCTGCGTCAGTTTGGCGTTTACTCTCGCCGCCGCCAAACTAATTTGTATTGCTTCTGCCAAGTTCTGTTCCTCCTTTCTTGAATCTACGGACAGTATACCATCACTTTAAGTGTGTGTCAATACTTAAAGTGAAATATTTTCATTTTTCTAGTTGCAATATATTCACTTTTGGTGTAGTATCAATATAAAGAAGAAAGTGAGGTGTAGAAATTTGTCAGAACAAGAGTTCAATGCAGTTTTTTCTAAACGTTTACGTTACTACTTAGATAAATATGAAATCACTCAAGCAGAATTGTCTAAAAAATTAGGAGTAGGGACTACATCTGTTTATAATTGGTGCAATGGAATTAAAACACCAAGAATGGATAAAATTGATGCCATGTGTGAAATATTTCATTGCAAGCGTTCTGATCTTATGGAGGATAGACCGGATTCATCTGGTTACTACATAAACGAGGAAACGGCTCAAATGGCTCAGGAAATTTTTGAGAACAAAGAGCTGCGCCTGCTCTTTTCTGCCGCCAGAGACGCAAGCCCAGAAGATCTAAAAACAACGCATAGCCTATTATTGGCACTGAAACGAAAGGAACGTGGTTATGATGATGATACCGGATGCTGATATATTTTTGTACTATATCGATCATCTGGGAACCGACGAGGCTGTCACTCAAAATGAAGATGGTACTTACTCGATTTTCATTGATCCGCAACTATCTCCGGAAGCAAGGCAAGAAAAATACGAGCACGCACTTGAACATATTAAAAAATTGGATTTTGAAAGACAAAGTGTACAAGAAATAGAAGCCCATGCTCATCATATTCAATCTACGCCCGACAATGAAAAATCTACTACGAATATTGAAAAAATAGTACAAACCAGAAAACGTCGCCGTAAGAGTACAAAAAAGCAATGGCGTAAAGTCAATGAGCGCGTAGAATTTATCAAACGTTATGATCCCGAATACTTCTTCCGACAGGCAGAATACAATAAACTTTATGGAGGATTATAACAAAAATTTGATTGCAAAGTTTTGCCTGTATGACATGAATATGCCAAACTCCACACAAAACCAAAGGGGAAAATCAAAATGAGAAAAACACTATTGATAATAGGATTATGTACATCCATTCTGTTGACAGGATGTGACAATGATGGGGTATCACAGGAACAATATGAAAGCGTGGTTGCGGAAAAAGACGCATTATTAGCGCAATTAGAAACACAAGCTGAAAATATATCATTTGATGATAATATTTCACCAGAAATCTCTGAACTTGCTAATAATAATGGTATTCAAGTTGTTGATGAATATTATTATATGCGCGGAGAAGATAAAGTAAGATATTTTATTGTTATAAAAAATATTTCTGGCAGTGATCTTGACATTGATGCAAATGTTGTTGCAAAGGACAGTGAAGAAAAACCACTTGGTGTGGAAAATGAGCGACTTAACGGACTTTCCGACGGTCAAGAAATGGTAATGGGATTCTATTTTGATGATGCGGGTTCGGCTGTAGAGTTTGACTATAATTTCGATGTACAAAAAAGTGAGTATACTAAATCATTCTACGATAACTTGGAATTTGAAACATCAATAAATAAAGATAAACTAATTATAATGATTACAAATAACGGAAATGAACCTATTGAATACGTTATGCCATATGCTTTATTCTTTAAAGGTGGAAAACTTTTCAGTCATGAATATTCGGGATATGTCAAAATAGATGCAGGCAGAACTGTCCCCGTAGAGCTAGAATGTTATGATGGTGAATTTGATGATTACAAACTATATGTTTCTGCATGGGGAAAGAATAATTTCTCTTCCACATCATCCAGTAATGCAGCTAGCGAGAAGACTATCACAAATGATTCGCAATCAACACCAGAAATCAAAGCCGCTGATAATTCATCAAATGAAGACAAAAATTCTGTTGAATCATCAAGAAACAGTTCTGCAACGATTTAGGCAGAAAAACGCACTAGCAAAGGCTAAAGACTACTTGGATTTTACAGCCTTTTCATATTCTGGGCTAATTGAACAGTTAGAATATGAAGGATATACAACGGAAGAAGCCACGTATGCAGTTGATAATTGTGGCGCAGATTGGAATCAACAAGCTGCTGCAAAGGCGCAGGAATATTTGGATTTTACCTCTTTTTCAAGATCAGGTCTCATTGAGCAACTTGAATACGAGGGATTTACTGCAGCACAAGCCGAATACGCTGCTACAGCAGTCGGATATTAAAGCGAGGAAAAAGTCTCGGTACTAACCGGGACAATTTCTGAATATCTCATACAAATGAGGAAGGAAACACACATGAACAAATCAACTTATGAAGATCTTGAAAAATTGGGAATCGTTCAATCGCAAGAATGCTCGAAAGAGGAATTTGAGAAAATTCCCGAAAAATTAAGAGCCTATGGAGATTTGTCAATGACATCTGGGAGCTATGGGCGTTATCCGTCAGAAAAAGATTTGGACATGAATTCAATTCTTATCGAGCTTTCCGCCAAACAAACCTTGTACCTTAAAACCGTAAAGAGTATTCTTACCGCATTTACTTGGATATTCGTAATATCCGTGCTCATCTGCTTTGTCATGCTAAATATGTAAAAAGAATCAGAGAAAAAGCCCCGGCGCCAACCGGGGCAATTTCCGAAAACTATACAGACCCAGAGGCCGGTATACTTTCCCTCAACAAGAACAGTATACCACAAACCTCCGGCACCTGTACAGGTGTTATTTTTGTACTCTTTTTCATAAAATTGCACAGGAGGAAATGGTATGCTTGACCAAACAGGAAAATATGTGATGTATCTGCGCAAGTCTCGCGCCGACCGTGAAGCTGAAATGCATGGTGCCGGGGAAACGCTGGCACACCACGAACAGATTTTGACCGCCCTCTCCCAGCGCTACGGAATCACTGTCTCCGCCATATACAAAGAGATCGTATCCGGCGAAACCATAGCCGCCCGTCCTGAAATGCAGCGGCTTCTTTCAGAAGTTGACGCAGGCGTGTGGACTGGCGTTCTTGTGATGGAAGTTGAACGTCTGGCCCGTGGTGATACCATTGATCAGGGTATTGTGTCACAGTCCTTCAAATACTCCAACACGCTGATCATCACGCCCAGCAAAATCTATGATCCGAACAATGAATTTGACGAAGAATACTTTGAGTTCGGATTATTCATGAGCCGCCGGGAGTATAAAACAATCACTCGCCGCATCAACCGCGGGCGCATTGCGTCCATCAAAGAAGGAAAATACATTTCCCCGGTTGCGCCCTATGGCTACGAGCGCGTGAAGATCCAGAATGG
>Ga0129308_1003372_pt1 | contig 11587 bp, 9 predicted proteins | sample L827metagenome_FD_94440 | JGI IMG/M metagenome (GOLD analysis project Ga0129308, IMG submission 94440) | Ring-tailed lemur group fecal microbial communities from Wisconsin, USA - L827 metagenome | ecosystem: Host-associated > Mammals > Digestive system > Large intestine > Fecal | place: USA... | reverse complement strand
ATAAGGACAATTCCACATACTTGCTTTAGGCTCCTTGTAGCGGGGAGTTCCATCTTCCAGCACCGTTCTGAACCATTCACCATACTCCTTGTCTATCATCCGTGATTTGATGAAGTTCCAGGTACGGACGGCACTGTCCAGATAAGATTGTTCACCAGTCAGTTGCCAGGCATTGATACAGCCGACCACAGTTTCCGCCTGGCACCACCAGGAAGCATCCTTCCTGATTTTGTCCTTATGCCGTTCATACATCATAGCTCCCATCGGGTTGATGCCCTCCTTCAAGGAAGCGTCTGCAAGTTCCAATGCAACCTTCCTGCACCTCCCGATAACCTCCGGGTCACCCAGAGCCTCTGCAGCTTCCGTCAGCAACCAGGAAGTTTCGATGTCATGCCCGTAAGAGTCGATGTCATCCAGATTGTTCCAATTCGAATCACAGTACAATATCAGGTGATGTGTTTGTGGATTGTAGAGCTTGGTTATTATCAAGTCTATTACTTTTGTAAGACGTTCGCGAAGGCCGTTATCCTTCCATACTTTATATAAAGCTGTGTATGCTTCCAATACGTGGATATGGGTATTCATTGTTTTGGTGGCAACACCATCTCCATCATATCCCAGCTTTTTGGGAACTCCCCATTCGCGGGTGAAAGATTCTATATAACCATCGTTTACGGGGTCTTTGATTTTGCTCTCCATGGTCCGATAAAGTTCTATGGCTTTTTGCAGGCTTTCATTGTTGTCCGTTGCTCTAAAATGTTCGGACAAACCGTAGATGGCATAAGAACAGCCATAAGTCTGCTTGTCCGTATTCAGTGGAGTACCGTCTGCTTTTATCAGCCAATATACACCTCCATACTGCGGGTCGATAAAGTGGTCGATAAAATAGCGTTGCGCCCTATCAGCCAGTTTGCGGTAGGCAGCATCGCCATACATCCGATAGGCGGTTGAAAAAGTCCAGAGGATGCGGGCATTCAGTACGCCTCCTTTGGGAGCATCCGCTATCGGGGCACCGTCACGTCCCAATGAACCGTAAAAACCTCCGGAAGGGTCTACACTGTATTTTTCCCAAAAAGAGAGGATATTCTCTTTCAAGTCTGAGGTTATCTCATCTTTTAAAATCTTATCCGCGTGTGATTGCGCTTTTAGGAAAGGTGCAATCAGCAGCCCTACTACAATCAGCAGAAAAACGGGAAATAGGTGTCTCATAATGTAGCGATTTAAGAAATTGGCCATAGTTACACTGCAAATTTACAAAAAAACAAGTTGTCATTACTCATTGCCATCCTTTTTCAAGGGATACAATTGGTTCCGATAAAGGTCATTTTTGGGTACTGAATCCTTGTTTTATCAAACACTGGCCTTTGTCGGCTCAAACACTGGCGTCTGTCGGCTCAAAGTCCAGTGTCTGTCAGCTCAAACACCAGTGTTCGTCAAGTGCTACAATATCTGCCCCAGAAACATAGGCAAACACCGGAAAAAGATACATTTTATAACGTTATTGGCTACAAACAAAAACCATCCGTTTCCTTTTTAGTCCGTATATTAGTGGAGAATTCTGTAACTCAAAAATAGATACTATGAGAAAGAGACATTTTCTTTTTGCATCAGCTTTAGCACTGCTCTGCAGTAGCGGTGCACTACATGCACAAGATTTCAAGCTGACATCCTCCGGTTATTTCAAGAACCAGGGAGTCGACGTCATGGCTTTCGATGACATTTATCCCGAAGGACACCAGGGAGGGGTATGCATCATCATGAACGGACACCGTGTGGCGACGAACGGAGACATCCGCCTGGAAGCCACCCCCGGACAATGGCAGCCCGTGCCGAAACAGCTGGACCGTAAGCTCGGAGACAACAGCATCACCGCCACGCTGTGCTATCCCGACTCCTCACGTCATCTCACCGGATTCAACCCGATGATTTACCCCGATCTCCAACTTACCTATACCGTGAAAGTGGAAAGCAAAGGTAAAAACATAGAGGTGACCGTAGACCTGGATCGCCCCATCCCCCAGGAATTCATCGGGAAAGTAGGCTTCAACCTCGAATTCTTCCCAGGTTCCCTCTTCGGCAAGCCCTGGATTATGGACGGGCAAAGCGGCATCTTCCCGCAACAACCCAACTCTCCCCTGATGACAACCCAACCCAACTATCTGCATACGGGAAACTACCATGACGGCAAAAAATCGCTGGCAGACATGGACAAACTGATAGGAAAAGGTTACAGCCCGATTGTGGCCGACGACATCATCAGCGAACCTTATGCCAAAGGCCGTAAGTTTACCTCCCGCCCCGACGACCCTTACAACAAAGTTACCATCGAATCATTGAGTGGTGACCTGCAACTGTTTGACGGACGTATGAACCACAATAACGGCTGGTTCGTACTGCGCAGCAACCTGAAACCGGGTGTCACCAAAGGAGCCGTCAAATGGATTATCACTCCGAACGTAGTGGCCGACTGGATGTATCAGCCGGTTATCCAGACTTCACAGATAGGTTATCATCCCGCCCAGGACAAGGAAGCCGTCATCGAAATGGATATACGTGACAACAGAAAGGAAACGGCACAAATCATCCGCATTGACGCAGACGGCGAGAAAGTGGTCAAGAACGTCGCTCCTGCCAATTGGGGCAAGTTCCTGAGATACAACTATCTGAAGGTGGATTTCACGGATGTGAAGGAACCGGGACTCTACAAGATTAAATACGATACCTCCGTATCCCCCATCTTCCGCATCGACAATGACGTATATGCCCGCGGCGTATGGCAGCCCGTACTGGAATACTTCCTTCCCGTACAGATGTGTCACATGCGCGTCAACGAGAAGTACCGCGTATGGCACGACTGCTGCCACATGGACGATGCCCAGATGGCACCGGCACACAACCATATCGACGGCTACGACCAGAAAGAAGGTCTGTCCAAGTTCAAACCGGGTGAAGTGGTTCCCGGAGTGAACATAGGCGGCTGGCACGACGCCGGAGACTTTGACCTCCGCATCGAATCACAAGCCGGAGAATCCTATATCCTGGCACTGGCCTACGAAGCTTTCCGCCCGGACCTCGACGTGACTTCCATCGACCAGATAAACCGTGTGACGGAAATCCACCAGCCCGACGGCAAGAATGACCTGCTGCAACAAGTAGAGAACGGCGCCCTTACGGTAGTCAACGGCTATCTGGCACTGGGACGTCTCTACCGGGGAATCATCTGCAACGACCTGCGCCAGTACGTACTTCTGGGTGATGCCGCCGCCATGACCGACGGGAAAACCGGCAATGAAGACGACCGCTGGATATTTACGGAGGACAATCCCGGACGGGAACTGTCGACAGCTGCCCAGCTGGCTGCCGTATCACGTGTATTGAAAGGTTTCAATGATACCTTGAGCGTGCATTGCCTCGACATTGCCCGCAAAGTATATGCGTCTACCGAAAGCGGCAACAACAGAGCCTTGTTCCCCAAAGTGCAGGCAGCCGTAGAGCTGTACCTCACCACCGGCGAACAACCCTATATGGACTTCATTCTGGACCACCAGGAGCTTATCATCAAGCAGATAGGCCGAATCGGCTGGTACACGGCACGTGTGGAAAAACAGTTTGCACAGATGAAGAACAAGAAAGCCAAAGCTTTCTCCACCGCTTTCCGCAAAGCTCTGACCGGATACAAACAAGAACTGGACAAGCAAGTGCATGAAACTCCTTATGGCGTTCCCTACCGTCCGAATATCTGGGGTGCAGGCTGGGATATACAGCGTTTCGGCTTCCAGCATTACTTCCTGACAACTGCCTATCCGGAAATATTCCCGAAAGCACCGGTATTCAATGCCCTCAACTTCATTCTCGGATGCCACCCGGGCTCCAACCAGGCTTCCTTCGCCTCGGGTGTCGGCGCACAATCGGCCACTGTGGGCTACGGACTGAACCGCGCAGACTGGTCGTACATTCCCGGTGGAGTCATTTCCGGTACAGCGCTTATCCGTCCCGACTTCCCGGAACTCCTCACATTCCCGTTCCTCTGGCAACAGACTGAGTATGTGTTGGGAGGAGGTTCGTCCCACTATATGTTCCTGGTACTTGCAGCAGAACAGTTGCTGAAACAATAAGAAAGACAGAGGGGGAACAAAACCCTCTGGATGTTTTCTTTTAGGCGCGGATTACACGGATTTCACGGATTTAGTTTACTGCATCCATGGATTCCGCGTAACCCGCGCCTAATATTATAGTATAATGAAAGCGTTTATATACTTTCCGTTCTTTCACCAATTATCCGTACGGAATGGAATGGTGGGCAATTCATTTCCGCCAATCATCGTACCAATTTGGAAATCATGGAAACAGTAGCGCACGCTGACGGGATGGGACACCTTTTCTGAAGAGATTACCACTTCATTCGTCTGCCAGTGCAGCCATACTTTATCGGCAGGATGAAACACACGGTCCTCGCCTGCCACTTCGAAGCCGCGAAGGTCATAGTTACGGCAGATACCCATTTCCAGGTGGTCGAAAGAAACCCAGGCTTCATTGCCTTTAGCGGTCCATGACTTATATTGTGGGCCGAAACAGTGTATCTGCTTCAATCCATAGGTAAGGTTCAATGCCAGATAGCTCAAGCGTTGACCTACCTTTGTCTTGTTGCGGGGATGGATATTGTATATCTCATAAGGCTCTACAAGGTCGTTTGTCGAAATCATGGCACTGTTCGGAATCAGGCTTTGGGCACGGAATTGCGCTTCACGTAGGTAAGCAGCTTTCTCTTGCTGGGTACCCCCATAGGCGTACGGCGCTATTTCGGCAAAGTAGAAAGGCAATTCGCCCAATCCCCATTCCTTGCGCCACAGCTGCACCATATCGGCCAGGCGCTCGGCATATGTTTCATGGCGGCCTACGTTAGACTCGCCTTGATACCAGATGAATCCTTTAATGGTATAGTTCTGCAGTGGTTTCAGCATGGCATTGTACATCAACATGGGGCGGTGCATGGGGTGCAGGCGTTCGATGGAATCGGGGTTGAGGGAAATGTCCGGATAGTTTTCCAGCAACTCCCGGCTTATCCAACCTTCCACAGTGGCTCCACCGTAGGCACTGCTGATGATACCCACGGGAATACGGAGGGCACGGCTCAGTGAAGTTGCGAAATAGTAGGCTGTTGCACTGAAATCGGGTGCGGTCTCGATGGAGGAGAGGTTCCAACTACCTTTGCAGTCTGTTTGCGGTTCATACGTCTGATGCTTGGGAACGGTGAACATGCGCACACCCTTGTTTTCGGCAGAAGCTATGATATCGTCCGCTCCGTTCATGATGCAGCAACCTGCAAAGCCTTTCAGAGGCATTTCCATATTGCTCTGTCCGGAGGCAAGCCAGACTTCACCGATCAGGACATTCTTCAGAGTGGTGGCCTCCCCGTCATCAAAGGTGATTTCATAGGGAGTATATCCGGCTTCGGGAGTCTTTACGGCAAGCAGCCAACGTCCGTCCTTATCGGCACGGCAAGTGGAGGTTTGTCCGTTCCACGAGGGGGTTACACGTACTTCTGCCTTCGGGGTTGCCGTTCCCCACAGTTTTACTTCCGTCTGTTGCTGAAGAACCATATTGTCACTTACCAGTGCTGGCAGTTTTACCTTGGCGCCCAATGAAGCGACGCAGCATAATAGAATCAATGCAAGAGTTTTACTTTTCATGGTATATTTGTGTTTACTACTTATTCAGAATTCAATAACGTGAGCAAAAATAGGGCTTTTTTGCTCACGTTCACCTTTTTCAAGTCAAAAGTTTACATCGCATTGTTCCGCAGCAATCGTAGGAATCAAGTCATCTTTAAGCCTACAATAGAAGCTATCAACGTAGTAATAAAGAACAGACGGATGAAGGAAACCGGCTCATCAAAGAATACAATCCCCAATATTACCGTACTTACCGCACCTATCCCCGTCCACACGGGATAGGCCGTCCCGATGGGTAATGTATACACCGCCTTGGCAAGCAGCAACATACTGATGGCCAGACAGACAAGAAAGCCTGCACCCCAAAGATAATATTCCGTACCCGTAACGCCTTTCATCTTTCCCAGACAAAAGGCAAAGCCTGACTCAAACAGTCCGGCTACAACCAAAATAATCCAGTTCATACTCAATTCTTCTGTTTCATTATACATTTAAAGAGGAAGCAAAGATAACCTTTCCCGTACTCCTGCCACTTTACATTTGATAAGAAGCACCGGATAAGGTCGAAAATCATATCTTTGCCACACTAAGAACCAATACTTGCCTGATAATGAACAAATACGATATTATCCATACCATATATCCAATGCCCAAGGCATCTGTCGACAAGCTGGTGGAGAACATTGCGGAAGTGGCTTACCCCAAAGGTTCCCTCATACTGGAAGCCGGAAAGACGGAGAGAAACATTTTCTTCGTCGGGAAAGGTATTGTCCGCGCCTACGTGGAAGCAAAAGGCAAAGAAATCACCTTCTGGATTGGTGCCGAGGGAGCCACAGTCGTTTCACTGAAAAGCTACATCGGCAACGCACCCGGTTATGAAACCGTGGAATGCATGGAGGACGTCATTCTTTACGTCTTGAAACAGAGTGTCCTGGCAAGATTGTTCCAAGAAGACATCCACATCGCCAATTGGGGACGCAAGTTTGCAGAGACAAAATTCCTGCAGACTGAAGAGAAATTCATCCCCTTGCTGTTTACTTCCGCAGCCGAACGGTACGAAGCACTGCTGAAGAATAACCCGGAACTGCTGCAAAGAATCCCACTGGAATGCCTTGCTACGTATCTGGGGATTACTCCGGTGAGTTTGAGCAGAATTAGGGCGGGGATTGGAAAACGACAAGGTTGAATAGAAATAAAAGAAATAAATTATACATGGATGTATTATACATTCATGTATAATCCGTATATTTGTCATTAAATCAAGAACAAGCAGCCCATGAAATCACCTTTTCAATACGGTACATTGGTCGATAAAGGGGAGCAGTACGTATTCTCCGACCCGGTATTTGAGTTGTGGTTCAGGAGGGAGTATTGCTGAAAGACTCTAAATTCACCAACTTTGCAACATAAACAAAAAACAATTACACAATGAACAGACATTTATACTTTGGATTGCTTATGAGCATCTTAATGACCGGATGCGCCGAGAGTAAACCGGATGCGGCAGTAGAGAAAGAAACACTTTCATCCTGCAACGTCAAACTCAGTAACATACAATTTACCCAAGCCAAGAACGGGGCAGAGAATAATGTCACCGTATTCAACGACACACTGAAGTTTGTTGCCGACCCGCAGACAGACTATTTCCGTTCGCCGGATGGAACTGTCATCAACAACTCACCCGTCATCTTTACAGAGATAGACAACACGAAACCGTTCACCTTTACAGCCAAAGTGGAACCGCAGTTCACCCTGACGGGAACATACTCAGCCGGCGTACTTTATGTCTATGAAAACGATACCCACAACCAGAAACTATGCTTTGAGCAAGATGAAAACGGAGCACACCGCGTGGTGAGTGTCCGCACCATCGGAACTTCCGATGACAACAACCATCAGTCCATCGAAGGACCCTCCGTATATATGAGAATATCCTCCGACGGCAAGCAGATAGGAAGCTACTATTCCGAAGACGGTAAGACATGGCGTATGGCAAGACTCTACAAGAATGATTTTCCGGAAAAGCTGCTTTTGGGACTCAGTTCACAAAGCCCTAAAGATAATGAGCATACTTGCTATTTCTCAAAAGTGTCAATCATAGAGACTGCCGTGCCGAACTTCCGAAGTGGCAAGCTTGATAACGAATGAAGTAACGTATCTGAAACAACTATGTTATTTCATCTGGGCACTATAAAATATTTTATAGTGCCGTGCCCATTCTCCAACATCTATCCTCATAACAAATTAATAGCAGCTAGTTCCTTAGATAAGGACTGAATACCTCTTTGAATCTTCTCCAATTGTTGTCTGCGAGGTTTATGCACTCCGGCAGCATAATGCCACAACTGACGCTCATTAATTCCAGTTATACGGCTCAAAGCTGCCTTAGTGAAGATGCCGCTGTAATAGTTGATAAAAGTAGCAGCATCAATTTTAAACTTCAGCTCAAACTCTCCAGACAGCACTTCACAAGGATTTGGATTATCTTCCAGATATAATTCTATCGCTTCCTTCATATTGTCCTCAATCTCTTTCATGTCATTACCTACAGTAATAACCGGAACACCCTCAATATAAGCGCTCAAATTCTTTCCTGCATGCTCAACAATTACTTCTACTGTTTTCATACTACCTCCTTATTTAATCAAGAGAACAAGGGGGCTACTTTAGCCCCGCTTGCCTCAAAATGCTGTAATAAGTGCCTTTCTCAACGCCTTTGCTGTTATGATTCGGTACAATAACCACCTTGCCGTCTTTTTCAAACTTCATGTGACTACCTTTCTGACTCTTTAAAACAAAGCCGTTTTCTTGCAACATAGTTACAACGTCTTTCACTGATTTGTAACTCATAACGCTTTGGACTTAATTACATAGCAAATATAGTAATAACACGAATAATAGCAGCACGATTTATTCATTATTTTACTACGAATATAAAATAGTACATATTTTCCAGTCCGATACCCCAATACCATCTCTATTTACTCTTTAATGTTTTTAATAAGTTATTCGATTATAAAACAAATAATTAAAGCTTCATAGACGCCAGTATTTCCTTCCCTTGCAATTCATGTGCAACAGATTCTATGGAATCCCAGTAATAATGGCTGATATGGCTATAGAAATTACTAAAGATGCTATTTCCATACAAATCCTTTTTCTAATTCTTCATTTCTATAATATTTAAAGTTCTCCATGTTTCACTATTCTTATAACGCTCTTTACATCCTTTAGGTACATATATAACAAGTTCACCATTTGTCCTATAAAAAGTTCTTTTTTCAATAAAAGGAGGCTCTTCTCTATTCATATATATTTTCGTAAGATTTGTACAACCGGTAAAAGCATTGTCGCCAATACCAGCGATACTTTTTGGCAAAAGCATAGAAGTCAAACTAGTACATTCCCAAAACGCATATTCATCTATAGAAGCAATATTATCTGAAAAATTAATATCAGTCAAACTATTACACCCCCAAAATCCTGCCTCTCCTAACATTGTAATGGAATTCGGCATATTAATAGCCTTCAAATTTTGACAAGAATAAAAAGCAAATGGACTTATAATCTGAATACCATCAGGTATAGTTATTTCATCTTTTAATCTTGGACATGCTATTAATTCAGATACACTTTTATCATATAGCACACCATCTATTGACGTAAAACAAGCACTATTTACATCTACATCAATAAATGATAATCCAGATAGAAATTTAAATGTCCCATACGGTATAGTGACTGTTTCTGATGGAATATTTAATTTCTCTTGATAAATACAATCATAAAAAGCATATTCATTTATTTCTTTTACTGTATTAGGAATATTTATGACTTTCTTTCCTGCTGCAGGGTAATAGATTAAGGTCTCTTTCTTTTTATCATACAATACACCCTCTATCGAAGCGTACACACGATTCTCTGAATCAACATTGACTGAAGCTAATTTATGGCAACGACCAAATGCTGTCCTATCAATAGAAGTAATATTTTGAGGTATATTTATAGAAGTAAAATTACACACTCCAAAAGATTGGAATCCAATGCTTCTACAAGCATTAGGAATTGATATATAAGATAATTCTTTAGAATAGAAAAACGCCTGATTTTCAATACTTTTTGTATTAAGAGGTAAAAGTATAGAAATAAGATTACTACCATAAAAGCAACATATAGGGATTGTATTTTCTATATTATCACTACTCCAACTTTGAGAATAATTCGTTCCACCCGAACAGATAGTAGCTTGAGCAATATCCAATTCTCTTAATTGCCCTAATGTTGGATTCCCGTAATAATCTACTCCAGCCATCTCGCGAATAAGACGCAAATCAGTACCATTTATAAAACCACTTATCTCCAGATGAGTTATTAAGTTCGTCTCCACATCTAATAATTTCTTTAGTGTACCTGCTTTTTCAACATGCACCTTAACATGTTTTTCTTCTATTTGTTTTGCTTCTTGAATAATCCGAATAGTATCAGCTAAAGCACTCTTTATAGAAGTAAAAACAATGTTCCCAACTCTAGGTTTTACTTCTGAATTTTCTTTAATAGAAAAAAAGAGTTTATCTTGTCTAAGACTTTTAGTTGCTGCATTTTGCACTAACTTTATCCATTGAGAGTTTTCCTCATCAATATGTATATTATAATTAACATTAGTTTCTACTGATATTTCTATAATCTCTCCTTTTGCTGTAATATCGTATTCCTTTTGCGACAGCAATATCGCATCCTTCTGCACCTGCACAATTCTCAACGTATCCGCCACAGATTTATCACATCTATCATAATAAATGATTTCATCCTCCCTCTTGTCATAAGTCTCATTAGGAGCAATCGTATAATAAAGTGTATGGCTGGAAACACTTCTCGTTACGGTTGCGGTAATCCAATCTACCTGCGGCATTTTCACATCAAAGTCAAAATTACTGTTTAGTTCTACTGCAATTTGTTCCCCTTTATCAGAAACAGTATATTCATTCTTACTCAGCAATACGATGCCGCCTCCTATCTGATACACCTTCAAGACTTCCTCCAATTCACCGCTTCGGAAGATGATTTCTCCTTCACGCTTGTCATATTCCTCGCTCTTGCTGATATAAAACTTCCGCACGGTTCTATCCATGTTGGTTCTTGTAGCAGATTCGCGCATTTGATTATACCCTTTGTCGCCCATAATTATTTGCCCGGAACCAGAACTTTCACGAATCCAACTTTGATATTGCTCTGGAATAATTACTTCATAAGTAACATTTGCTTTTACCTCTACCTGAATTTCTCCTCCATTCTTATCTACTTCAAACTTTGCAGTAGTCAGAGTGATGGCATCTTTCTGCTTCTGCGTTACTACGATACTCTTAGTCAAGTCACCGGCTGTCAAGTTCAATACCACATTACGGTCATCAGCTCCTTCATTTTTTGCCACTCTAATCGATACTTGGCTTTCCCCGGCTTTCCCTTTATTGGGGAACACCGTACACCAACTGACATCACCGCCTGACTGTGAAACATCTATCGACCAATCTTTATTGGTTGTAAAAGAAAGAATCGCTTCGCCACTATCCGAAGTAAAATCCAAGCTTTTGGTAAAGTAAATTTCACTATCAAGATTAGGAATAATTTCTGCTGGAGCATTATCATCCGAACAACTGCTCAAAGCGGTTAACAGGCACAAGACTGCAATTGAGAACAACAAATGCACATAGATGAAACTTTTAGAATTCACTTTAAATAGAATCATAATCAAATAGCATTAGTCCTCGCGTTCCTCCGAGAATATAAAAAAAGACAGCTCTAAGTTTGCAGCGGTGATATAAGAGAGTGGAAAATTAATCTTAAACATGCCAAGAGAGGCGGGTTAATTGATACCGAGTTCTTATAAAAGTCAAGTCAGTCTTTATTACCTTTGTTGT
>Ga0129308_1003370_pt1 | contig 11591 bp, 11 predicted proteins | sample L827metagenome_FD_94440 | JGI IMG/M metagenome (GOLD analysis project Ga0129308, IMG submission 94440) | Ring-tailed lemur group fecal microbial communities from Wisconsin, USA - L827 metagenome | ecosystem: Host-associated > Mammals > Digestive system > Large intestine > Fecal | place: USA... | reverse complement strand
CGCGTAATTAACCAAGCCTTCATAAAGTAGTTCCCGGCGTTGCTCTCCATTGAGGGTCGGGCGGAAGTCTACCGCAGCGTCCGAGAATCCGGCACTAGCGTTCAACGTGACCCGGGTACGTCCTTTCGATCCTTGTTTGGTCGTGATCAAGATAACACCGTTGGCCGCACGGGAACCGTAAAGGGAGGCGGCGGCGGCATCCTTTATAACCGTGATATTCTCGATATCGGAAGGATTGATCGTACTCATGATGTTGGTCTTGGCATTGTTCATGTAGGAGGCCTCCGAACCGCTTCCGGTACTTAGGTTTCCCGAGGTGACGGGAACTCCGTCTATCACAAACAAAGGTTCGTTCGATGCGTTGAACGAGCCCATACCACGGATACGGATGGATGCGTTCGCTCCCGGTTGCCCGGAGCTTCCCGTGATATTGACACCGGAGGTCATGCCTTGTAGTTTCTGTTCTATGGAAACCACCGGCATCTCTTTCAGTAGGTCAGCCCGTAAAGTGTTGGCGGAACCGGTAAAGGAAGAACGTGAGAAGTTACCGTAACCGGTTACCACGACCTCATCGAGGTTCATCGCCTCCGGTTGTAAAGCCACGTTTAAGATACCGCTTTTCGGGATAGGTACTTGGGCCTGCTTCATGCCGATGTAATCGACAATAATGAATTTGGCGTCAGGATCAACTTCCAGCGTGAAATGCCCGTCGAGATCGGTCTCCGCTCCCGACAGGCTCCCTTTTACGATAACGGTCGCTCCGATCAGAGGCTCCTTGTCCTCTTGGGAAATCACCGTTCCTTCGATCTGTCTTTTTTGGGCATACGCTACCCCGGGCAATAGAAGTAGACATAGGAATAGTATGCCCCATGTTTTTACATTTCTCATCTCTTTTTGTTTAAAACGTCTTATTAATACCTATACTAACTAAAGGATTATCTGAAAAAGGCGTGCCAGATGTGATAAATCCTGTAGGTTTCTTTATAATTGTTTTCTTATGAGATTATTACGAAAAGCTTTGAATACGGGTGTGGAGGTGGCATTGTGTAATATTTCCTCATTTGATGTGCAATTTTTCTACACTACTTGTTATCTTTGTGAAAGATGATTTAATAGGATTCGTTTATGGACACAAGAAAGATTGAGGATGTTCCTTTCGAGGAAGTACATGAGATACAAAGATATGGGACTTATTTCTCGGAGAAGAGTTTCTGGAAGAAGATAGAGCGGGTAGCGAAGAAAGTGGGGGCTACGGTATTGCGTCCTGTCTTCACGCTGTATTATATGTTGCAGGATGAAAAGGTACCTCTTCAACATAAGGCTTATATAATCGGGGCTTTAGGATACTTTATACTGCCTTTCGACTTGATTCCGGAGAGCGTGCTCCCCATTATCGGCTTCACGGACGATGTGGCGGTGATGACTTTCGTATTGAAAATGGTGAAGGATAGCATTACACCGGAGATCCGGAGAAAAGCGGATCAGAAAATACTGGATCTATTTCCTGATCCGGCTTGATAGGGCGTTATAGCAACGGGCGAATATCGGGAAGCTCCTCGCTTCCCTTTTTCATTTCCGGAAGGAGGATTAAGGGGATCTCCGGGAATTTGGCCTTTAGATACTCCAAGGTATTCGCCTCGATCAGCGGGTCGATGCTTGGATATTGGTTATAGACGATGGCTTTTACCTCGATGCCGTATCGCTCGCAGGCGTACAGGCTGAGCAAAGTATGATTGATACTTCCCAGCTTGCCGGACGTGACTAGTATCAAGGGATACGCCTGTTCCTTTACATAATCGATCGTAAGGGATTCCATGTCGTTCGGCACCATTAAGCCTCCGGCTCCTTCCAGTAATACATACTCGTAGGTCTCTCGCAATCGCCGGGTGGATTGGGTGATCGTGTCTAAATCGATACGTCTTCCATCTTTCGCCGCCGCCATATGGGGAGAGCAAGGATAGGTGAAGATATAAGGACAAGTCAACCCTCGCGTGTCCTCGTCGGTAAAGGGTATCCCTTGGATTTGGCGGTGTGCCTCTATATCCTCCGATACGTGCTCGCATCCGGTCTGTATCATCTTTTGGGTGATCACTTTCTTTCCGGCTTTCGCCAATGCCTTGGCGATTATTCCGGTGGCTACGGTCTTTCCGACGTTCGTGTCTATGCCGGAAATAAATAATACATTTTCTTTCGTTTGATGGTTCATTGTTCTGTTGTTTAAATAGTTGCTTGATTAATCTTTTGTCTCTATGGATATTACCCCTTGTCTCTAAGAGATTTATTCCTTTTCTTCTGTGCTATTAATCTTTTCACCCTTGTGAAAAGAACGTATCACCTAGGTGAAAAGATCGTTTCACCCTTGTGATACGATCATATCATATAGGTGAAAGGATCAATACCTCGGAAGAGGCGACCTACCTCACCTTTATCTTTTGACCACTAAGATATAGAGTGGACGGTAAGTTAATGTGACCCCACCATCCGCCGAGGGGAATCTTTCTTGATAATCCCGGCAGAAACGTTCCTGTTTTCCCCGTGTCCAGACGCGAGAGGCGTTGGCCGTGACACCTGTGTACTTTAGATGTCTTAGCACCTCCAGCGGATGCCGGAAGGTCAGGGCGATATTTCCTTCCTCTTCATGGACGATCCGGAAGTAGGTGGATAACCACTCCCTTAATTGTCCGGCGGTAGGATAGGTGAGCCCTTCTCCGGTCAGTTCCTTGATCTCGTGAAGGTTGTCCGGCGTGAAGGTGTTGAAAGCCAGCATGCCTCCGGGCGATAGGGTGGACGATAGCTTATGGAGGAAACGCGGAAGGTCTTTCATCCATTGCAGGGCGGAGGCCGAGGCAATCAAGTCGAACGTGCCGGGAAAAGCCAGTCGCTCGGCATCACCGGCCAAGAATAGAGGAGGGGCGGAAGGGAACAACTCCTCGATGGCGCTTTGCCAAGTCTCGCAAAGATCGTTGAGTACCCATTCCTCGATTTGGCATTCTTGTTTTAATAAACGGGTGAATCCGCCGCTTCCGCAACCGATTTCCAGCACCCTGCGGAAATGAGAGGAGGTGTATACGGTCAATAGCTGTACCAGATGGGCACATATCCGTTTCTGGGCTTCCGCGTGATCGTCGTATGTATTCACCGCTTGGCTGAAACGCCGACGGATCCGTTCTTGTTCGATTACTTCCATAGTTCGTTCCACGATTGATAGTGGTAAAAAGGAAGATGAGGCGCCTTGATCTCTTGGATGGGGCAACGGCCTTGCCAGTAGTTCCGGAGGTTGGTTGCCGGGAATATCTTATCTTCGGTGGACAGGATGGCTTGATCCCAGAAGGCGGATATCCGCGGATCGGCTGATTCGAGCTTTTCCGGGAGGATCTGATTATATAGAGATTCCAGTTCCTCCTTGATTTCCTCCAGCGGACGTGGTGAGAGTTCCGAATAGCGATTGAATGTCTCCTTGTCTCCGCACATCCTGCGGTTAAAGCGACGCATGCCTTCCTCGCTGATATGATGGAGGGTTCCCTCGAAGATCGCGGTCGGGATGCCTAGCGTATCGTGCATGGGAAAAGGGGTACCGTTCAGGGCGGTCGCCGTGGTAAAGGATCGTTTGCCTGCCCAGAGCCGGGTGGCTACCCATACACCTAAAGACCAAGCGACCAGATGCACCTCCTTATAGGGGGCGAATGTCTCTTCGAACGCGAGCGTCCTGTAATCGTAGGCAATCCATAGGTCTGTCTGCTCCGGTACTTCCAGATGGCGGAAAAGGGCCGGCGAGGTGGACCAGCCGGCGAGACAGAGGATCAGACTAGGGGATAGCTTATTTATTATCTTATCTATATACATACTATCAATTCAATTTATATACATACTATCTATCCAGTTCTCTATCCGGAGGTGTAGAGACGGGGCGTGCCCCGGTGGGAGACGAGGCATGCCCCGTCTCTACAATCAGTTGATGAATATTTTTTATTGTGAGGTTTGCCGTAAGGGAGAAGCGGATACGGGAGGTACCTTTGGGCACTGTCGGCGGGCGAACGGGGAGGCAGTAGAAGCCTTTTCGTTGTAGCTCTTCCGCTTTCCGTACGCAATCCTCGCTCTCTCCCACGATGAAGGGGATGATATGGCTTTGGCTGATCTCGCCGCCTTTGCCCGTTAAAGCCTCCGCCAGCAATCGGCTATACGCTAGAAGATTCTCCCGTTCCTTCGTGAGCGAGGGGAGTCTCTCCCAGATGAAGGAAGTCCATGCGATTTGGAACGGTGGCAGGGCCGTACTGAATATGAGCGGTCGCATCGTATTGACCAGATATTCTCGTATCGTACGGGAACAAACCAAATAGGCCCCCATAGACGCTAACGCCTTGCCGAAAGTACCGACCAATAGATCGATCTCTTGGATACAGCCTTGTTCCTCGGCGATACCTAGCCCTGTCTTTCCACGGGCTCCGATGGCATGAGCCTCGTCTACGTACAATAGGATATTGGGATATTGCCTTTTGATAGCTATCAGGCGGTTTAAATCCGCTACATCCCCGTCCATGCTGAAAATGCTTTCGGTCAAGATGATGATCGTCTCGTATTGACAGGCGTTCTTTTGTACGAGGCGTTCCAGTTGGTCATAGTCGTTGTGGCGGTAACGGAGGAATGGGGAGCCACTCAACAAGATGCCATCGATGATGCTGGCGTGCACCAGCTTGTCGGCGAGTAATAAGGTCTGTTTATCGGTTAAGGCCGGGAGGATTCCGGTGTTGGCATGATAGCCGCTATTGAAGATCAATGCGGCTTCCCGGTCGAAGGAGCGGGCGATCTGTTTCTCCAGTTTCGTATATACGGAGAAATTACCCGTCAGCAAGCGGGATGAGGAGGAAGAGTAGGGATAGAAGCGGCCTTGTGTGGATGCTTGAAATTCCTCTTGTAAATCCTGCCGGCTGGCTAATCCAAGATAGTCGTTGGAAGAGAGATTCAGCATACGCTTTCCCTCTTTTAATATCCATATTCCTTGATGCTCGACTTCCGGTAGGTGCCTAAGATTCCCGGAGACTCGTAAAGCCGTAAGTTGCTCGTTATATGATTTCATATATCTATATATTACCCGGTTGTAGATATGTTAATTATGCGTTAATACTCTCAATAATCCGGAGGTTAGTTTGGATAGCTCATTCGTGGAGATTACGAAAGGAGGCATGAGGTAAACCAATCGTCCGAACGGACGTACCCATATCCCTCCCTCTACGAATTGGCGTTGTAATACCGCCATATCCACCGGATGCTTCATCTCGATCACCCCGATCGCTCCCAATACCCGTACCTCAGCGACTTCAGGCAGTTTGGCGGCTGGCGCTAACTCCGCCCGCAATTGTTCCTCTATAAGCTTCACTTTCTCCTGCCAGTGACTGGCGATCAACAAAGAGATCGAGGCTGAAGCGATAGCGCATGCTAAGGGATTTCCCATAAACGTAGGTCCATGCATAAAGCATCCTGCCTCGCCGGAGCAGATCGTGTCGGCTATTGGCTTCGTCGTGATCGTGGCGGAAAGCGTAAGATAACCTCCTGTCAACGCCTTTCCGATGCACATGATATCGGGCTCTACCCCTGCGTGTTCCCATGCGAACAACTTTCCGGTACGTCCGAAGCCTGTCGCTATCTCGTCGAATATCAATAAGACGTTGTACCGGTCACAAAGTTCCCGGGCACGGACGAGGAAAGTGGGAGAGTAGAAATACATGCCTCCTGCCCCCTGTACGACTGGTTCCAAGATCAAGGCGGCGATCTCGTCGGCGTGCCGCTCTAGTAAATCCCGCAAGGGAGTCATGGCCTCCTCTCTCCATTCCTCGCCGAATCGGACCGGAGGTTGAGGTATGAAGTATTGGATGGGTAGGCTTCCGGAGAAGATCCCATGCATGCCTGTCACCGGATCGCATACCGACATGGCGTGCCAAGTATCCCCGTGATAACCGCTACGGATCGTGGCGAAGGTATGTTTTCCCGGTATGCCTTTGGACTGCCAGTATTGGATCGCCATCTTTAAGGCTACCTCCACGGCGACCGAGCCGCTATCCGCTAGGAATATCTTTTCTAGGGAAGGGGGCAATAGCGGTAGTAATTTAGAGGCCAACTCCACAGCCGGCTCGTGCGTGAATCCCCCGAACATGATATGGCTCATCTTATCCAATTGGGCTTTAGCCGCCGCGTTAAGTACCGGATGGTTGTATCCGTGGACCGCGGCCCACCAAGAAGACATTCCGTCTATTAGCTCCCTGCCGTCCGCAAGGGTTATCGTTACGCCCTCCGCTTTGGATACCGGATAGACGGGAAGTGGATCGATGGTCGAGGTGTAGGGATGCCATAGATGATCCCGGTCGTATTGTAAAAGTTCGGTTGTTGTCATTTTTCCCAATCGGTGTTTTCGGTGAGTGAATAGCCTTCGGAGGTAAATAAGACTTTGTCTTCCTCTACCTTGCTTCCGATAGTCGTTAATAAGTCTCCGATGATCGCGGAGTTAATCCCGATATATAGGGATTTCCGTTGCGTGGCCTCGCTTAATTGTGCCCGTCCGCCGGAGAAACGGAGAAACGCGTTCGGATTGATCAAGCGGAAAAGGGCGATCGTTGTTAGCCATTCCTCTTCTTCTAGGATATGTGTATTCTCCATAGGAGTTCCCGGTATCGGCTGTAATAAATTGAGAGGGATGGATAAGACACCTTCTTTCTGTAAGAAACAAGCCATCTCGATTCGTTCCTCCATCGTCTCGCCCATGCCGATAATACCACCGCAGCATATACGGAAACCGATTTCCCGGGCGGTATGGATGGTTTCCATCTTCTGCTCGATCGTATGCGTGGAACAGAGTTGACGGAAATAGGAAGGGGCGGTCTCTATATTGCAGTGATAGTTCTCCACTCCGCTATCGTAAAGCGATTGGAGTTGGGAGCGGGTTAGCAATCCCATGGAGGCACAGCATTTGATATCGCTTTGCCGCTTGATTTGCCGGATCGTATCGGTGATCTGTTCCAATTCTTTATCCGATACTCGCTTACCGCTAGTCACCAAGGCAAAACGCCGGATGCCCTGTTTACGGTTGTATACCGCATGGCGGACACATTCCTTGGCAGGGAGCAAAGGATATAGGTTTACGAGGGTCTTGTAATGTCCCGACTGCGCGCACCATTTACAATCCTCGCTGCAATTGCCGCTTTTGGCGTTGATGATGGAGCAAGTGTCGAACTTATTCCCCATAAAATGGCGGGTGACTTGGTGGGCGGCCTCGTAAAGCGCCTCTTTGTCCGGGTGATTCGCCAAGCTTAAAGCATGTTCCTCAGTAATCTTCCCACCCTCTAGGATGTACTGCTTTGCTTCTTCTATTGTCATATTCTCTCATTTAATAATTCCACGTATATATATACCCGGTTGTAGAGACGGGGTACGCCCCGTCTCTACAACCGGATGGAAATAAGAAAGGCGGAAAGTATCCGAAAGAATACTTCTCGCCTTTACTATATTATATAATGTATTGTGAGCTACACGATGAGCCGGATGAGCGATCTCATTTGATACCAATACCGGGAGTAATGCCGTAAACAGTCCATGCGATACCGCAAGGCTCCGTTTGTTCTCCTCGGTATTCTCCCTCTCCTCGTCATCCTCTTCGAAAAATCCGTCCGTGAACGTACCGATACCGGTATGTAAAGACTGGTTCTTTTTCTCGAAGCGATCGGCTACAGAAAAGGATAATTGTCCGATCGTAACAGCTCTCTGTACACTGATGAAAGCCGCATACGCCTTCCGGCTCCATCTTCTGAAACGGAGTGCCTGCGAACGATATGTATACGACTTCCTCATCCTCTAATTTTCAATTGTCAAGCCACTTTATCCAGTTTCTTCATGATAGAGAACATGAACAACGCAGACAGTAAACAAAGAACGATCAACACGCTCCATACCATCCATAATTGCATGCCTCCCCACAAATAACCGATGATAGCGACCAGATAGTTACCGATAGCCGTAGCCACGAACCAACCACCCATCATCATACCTTTGTATTTAGGAGGAGCCACTTTGGATACGAAAGAGATACCCATCGGAGAAAGCAACAATTCGGCGAAGGTCAATACCAGATAAGTCGAGATCAACCAGTTCGGAGAAACCAATACCTGCAATTTGCTATCCGCCGCTAAAGCGTCCGGTGTAGGCAAGCCCATAGAACCGATCGCTAAGATCAAGAAACCGCAAGCGGCGATCATCATACCCAATCCGATCTTACGAGGAGCGGACGGCTCTTTCTTTTTGTTTGCCAGATATCCGAAGATAGCGAGTGACACAGGAGTCAAAGCTACTACGAAGAATGGATTAAATTGTTGGAACTGCTGCGGAAGGATCGTCAACGTTTCCGGCATTGCCATATACTTGATTCCCAAAGCGACCAAAGCGGCTATCGTTACCAAGGAGGCGATAATCCTGCTCTTGCTGGTTTCAGACTGGAAGATAGCGAAACCACCATAAACAGCGATCGCTAGTAAAGCCAAGTTGAATACATCAAAACCCATACGGTCGAATCCGGTTACTTGGTTCGTCGTATAGTCTCGTGCGAAGAATGTCATCGTCAAGCCATTCTGGTGGAATGCCATCCAGAAGAATAATACAACGGCGAATACCAGTAACAAAGCGATGATACGTTGCTTGGTTTCTGCCGGGGACAGTTCCTCTTGCTGTACATGAGCGGCTTGCGCTTGTTTCATGTTTACATCCGCATGCTTGAATGTAGAGCGGAAAATCAAGTAGATCGCCATAGATACGATCAAGGATATACAAGCGACACCGAATCCGTAATTGTAAGCCTCGGACAAACGTTCGATGTAAGAAGAACAGAAGCTTGCCGTATCTCCTGTATAATGTTGGGAAATCTTTAAGCTTTCCAATACTTGACTGTTCTCGGCGGAAATCGTTCCGTCAAGGAATTGATGAGCTAGCGAAGGTATTTGCGACTCATAAGTGAAGTTGTACTTCGCCAACATCCAGTCGGTCATTTTTGTAGCGGCGGTTGGCGCGAACATGGCACCGATATTAATCGCCATATAAAACAAACTAAAGGCTTGGTCACGTTTACTTCTGTATTCCGGGGCATCATAAAGATTACCTACCATTACTTGTAAGTTACCTTTAAATAATCCGGTACCGCAAGCGATCAATGCGAGCGAGCCGAACATCATGACTTTTCCCGAAGTGGCGTCTGTCGGGATCGCCAATAACAGATACCCGAAAAACATGATGATAATACCCGAGGTAACCATCTTCCCATAACCGAACTTATCGGCCATCATACCGCCAATCAATGGCATAAAATACACGAACGCTAAGAAGCTAGCGAAAATCGTTGATGTCTCAGCGGCCGTATAGCCAAATTTAGCTTGCAAGAATAGTGTGAAAATCGCAAGCATCGTGTAATAACCGAAGCGTTCGCCCGTGTTCGCGAGCGCTAGGGCATAGAGACCTTTAGGTTGTCCTTGTAACATGTGTTTTAGATAATATTAGTTTATACTTATTGAATAATTTGCTTTATGGCACCGGTTTCCGGATAGAAAAGAACCTTGACGGGAGCTTTCTTATCCTCAAACATAACAGGGGCTAATCCTTCCCGTGTTCCGAATTGAGTGATTTGGGCCTCTCCTTTGTAGAGTGTTTTTTTGTTCATTAGTATTTCTATGCTGGCTTTTCCCGGAACATTGTAGACGATTCCTTTCAATGATTTGTCTTTCTTCTCGGCTTCCTTGGCATCAAGGATCGGAGCTCTTTCTGTCGCTTTCAAGTTCATATAGACAGGGGTACCGCCCAAATCGTCAGCGTCTACGATACCTAGCTGCTTGGAGAAACGGAACAATACTTCTTTGTCTAGGTTGTCGTGAGGGATAATGCTTACCTCATAATGCTCGGTTTCTTTGGTCAAGATTCCGGTGAATAGGTTTGTTAATGCTTTTTCTTGCTCCTCCAATTGCTGGATCACCAGTTTCATGGCTTCACCATCGGGGGGTAAATTATCCGCCTCGCCGGTCAAGATGTTCAAACGGCTTTCCCGGATACGGTAAATTTGTTTAGCGGCCACCTCCGCTTGTTTGGCGGTGGAGCCTGCCATTAGTAATTCTTCCGAGAATACGGAAGTGTCTGTCACTTTTTGCTGAGGACTTTTATTTTTCTTTACAGCGTCTAGCTCGGATTCAACAGGCGTATATTCTGCGTTTATCGAGCATAATAATCCATCTTCGGTAAGATAAGCGTAAGGAGCGACTGTACCTTGCTTGAATTCTACGATATAGGTATTATCCGCGTCGGGTAATCCCCGGTTGATCAGACTGATTTTCCCGAGATCGAAATAAACCTTGTCTTCCGTGACCGCATCTTTCACGCCTAGATACTTCTCGGCATATTGATAGTAAGGCCCGGCTTTGCAGGTCACTTTCGTCACTTCAGCGTCTACGACTAGCGAGGTCTTGGGTAACGAGTAGGTGATTCCGAAATTATTGGCTTTTACAGCGTTCTTTTTTACCACCTTGGTTTGTGCCATAAGCGGCATCCCGAGGAGTAAACTAGCTATAATGATTATATTCTTCATATCCCAGTTTATTTTAATTCTGTATATTATTGCGCAAAACTAGGAAATATTTTGCTTAAAACCAATTGGAAGTATTCTTATTGCATGAAAATCCCGGACAACATTAAGAATTTCTAGATTCGCATTGTTCGGGATTCTGAGGATGTCCGGGGAGAAAGCTTAAAATAGCACGTCTATATAGATGGGCAGGTGATCGGACGACTGGATATCGATCACTTGGTCGTTGATAATCCTGAATTCATGCTTTAGGTCGCCGAAGATATAATCTAAACGCAAACGGGGATGATCCGAGGGGTAGGTCTCTAACGTAGGGTCGGATAAGAGCCTCCACGTTTGGTTCATCGCCTTGAATTCCTTAGAGTCTGGCTCCATGTTGAAGTCTCCGGTGATCAGGATTGGTTTGTTTTCGCTTTTCATCGTCTCATTGATGAGTCGTATAGAGGCCAGGCGAGAGTCTGGGTCGAGCGAGAAATGTGTGTTACACAAGGTATAGTTCGGATATTCGAGACAAAGGAAGGTACGTGGCTCTTCCTTTCCCGGCAGGGGTATGTATTGGTAGCTGCGAGGTTTCTTGCGGGAGAGTGCGGCGATTCCGTATAATCCCTTAGAACGTTCTGTGGCGGGTGCGAAGATTGGATACATGCCGGTCAACCGTGCCAATTCTGCATATTGGTTGATCCATCCAGAGCGTTCGCATACACTGTCCACCTCTTGTAGCCCGACATAGTCCGGCTGGATCTTGTTGATCACTTCAGCGATTCGCTTCAAATTGGTCTGTTGGTCCATACCGATCCCGATGCGGATGTTGTAGCTCATGATTCTTAACGATTGTCGTGTCTTGCATAGGCCACTTCCCAAATTTAGGAGGGCGATGGTTAGGAGAAATAAGATTCGTTTCATGGATTTCTAAGGTATTTCGTGAATAGAAACCCCCGCAGACAACAAGAAGGACTATCTGCGGGGGCTACAGTTATAAAAATTGAAGATT
>Ga0129308_1003368_pt1 | contig 11596 bp, 9 predicted proteins | sample L827metagenome_FD_94440 | JGI IMG/M metagenome (GOLD analysis project Ga0129308, IMG submission 94440) | Ring-tailed lemur group fecal microbial communities from Wisconsin, USA - L827 metagenome | ecosystem: Host-associated > Mammals > Digestive system > Large intestine > Fecal | place: USA... | reverse complement strand
TTTAATATACTGTTTAAAATGGATGCTGGTAGATGTCTCCGATGAATCCCCGTCCGCCGGAGCCGCATTCTCCGCATTCCCCGCCTCCGCTGCAAAATCGCTGTGAGTCTCCGTCAGCAGATCTGACACAGCCATAATCCCCTCATCCGCCGCCTCTGCAGACAGCTCCGCTGCTGTCTCCATCTCAGTCTCAGTTGCGATCTCTGTTTCCGTCTCGACTTCCGTTTCGCTCTCTGCCTCGGACGCAGTCTCAGAATCCATTTCCGTCGTCAGTTCTGTCGCAGTCTCCAATCCGGTCCCTGTTTCTGTCTCCGTTTCTGTCTCAGTCTCGGTCACTGCTTCCGTCTCTATCTCAGTTGCCGCTTCCGTATCCGTTTCCGACTCGACCGCCGTTTCCGTTCCCGCTTCAGTCGCTGTTTCCGTTCCGATCTCTGTCTCCGTCTCAGCTACCGCTTCCGTCTCTGCTTCCGTCTCCGCCTCTGTCCCATTCTCTGTTTCCGTTACATCCGCCGTCTCATGCTCTGTTTCTGCCTCTGTTGCGATCTCTGTCTCCGTCACGCCTGCCGCCCCGGCCTCGGTCTCTGCTTCTGTCTCCGTCTCGATCTCCGCACCGACGCACTCCGCACCGTGTGTATGCTCCTCTTTGCCGCAGACAATCGTCCTCTCTCCTGCTTCATTTTCTGCATAGCAAGCATCCGTGTGACGGTGCTCCTCCATCCCACAGATATAACTTCCGATTTCCGTTTCTTCTGCCGTCTCTTTTTCCGTTGCGGCCTCAGAAGCCGTCTCTGACTCCGCCTCTACAGAAACCAGGCCCGGATCATCCACTTCTTCTACTGCCTCCAGCAGCAGGCTGTCCGACGCCCCGGCGCTTCCCGTGCCCGAGGACGCAGCGGCAGCGTCATCCTCCGCGTTCTCCAGTATCACGTCCTGCTGTTCGTAGCACGCATCGGTATGTTTGTGTACGGTCTTATCGCAGATCAGCTCGCCGGATTCTGCGTAGCATTCTTCGATATGGGTATGCTCCTCCAGTCCGCAGACCGCGTCCCGCTCCATCGTAATGGCAGGCAGGATCAGCATGTATGTCGTGATAAAGACTACCACGGCCGCCATGCTTGTCGTCAGACGATACCATATTTTCTTTTTCCGCTGTGCATGCAGAAATGCTCTCGCACGTTCCAGTAATGACGAATTCATTCTGGTTCCCCCTTCTTACAATTCTATACGCTTCTGCGTTTGCTTCCGTAACTTACCGCTGCGGTCTGCTCCTGTCCGGACTGCAGCATGGCGCCGATGCCCGGCTATTCGACTGCCCCGAACCGGCTCAGGGGCCAGATCCGGAAAAACAGCTTCCCTACAATTTGTTCATCCGCCACGCACCCGACTGAGCTGCTGCGGCTGTCCACGGACACGGAACGGTGGTCGCCCATGACGAACAGACGCCCCTCCGGCACCTGATAGGGAAGTGCGATGTCACACTCGCCGAGTGCCAGATCCTGTACATACGGCTCGTCTAGCGGCTTGCCGTCGACGGATACATTACCGTCCGCGTCGATATTAACCCATTCTCCGGCGCGCGCGATGACGCGCTTCACGAGAATCTTGTTGTTGTAATAGAATGCTACAATGTCATGCTTCTGAAAATCAGTCTCTTTCAATGAGAGAACGATCTCCCCGTTCTCCAGCGTCGGCGTCATCGAGGTGCCGTAGATCTGAAGCACGGGAAGCAGCAGCGTCGCCACCAATACCGCAATCGCTGCTACCGTTATCAGAACGCCTATCGTTCCTCTCAGGGTTTTCTGATAATTCTTTCTGTATTTCGTTCGTGCAATCTCCCGCTCCAGCTCCTCCAAGGTCGGAACGAACTGCTCCTGTTTCTTTTTTTTCATCATTCTTCGCTTTGTCCTGCGCCTGCTGTCCCGGTCTCCTGACAGCGCTCCCGCGCTTCCTGCTCCATCTGCTCACACCGGCGGATCGTCTCCTCCTCGCGGGTGCGGCACTGCTCTATGATCTGTCTGGCGATCTCCCGGCAGCGTTCGCGTGTCTCCCGCTCCGCTTCATCCCGGCGCTCCCAGAGCTCCTGCTCCTGCTTCTGTTCCAGCTCCCGGCCAACCCGGCGGATATTCTCGAGATACTGGTCCGCCGCCGCCTGCGCGGCCTCTATTACCCCACTGATCCGGAGGGAGGCTTCTGCGAGATTGCCTGCCTCGCTTGTCAGCAGCTGGCGCTGCGCGAGCTGTTCCTTCAATGTCTCTATTTCCTTCTGAAGCCGCTCATTTTCCCTGCCCTGCTCCAGAAGCATCTCCAGCAGTTCCTCACGCTTCAGCCGGCGAAGTCTGTCCTTTGCCATGAGCGGATCGTCCTTTCCTGTCCTGAATTTCCTGTCGATTATGGTTTATTTATTATATATTCCTGCAAACAGCAAATACAATATATATTCCGTGAATGTTTCATTTTCGCTATTTTTTATTCATTCGCGAATAATCGTGACCGTTTGCGGAATGTTTCTGTGATCGTTATAATTCTTATCTTGCTTTCACAAATTTACACACCCGGTTTGCTTATTTTTCGCACAAAAAACTGGATTTTCGACTTTTCCGGTATTATAATGGAAGTAATTCGTTTTCAGGAGTATACAGACATGGCAGTGAAAAATCCCACAACGATCAATTTGATCGTCGGCAGACAGGAACGCACGGTTTTTATCAATACAATTCTCTATGCAGAAGTGCAGGACAAGCTTTGTACCATCCATCTTACCCGGAATGAATCGTTTTCGCTCTTTCTTCCCATCGCGTCTCTGATGGCGATGCTGCCGGACGACGCCTTTCTGAAGGTCAGCCGCAACTGCGTGGTCGCCCTGCAGTACATACAGCGAATCGACGATACAAATATTATCCTATTCAATGCCGACCGCATCCCGTTCAGCCGCCGCAGGAAAACGGTCGTATATCAGACTTTTCAGAAATACCTTGCCGACCGCAAGGCTTCGGTAAACAGTACGGACTGGAAGCTTGACCTCTCCGCAGAATTTGCCTGCTTCAATCACTGCCCGTATGCTTTCTTTGTTTTTGAGGTTTCCCCTCTTGCGGAAAAAGGGACGCAGGAGTTCCATTTCCAGTACGCAAATGAAGCGGCTGCCGCTCTGCTGCGCATACCGCTTCCCAGACTGATCCACACTACATTCACGGAATCTCTGAACGGCACTCACGCAGACTTCCTGCGAATGGTAGTGCGGACAGCACTTTCCGGTGGCTACTATGAATTATTCCGGCGCAGCTTCCGCCCGGACCAGCTCATGCACATCGCGTGCTATCAGCCGCACTACGGCTTCTGCGCCTGTATTTTCATTCCGACGGTCTTCCATTTTCCAAATACCCCCCCCCCCGCGCCTCTGAGGCTTCCGTCACGCCTGTTTAAACATAACGTGCTGCTCCTGCTCCCACTGTTCAAAATCCGGGACCGGGAGCGGCCTGGAGAAGATATATCCCTGTATTTCGTCGCAATGTATCGTCTGCAGATAAGCAAGCTGCTCCGGCGTCTCGATTCCCTCCGCCACGGTCTTTACGTGCAGCCGGTTAGCCAGCTCCACCACGCTCTGTATCACATCTCTGGCCTTCTCATTTGAAATGTCGAGGAAAAAGCTCCGGTCGAGCTTCAGGGTATCCACGTCGAAATCCTTTAAGAGGCCAAGCGAGGAGAATCCTGATCCAAAATCATCCAGCGAACATCCAAAGCCCATCTGGTGCATCTGCCGGATCACCTTTTTCACGACCGCAATCTGCGCGTCATCCAGGAAAATGGATTCTGTCAGCTCGAACTCGATCGTCTCGTAGGGAATATCATACTGCCGGAAAACCGCATCAAATTCTTCCAGGAAGTCAGGCTGGTAGAAATGCTTCCTCGAAAGATTGACGGAAATGCGCAGCAATTCCTTTCCTTCCTTTTTCCGTCTGCTCAGGAACCTGCACGTTTCTTCGAATACGTAAAGATCCAGGCGGCAGATTTTCCCGTTGTTCTCGAAAAGCGGGATGAAATCCGACGGATAAATCATTCCCCGCTCCGGGTGCTGCCACCGGATCAGGGCCTCCGCGCCCTTCAGCTTTCCGTCCTTCACGCCGACCTTGGGCTGAAAATATACCTGAAAGCTGCGATTCCGGAAGGACTCTTCGAACAGCGCGTCCAGCTCCTGTTCTCTTCTGATCCGCTCCGTAATACGCTCATCATAAAATACGCCGCCGGACTCTGCCGCGCCGTCATCCTGCTGGGCCGCTATCCTCGCCCGGTCCTGCATCGTAAAAATATCCGTATTTTCCTGCCCCGCCGGACATATGCCCTTTCGGAAGGACAGGGGGAAGTGCGGACAGTCCGTATCCCGGAAGGAATTGATCTCTTCTGTTATCTCATCCAGACGCTTCCGCACCGCATCCGGATCGTCGTCCCTGATACACAGGAAGAAACGGTCCGTCTCGCTTCTGGCTGTAAACTCACCGTTCTCCTCTCTCATATGCTGTTTCAGCACCCGGTAGATATAGCGGAGCATCCGGTTGCCCGCCTCCATACCGAAAATCTCATTCACCAGCTTGAAATTCCGCACGTCCATCAGGACAACCGCGTACCCCTGCATCGCCTGCTTCTCGGACGCCTCCTGATATTTCAGTTGAAATGCCTTGCCGTTCATCCCGCCCGTGAGCGGATCTGAAAACGCTGTCTCGATCAGCTTCCGGCGGCTGGAATTGTATAGCTGATACAGCAGGAACCAGAAAAACACCAGCGCCAGGAAAATGCCGCCGATCAGCAGAAGGGAGCGGAGAACGTACTGGTCGGAGCCTGCCGAAATCACATCGGCCGGTACGACGGTCATGATCACCCAGTCATTTACATGCAGGGAATTGTACGACAGAAAATTCCGCCTGCCGTTTACTGCCGTAAAGTCAAAGACGCCGTCCTCTCCCCTGACCATATTTTTCTGCATCTCGACGATTGCCTGTCGCTCCTCCTCGGAACCGATTTCGAAAATTTCCTCCAACTGTTCAAATGGCCGCATATCCTCGGAGGCCAGCAGCAGACTGCCCCGGCTGTCCACTATGCAGTTGATGCATTTCCCGCTGAAGCTCTTGGCGTCAATCATGGACTGCATATTTTTCTTGCTGCGGATCCCCACCAGGACATACTGCACCTGCTCTCCGTTCCAGACCGGGGCAGAATAGTACAAATCCTGCTCTCCTGCGTAGCCTATGCCGCTCTCCCCGTCAAAAGCGTTCTCCACGACCTCCATGCTCAGAATGCTCCCGACCGCCGCACCGTGCGCTTCCTCCGGCCCCGAGGACCAGATATACGCCCCGTCGCCGCTGACCAGAAGCATCTCGTCAAAGCCAAGAATCGACGCCTTCCTGTACATGAAATCCGCCGCGTCCGCCCGGTCGGAAAAAATATTTTTCTGTCCGATCGAGTCGGCCACATTGATCAGATCCGCCCGTTTCAGCTCGATGATATCACAGATCGCCTTCGCCATCTCTCTCGTGATATCGCTTGTATACACTACCGTACTTTTATCCAGAACCTTCTGCAGATCCACTGCATTATGAATGACGGCCGCCATCATCGCAACCGTCACAACCAGCAGAATCCCGAACCTCCAGCCTCTCCCGATAAAGCCGCCCGAAAGCTTCAGATTCTGTTTCACGTATTTTTCCATCCTACCTTGTCCTACCATCCCAGACTTCTTCTTCCTGTGATTTCTCTAACACAGTATACTTTGAAAAGCTGGAAATGTCTACCGAATTATTTTATGTATTACCTCTGTCAACGGTCGATCAACCGTGGAAAACTTATGAAAGAAATATATCAGCTATTATTCAGTATTTCATGAATAAGCTCTGTATCCAAACCTGTTTCGGAAGCAATTTTTTCTTCGGAGCAGCCTTTTTGAGATAGCTTCCACACCTTGAGTTCCTGGCTCTGTCTCTCCAACTGCTTCTGCAGGTCTGTGTTTGTGTCCTGCAGGTCTGTGATCTGGCCCTGCTGCCTGTTTATTTCCTCTCCCATTTCATCAATCATATACTGTACCGTATTCCGGTCCAGCTCCTGTAACTCTTTTGAATACATATCCATCACCTTTTCCGTATTCCGGCAGAGCTCATAGATCTCACCGTACATCTTGCGGAACTCCGGCCATTTTTCGATGAGCCTTGCAATGTCTTCAGGATCATCCGCGCTCAAAAACATCAGCCATGCGTCCAGTTTATTCGTTACAGATTTATTGTGAATGGTTTTCTGAAATATGTCAAGTGGGACAAAAATATATTTCAACAGCAGGTTCATTTTCAGTCCTGTGTCTGACTGCTGTTCAAAGTAATGGAGATAATCAGCCGGAAACGCACGGAACGCAGACGGGCTGTTTTCATAGAATACAATAGTATAGACTTCTTTAATATCTTTGTAGTTGAACTTCTTTTTCTTTTGATCGCGCAGCCGCTTGTACTGCCGCAAAAGCAAATCCGCCGAATAGCACGCACTTCGCTCCCCAGGAAACATATAGCCGATCTTCTGTACCTCTACCGTGATCAGGCTGCCCTCTGCAGTCTCTACCACGATATCCATTATCACAAGCGAGGTCTCGCTCCCGAGCCGTGTCGAATCCATCGGAAGGACGGTTTTGATGCGTACCTTCATTCCAAGCAGCAGCGACAAAAGCTCATTCAGACGTTCCGGTGCGTATTCAGGATTCATAATCTCTTTAAAAAACGGATCATAGAGAATCCTCACGCCCCTCTCCCCGCTGCAGAAATCCAGGAATTCTGACTGCTGTTCCTGTGTCCATCCGCTGAATTTCGCCCGGAGGGTATCATTTGCCAGAATCTCCTTCTGTATCGCTTCCCTTGTCCGTATCATCGGGAAGTATTGCTTAAGTTTATTTGCCAATAAAACGCCCCCTCTTTCATTTTCTGGTATTTTCCAGCATGGAGACACTTTATCATATCTTGCCCGGTATGTCAATACATATATTTTGTGGATTTTTTCAAATTATTTGATGCTTCCTTATGATATCCTTTGCTAGTTATCATTATCTTATTTTTTCACAGTCATGATTTATCTGATTCAAGAAGAGACGGGGGCTGCACTTTCCTGAACCGCGTCTATGTTCCTGTGGGAATCCGTCTTCCGCATAATCAGATTCAGCCACTTCTCGTCCTCTCTCCCCGGCCGCGCATCCCTTGTGATCCAGGATTCTTCGATCTGCAGCATATCCATATCCTTCATGAAATCTGTAAAGGTCTCCGACATGAAATCCGTAAAATACCGGCCATTGCGCACGCCTTCAAACTCACCGTATTTGAAAGAGGTATACACGATACCGCCCGGCTTTAACGCCGCTGCCATTTTCTGTAAAACACTGCTCAATTCACTTCTGGTCAGATGTAAAATAGAAGAACACGCCCAGATGCCATCGTATTTTTCATGCTCGTCAAGCTCTGAAAAGAGCATCCGCTTCACTTCTATTCCCGTATATGCACTGGCAATTTTGCACAGCTCCTCCGAGCCGTCAATCGCATTCACCACATATCCCTTCTCCATAAAATACTTCGTATCACGGCCGGAACCACAGCCAAAATCCAGGATACAGGCATTTGCACTCAGTCTCCTCAGAAATCTGTCCTGCGTATCAGAGAAATCTATCGAAACCGTCCCCTGAACGAACTGATTTGCATTTTTGTTGTAATAATCCAGTGTATTTATCATGGGATCACCGTTCTTTCTTCGTAACTGTTCAGTACCTTCACAGTTGCCTTTCTGCTTCACTTATCTTCTTCGTATAGCCTGTCCATCTGCTCAACAAAAGTTCCCCACTCGGGATTGTTTCTTTTATCACCAGGGGACAAATAATACTGATACTTGTACAAACTCCTTAACGCCTTATTATGATATTTACCTGTCTTATACAAAAAATAAATAAGCTCATACATCTGAACTATTCCCAGATCATCCAATCCTGTATTCAATTTCTCAGCTTCTTTTATCAAACGTATGGGCAGTGCATCATTTGCTGCAAAATACAGGTACTGCTTTACGGCCATAAAGGATAATGATTTAACTTCCCCTCTATCCTTTGCATTATCTCTATGAGGATCATATTGAGAATGAACAGCAATTTTGGCGATATAGTAGTTCATTAAAGCTTCTTCCGTATTGCTAAGCTCAGAATCATAATAAATCCTAAGCCTTTGCGTTGGAGCGTTCAACTGTTCATTTGCATACTCCTTAACTTTTTCTTCCACCAATTCATCATAGACGGACTCATGTATCGACAATCCCGAGAACTCACTCAACAGAGGAACAAGCCAGATTTCCTTAAACTGTTCAAAGGTATATGGCTTTATATTCTTAAAATTGCTTCTATCCGGCGGGATAAAAAAGTTGGCATCCAGAAAAACAACCTGACCAGGATTCTGTACAATACTCTGAAAAGCAGGATTGATTTCTTTAGTATCTACCCTCATTAATCATCCTCGCTTTCAAACATATCTTTCAGATCATCATCAATCCCGGCTTCCATCTCAAAGCCAAAATCCTCCGGTTTCTTTCCAAACAGGTCTAATGTATCCATAAATTCATCATCATCAATCAATCCGTCTTCATAATTGCTGATAATCGTTTCTATTACCCTGCTTGAAACTCCCACCGTTTTTGTTTTTTTATTTAACAAATCAGATATCTCACTGTCCGTATTTTTTAAAATTCTTCTATATATTCCTTGCTCTGTGCGACAGTCAATTTCATAAAGTTTTTCATACTGTTCTTTGCTAATTATACTTTCTTCGAATAATCGATTAACAATAGCCCGGTATGGAAGCCACCAATCACACTGCATTCTCGCAATAAAACGCCAGGCCTTATTATCGGAAATTTTAATCATGTCTGAGGCATTGAATGTATCTGTTACCGCAGCCTTTAGAGCTTCAGCCGGAAGTAATAGTTCAGCAGCAAACCTGTCTGCCTGCTTTTCTGTTAACTTATCCTCATAATCTATATCTGGTGTATACGCTTTTCCAGTCTTTGTCGTATAATGATAAATTTCGTGTGCTATGGCAAAAATCTGCTCATCATAGTGGCTGGATGTGTTCAGACCAATAAACGTAATCGTATCACTATCTGTCTTAAACCATGTAATATTTCCATAAGTATGTGTTCCCTCTGCATCTGAATAAGGATATTCACACAGTAAAATATCTTTCTTTTCCAAAAGCAAACGGATATCACTTCCAATTGGAACATTTGGATGCACTCCAAAAAACCGTCTTGTATCAGAAGCCAGTCTTTTAACATCATATATCTGTTTTTCGTCTAGTACGACCAAATTGTCTTTACTCATTCAGCATCGCCTTTCTCAAAAGAAGCTGTTGTTTAGAAGCCATCATCATCTCAAACATATGATCAACTCCTTCTTTCTCTTCTTTCGACATGCTAGAGCTACGGAAAGCAGTATACACCAATGGTTCATTATCCACATACAAATTCGGAATATCAAATCCTAATACCTCAGCCAATTTCTCCAATTGTGGGATTGACGGCATATATTCACTTTTCTCCAGTCTTCCAATCATCTGTCTGTTGATTCCTGTTTCTGTACTTAACTGCTCCTGCGTTAAGCCTTTTGATTTTCTCAGTTGTTTTACAATATCTACCATCTTCTCCTGAGACAAGCGTTTCATGACAATCTCTCCTTCCAAACAAAAAGGTAATTTGTATGGTACTACAAATATCACAAAACTTCAAGTGTTTCGCCTTACGAAACTACATTCTTTCAATTTTGGTATAAAAAATACCTTTCTCAGTTCTTTTTATCCTCTATACGATACCTCTTCCCCATAATTTTTGTAATCTGTACTCCGGCAAAACAAAAAGCGCTAAGGAGCAGTAACGCAAACCAGAATATCAGATTGCTGCTATCGCCGGTCTGAGGGGAATTGCCCGATGCAGGGGCCGGTGTCGTTCCTGGTGTCTCCGTCTCGTTCGGTTTCGTAACAGGCTCCGTTTCCGGCTCTTCTGTCTCCATGACAGGCTCCGTTTCATCCGGTTGCGTGACCGGTTCTGTTTCCGGCGCTTCTGTCTCCGTGACCGGTTCCGTCTCATTCGGTTTCGTAATTGGTTCCGTTTCTGATGGCTCTGTCTCACTCAGTTTCGTAGCAGGCTCCGTTTCCGGCGCTTCTGTCTCCGTTATCGGCTCCGTTTCGCCCGGTTTCGTAATTGGTTCTGTCTCCGGTGCTTCTGTCTCTGTGACAGGCTCCGTTTCGCCCGGTTTCGTGACCGGTTCTGTCTCCGGCGCTTCTGTCTCCGTTATCGGCTCCGTTTCTGGCGCATTTGTTTCTGTCTCGTCAGCCTTGCGATAAGCATTTTCAAAGGAAATCTCGTCCGTCTTCTTTCCGTCTTCTGTATAAACCAGAATGGCGGCCGTCAGACCTCCTCCCGCGGCATTGGTGACATAAAGCTCCACCGTGTACACGCTCTCGTCATAAATATAGCCTTTCTTTTCTTTTTCGACGACCTGCTCCAGTCTGTAGCGGTAAATGCCGGTCCTGACAAGCGGTATTTCCTCCAGCTCCACTGTCTCCGTCCCCTTCATGCTGAAGGAATACGCTTCTTCGTCCGTCCCCGGCACCGGATTCCCTTCTTCCAGCGGAGTGAGTCCGTACTGGAAGGTATCCTCCACTTGCATGGTCGTATAATTTGTAAAGACCTGGCTGACCGGCAGGCTCACGCCCGCACTGTCAGCAGACGCGGAGGCAGGAATTGCCAGCCCGGCTGCGATCAGCACAATCAGCAGGACGCTAAAATATTTCACTATTCCTTTTTTCTTCCGGCTCATACGTTTCCTCCTCCACCTCTTCGGTAATCCGGCCTGCTAGCACATGACGGCCATTGGTCGTATCCGATGTGCAGGTACTGAGTAACACCAAATGCTGTCCCTCCTGCACCGCGGTCTCCCGGAAATTGACGGCATTCTCCCTGATCCGGGCAAGGTACGCTTTCTGCTCCTCTACGCCGGTAATTCCGGGCTGATACAGCGCATCATAGGCGTCGATTTCCAGAAATGCCAAAAATTCCACTCCGTATTCCGTCCCGCCGTAATAAATTTTCCCGTACCGGTGGGTGTCAAAATAATCTGCATTCTCAAATTCGCTGATTTCTCCGAACATCACCTTTTTGTCCATGTGATGTCCGTAAATGACGCTGTTAAAATCTGAAAAATCCTTCTGGTTCCGGTAATCCAGAAACAGGCTCCCCGACAGAGAATAAGTCCCGTCGGCGGCAGTGTTCACATACTTTTCGTTATCTGTTCCCTGTGTCAGCGGATAATCGATGTTCGTGCCATACACCGTCAGCCAACCGAAGACCTCCGGGTTGACCGCCTGCAGCTCTTCAAAGGAACGGCTGTCTTCCTCGGCCGGCCGGTAAATCTCATACCGGGTATTGTCCGCCGCCTCATAAAGCTGCCCGGAATCCCATATCGCATAACATCCATAGGCCAGCAGCAGCATCAGGACAGACAGCACCCCAAGATTTACGATGCTGTCAAGCAGACGGATCAGTTTTC
>Ga0129308_1003366_pt1 | contig 11600 bp, 9 predicted proteins | sample L827metagenome_FD_94440 | JGI IMG/M metagenome (GOLD analysis project Ga0129308, IMG submission 94440) | Ring-tailed lemur group fecal microbial communities from Wisconsin, USA - L827 metagenome | ecosystem: Host-associated > Mammals > Digestive system > Large intestine > Fecal | place: USA... | reverse complement strand
TCGGAGGAAATGATGGGAGAGGTGTCCTTACCTTCCATCTGGGGGCCTGCGCCGGGGAAGTGCTTCATGCAGGCGACAATGGAGCCGGTGTTCAGGCCGTCGGCGCCATTCTGGAAGGCAACGACCTGGGCGGTGACCATCTGGGTCACCAGATCAGGGTCCTCACCGAAGGTCTCCATCACCCGGCCCCAACGAGGCTCGGAGGCGATGTCAGCCTCGGGAGAAAGGGTCATCCGCACGCCCACAGCCAGGTGCTCGTCCCGGGCGATCTCGGCCAGCTTGGTCACCAGCTCTTCATCCCGAGTGGCGGCCAGGGCCAGGTTGTGGGGCGTAACAGTAGCGCCGGAGACATAGCTCAGGCCGTGGACGGAGTCCATGGAAACCAGGACAGGCACACCCAGGCGGGAAGCCTCAGCGTATTCCTGGACGGCGTTCATGGTGGTGGCTGCGGCCTCAACGCTGTTCAGCTCGCGGATCAGCAGCATGCCGATGCTCTGATCGGTGCAGTAACGCTCCAGGTAGGGAGCGATCTTTCCGTCGGAGCGGGGCAGATAGGTGGGGTGCTGCATCTGGGCAATCTTCTCCCGGACGGTCATCTGGCTGACCAGGTCGTCTGCACGGGTCTGGGCATCCTGCCGCCAGTCCTCATAGACGTCCAGCGTGCCGTTGGCATTCAGGTCGATGAACTGGTAGCCGTCCACCTCGATGATGGACTTGACATGGGGATTCAGGGTGGGCTGCACAGGGGCTTCTTCAGCAAATGCAGCGCAGCTCAGCAGGGAGCCGGCAATGGCAGCTGCGCCCAGCAGGGCAACAGTGCGCTTAAAAAGCTTATTAGTCAACAAGGTTCCAATCTCCTTTCACGCTTGCCTCTTTCAGCACGTTTACGATCTTGTTTGCGAAGTATTCTGCATCATGGTCAGTGGAAGTTGCAAACTCCTGGATCTGGGTCTGCAGATTGGTGGAAGCAGACCAGGGCAGGGCGGTACCATGGGTGAAGCTGGGATAGACCTTGGTTGTCTCAGCAGTCAGCTCATCCTTGAACTCCTTGGTCAGCTGGCAGTAGGTATCATCGGGAGTGTCGCTGTACGGAGAGATGGACTCCTTCAGCTTGGAGAATGCCACCTGAACATCCGTCGTGGAGACATTGTAAGCCCAACGGGTGCCGGCCTCCACATCGGCGGAGTCGTTGGAAACGACAAAGCCGTCGATGCACATGCCGAACCAGCCGTCGGTGCCGGGGAAGGTGAAGATGCCGTAGTCCTCGCCGTAGACCTGATCCATAGAGGTCATCAGAGGCTGCATCCAGGCGCCCATGATCTGCATGGCGTAGGTGCCGACAACCAGCTGACCGGCTGCTTCGTACCAGTCGCGGCTGGAGTGATCGGGAGAAACGTAATCCATCAGCTTTGCATAGGTCTGCAGGACGGTAGTGACTTCGTCAACATTGTAGACACCGTTGATGAAGTTCTCGTAGATCTGGGGATCGGTGCCCATCATGATGTTCTCGAACACCTGGCTTGCGGGCCAGCCCTTACGATCGCCCAGGTCGATGGGGTACTTGCCGGAGGGCATCTTCTCAGCCAGCTGCTCACACAGGCTCCAGAATTCTTCCCAAGTGATATTCTGGTGATCGGGGATCTCGATGCCATACTCCTCAAACACATGGATGTTGTAGAAGATGACGTTGGTCTTGTGGATGCCCACGGGAACGATGTACTTGTTGCCGTCGGAAGCAGTGCACAGTTCTTCCAGACCGGGCAGTGCACGCTCAGACAGGTTGCCGTACTCCCAAACCTGATTCAGGTTCAGCAGCATATCGGACTGGAGGTAGGGCTCAATCTCCTGGCCGGGGTGGGCCTGGAAGGTTTCGGGGCTCTTGCCTGCCTGCTGCAGGACCTTAACCTTCATAACCATTGCGCCGCCGGCGCCGCCGGGGATGGCGTTGGACTTTGCCTTGGTTTTGGCGTAGACGTCCTTGAAGCCGTCAACGATGCTCTCGATGGCGTCCTTCTCACCGCCGGCAGTCCACCAGTGGTAGACGTTGGCGGTACCCTTATCGGAGGTGTCTTCCAGAATGGCGGCGATATCCATCTCGTCGGCATTCATCTTGGGGTTCTTGGCAGCCATTGCACTCATGGGCAGGATGGACACGGTCATCACTGCAGCCAGTGCAAGGGCGCACAGTCTTTTCAGTTTCATATTCCGCTCTCCTTTAATTACTCAACAAAGGTCAGAGTGCCCCACAGGCTGGGGTTGGCGTCAACATTGTGGAACTCGGGCTTGCGGTCCTTGCCTTCCAGTTCAGCGGAGAACTGCATACGCAGGGAGTGGATGCCGGGGCAGGGCAGATCAACGTCCAGGATGGAGAAGTCGAAGCCAACAGTCATACCGGCAGCGGGAAGCAACTGTGCAATCTGGTCGTTGGACAGGTTGTGCAGGGGGATCTTGCTCTCCCAAATGAAGCCGCCCTCGATATCAGCGATAACAGCCTCATAGTCGTCGAACACAACTTCGTCGCCGTACTCGCCCTGGGTATCCCACCCCTTGGTGTCAGCGATCATGTCACGGTCGATGTAGTTGAAGAAATCGTAGTTGCTCTTGTACTTGCTGGCGGACTGAACCAGACGCCAGTCGGTAGCCTCGTACTCGGAGCGCTGGGGGTCAGCATCGGGGTTGGTGCTCAGGAACAGGATAACAGCGTCCAGCTCGTCCAGAGGGAAGCCTTCCCGGTAAACCAGGGGGGTGTCGTCCATGACCTTCATAGCGATGTACAGGTTCTCTTCGTCCCACATAGCGTACACTTCGACGGAGCAGTCAGCCTCGCCATCCCAGTGCTCGATCTGGTCGACGATCTGATTGTCAGAATCGATGCGAAGACACTTGCTGGTATCCCATTCGCTCAGCTCGCCGTCGATGACGACTTCGCCGGCCTTGGGTGCCTCCAGGTTCTTCTCGGAATATGCCAACGCAGTGGATGTGAGACTCAGCAGCACAGTCAGCGCCAGCAGCATGGAAACGATTTTCTTCATAGTGATTTGCCTCCTTTATTTTTGCGGGCTGAATAAGCTCCCGCTTGCTTCGGTATTATTATAAGATAGAGAGTGCGAATCCACCCAAAAGGATTCAACACCCTTCAATGAAAAAATCCTGCATACAGCTTAAAAACAGTAAAATCCAGCACAATGCTACAAAAAATCCGGCACAGTCCGGTTTTCCCTTTAACAATTCGACCATTCATGCTATAATGGAGGTATCAAAATTGGATGGTGTTTCGTATGCGATTAAGCACAAAAATGATCCTGCTTTTTTCCATTGTCATGGCTGTTGCCACCGCACTGTTTTCATCGTTCACCGTCCAGTCATCTCTGGACGGCGCCACAAAGTTTACTGCGACCCGGTTTTCCAACATGAGCACCAGCATCCAGCTGGATATTGAGCAGAACATTGGCATGATGCGCATGACGCTGGATACGCTGAAAGGGAATGCCTCTTTCATGTCAGCACTCAATCAATTCATCCGGGATGACAGTGAGGAGCAGAAAATGAAGGTTGCCGCCCGTAAAGCCGCCCTGCAGCAGCTTTACCAATCTCCCCTGGTGGATCAGTATTACTGTGTGGCGTTTTTTAATCAGGGTGGGCAGTTCTTTTCCAGCTCCATGGAAAAAATCGACCAATCATTAAACACCCAGGAGCTTCTCAATCTCATGGCGGACGAGCCCCAGGAATACCTGCTTTCCCCCTTCCATGATGTGCTCACGCTCCGCAAAACCTTTCGGGTCTACGGTCTGGTGCAGCCAGTTCAGCACCATGGAAATTTACTTGGGTACCTTGCTGTCCTGAACGAATACAGCTCCCTTGAACACGTTATGAACTTTGTAGACAATAGCGAAGAAATTTTGGTTCAAGTATTTTTCGACGACGGCTCCCTTTTCTATTCCAGCACCGGCACCTCAGAGCCATTCCCACTGGATATGCCGGTGGACGAGATGATTTGCTGGACAAATTCTCAAACTCAGACAACCTACGATGTACTGCACTCCCACATTGATTCTCTTGGGCTTCATCTTTACCTTGCCCAGGACGGTATCATCGCCGCCATAGGCAACAATGGGATTCGTATGGCCGTCATCCGACGTGCTTTGCTCATTGAATTCCCGGCACTGATTCTGATCACACTATTCTCCCTCAGCCTGACAAAATCCATCCGCCGTCTCACCAAAAAGTTACAGAAAACCCCTTTTCACAGCATTTTGCTGAGCGATTCCACCGAACTGCAAACACTGAACCAAACCGTGACATCCTCCACCGATCATGAAATTCACATGCTGGAGCTTGCCTACAACCACATGATGCTGCGGCTGTGGGAAAGTGCGGTCAATGAACTGAACCTTCGGGAAGGCACCCTGCAAGCCCAGCTGAGCGCACTGCAAACCCAGATCAATCCCCATTTCATCTACAATACCCTTAACATCATCTCCGCCAAATCCATGGAAAGCGGCAACCTGGAGATCATCGAAATCTGTGACCAATTTGCCTCCATGCTGCGCTATTCCACAGACACCCGCTCCCGTACCGCCACCATTCAGGAGGAAATTGAAAATGTGCGAAACTACCTGCTGCTGGCAAAGGCCCGGTACGAAGAAAATCTTGAGTTTATCATCGATGTGCCCGACGGTCTGCACGACATCAGCGTCCCCAAGCTGACGCTTCAGCCGCTGGTGGAAAACGCCTTGACCCATGGCTTTGACGGGAAGAATATTCTGCGCAGGCTGTCCATCATCGGCACACTTACTGCTGAGAAACTGATTTTAACCATCCGGGACAACGGAACCGGTTTTTCTGATGAAATGCTGGAGAGCCTTCACCAATACATCGAACAAATTGATGCTGGAATGGTCTCTATCGAAAAATCCGGAGGACACATCGGACTGATTAACACCTGCCTGCGGCTGCATTACTACAGCAAAGGCAAAATGCGCATCTCCATCCATAATGATCACGGTGCGGTTATTACACTCACGATGCCCGTATGAACCAATTGATTGGCAAATAGGTTTAACGGTTTTCTATGTCCTTGCATTCGTTCCAAGCAAAATGGTTTGGAATATGAAGTAATGCCCTCCAAAAAAGAGCAGATCCTCTCTGAAGTTAGAAAGGGTCTGCTTTTTGGTAAAATCCCAAGCTGTGCGTCTAACTGCCATGACTTTGACTTCCATAGCAGACGGCTATTCTGGAGAACGAGGCTGGAAACGCACTCCGGCAGAGCCGCGAGCCATTCTCCCATGGGTTGCTCAATAATCACTGCCCAAACATCCGCCTGGCTGCGCTCCTGCGCAAAAGAGAAAACGTTACCGGAAAGGGCAATTATTGCCCGCTCGCCCCCGCCGGGTTCCAGTCCATGATGATCTTTCTCACCCAGCTGCACAGCCTTTCGCTGCTTTCGCCCGCAATCCGCATCACCTCTTCATGGGTGTGCTTTTCTTTTGCGATTCCTGTTGCCATGTTGGTGATGCAGGCAATTCCAAGCACACGCATCCCCAGGTAATTGGCCGCAATGGTCTCCGGCACTGTGGACATGCCGATGGCGTCCGCTCCCAGATGGGCATAGGCCCTGATCTCCGCCGCCGTTTCATAGCAGGGGCCGGAGAAAATGGCGTAGACGCCTTTTTGATAGGAAAGGCCCAGCGCCTCCGCTGCACGCTCCGCCTCCGCAATCAGCGTCCGGGAATAGGCCTCCGACATGTCCGGAAAGCGAACGCCGAAGCGCTCATCGTTTGGCCCGATCAGAGGATTGTTTCCCAGCATGTTGATATAATCCGTCAGAAGCATCAAATCCCCCGGTCGGAAACCGGCGTTGATGCCGCCGCAGGCATTGGTCACGATCAAATCTCTGACCCCCAGCAGCTTCATCACATAGATGGGGTAGGCGACCTCCTTCATGGAAAAGCCCTCATAAAAGTGAAAGCGCCCCTGCATCGCCGCCACCACCAGATTCCCAATTCTGCCAATCACCAGATTCCCAGCGTGCCCTGCCACATGGGATTGGGGGAAATGGGGAATCTCGCCGTAGGGAATGAAGGTCTTCTCCTCCATGATGTCCACCAGAGCGCCAAGGCCGCTTCCCAAAATAATGCCCAGGGTGGGGTTCTGAGGGATTCTTTCCTGAATGTACGCAGCGGATTGGGCTGCCATATCATAAAACATAGGGTTCCTCCTTTTATTTGCTTTGGTATGAGCCGAAAGCCAATACTCAGTGGGTCTTTCGTTTATTTGGCATTTGGAATCAGCACATACTGGCCGTTTACCCGCAAAAGGGATAATCCGCCATAGAGCTTTTCCAATGCAGCCTCCATATCCTGCACGCTGTCCCTCCCCGGGAAGATTTCGCCCATCAGCTTCCCGCCGGAGAGCAGCAGCAGCCGGTGGCAGCGGTTCAGAGCCAGCTGGGGGTCGTGGAGGGTGACCAGAGCTCCCCTTCCCTGGCCCAGAAAGTTCTGGAGCTGCCCGAGCATCCTGTAGCGGCCCCCGAAATCCAGGGCGCTCTCCGGCTCGTCCAGCAGCAGTACCTCGGCCTGGGACACCAATGTCCGTGCCAGGATGCAAAGCTGCTGCTGACCCTGGCTCAGGCTTTGGAAATTCTCTTCTCCCCGGCCTCCCAGCCCCACCGCCTCCAGAGCCTGCCCAGCCCACCGCTTCATGGCGGCACCGGGGTATTCCAGCAGCCGAAGCTGGGGATTGAACCCCATGAGCACCACCTCCAGGGCGGACAGGTCGATGGAAATGCCGCTTCGCTGGGGGATATAGCTGATTTTCCGGGCAATCTGCCGGGTAGACAGGCTTTCCCGGTTTTCCCCGCCCAGCAGGCACGCTCCCTCATGGGGCTGGATGCCGCAGACGCTTTTCAGCAGGGTGGTCTTGCCGCTGCCGTTTTCCCCCAGCACCCCCACCAGCTCGCCGGGGTCCAGGGAGAAGGAAATATCCTCCAGAATCCGCTTTTTGCCGTAACCGGCACACAGGTGCCTCACTTCCAGAAGACTCATACCCGGCTCCTCCTGCCCACCGCCAGATACACCAGCACCGGGGCCCCCACAAGGCTGGTGAAAATGCTCACGGGAAGCTCACTGCTCCCCAGGGTGCGGGCCAGAATGTCCGCCCCACAGAGGAGGCTCCCCCCCAGAAGCCCAGCCAGAAGCATGGTGCCGGGGCGGTTGTCTTTGTTCAAAAGCCTTGCCCCATGGGGTGACAGCAATCCCACAAAGCTCACCAGTCCCGTCAGGCTCACCACGGCGGAAACCGCCAGGGTGGCGGTCATCAGCACCAGAAGCCGGAGCCTACCCACGCTGACCCCCAGCATTCTGGCCTCCCCCTCCTCCGCCGACAGCAGGATGATCTGCCGGTGCAGGGCGAAGAGCACCCCCAGGCACAGCAGGCACAGGGTCAAATTGCCCCCCAGTCGGTGGGCGCTGATGTTGCTGAGGCTTCCCATCATCCAGTATTCAATGGAGGCCAGCTCCCGCTCCGGATCCGCCGTCAGCTTCAGGCACATCAGAGCAGTCTGGGCCAGGGCATGAATGGCAATGCCGGAGAGGACGATGGTGTGCTTCCTCCCGCCGGGGTCCAGGGCCCCCAGGGCCAGAACCGCCGCCACCGCCGCCAGGGCGCCGGAAAAGGCGCACCCCGTCACCGCCCCGGCGGAGCCGAAGAAGAGAATCCCCGCCGCCGCTCCGGCACTGGCCCCGGAGGACACGCCGATGACGTCCGGGGCGGCCAAAGGATTGCGGAACACCGTCTGGAACACGAACCCGGCTACCCCCAGGGCAAAGCCCCCCACAACTCCCACCGCCACACGGGCCAGTCGGAGGGTGAGGAAAACCCGGCGCTGCAAATCGTCTCCCCCCAGAAGCCCTTCCAGGGTGATGGGAAATTTCCCCACAAACAGTCCGGCTATCGCCAGCAGCGCCAGGAGCAGCCCGGCAAGAAGGGCGTTCCGGCGGTCAGTCCTCACAGTAGCGGAAGCCATAGAAGGTTTCGTAGAACTGATTGATGATGGCGTCCCGGTCTTCCGGGCTCATCCGGTGGGGATGAAGGGCGGAGGCCAGCCACACCGAGCCCAGGATGCCCCCGGGCACCGGGCTGTCCCAGGCCTCGGCGTCACCGGGGAGCTGAAGAACATTGCCGTTTTTCACCGCGGCACAGTCCGCCAGATTGGGGTCGGCCAGTACCTCCTCCACGGTGTAGGAGGCGTCGGAGGCCAGAACGATGTAATCCGGGTTCCAGGCCAGCAGTTGCTCATAGCTGATGTCGGCCCAGTAGGTGTCCGCAATTCCAGCAGCCACGTTCTCTCCCCCGGCCAGGAGCATCATGTCGGACTGGTACATCCCGGCGCCGGCGGTGCAGAGCAGGGAAGAATTCCCCGCCAGGTACACCCGGGGCTTTTCGCCCTCCGCCAACAGCGCTTCCAGCTTCTCCCGCTGCCCGGCAATGAAGCCTAACAGCGCCTCCGCCCGATCCTGGGTGTCGGTGGCCTGCCCCAGCAGGAAGACCATCTGCTCCATCTGCTGCTGGCTCTCCGGGTTCACCAGCAGCACCGGAATGCCCAGACCTTCCAGGGTTTCGGCGGCGGATTTCAGCTTGGCGGGGAGAATCACCAGCTCCGGCTTCAGGGCGACGCAGCCCTCCAAATCAAATTCCTTGGCGGTGCCCACACTGGGCAGCTCCATCAGCGCCGGGGCACTACGGGCGTAAATGGGCCGGGTGCCCGCCTTGGCCTCGATGCCCACCAGCTTGTCCTCCAATCCCAGAGCGATAAGGGCGCTGCTGGAAATGTAGTAGCCGCTGACAATCCGTCCCGGCGTTTCCGCCAGAGTCAGCTGACGTCCGGTCTGGTCGGTGAGGCTTACCCCCTCCCCCAGGACGCAGACGCTCAGGCTCAGCAGCAGACTCAGGGCCAGCAGCAGGGAAAGCAGTTTTTTCATAGTGGTTTTCCTTTCTTTGTTATATTGAGAATGTGCGAAACGGCAAACAGATAAATTACAATTTGAAGCGCAGGGCGCTTCAAATTACACCAAAAAGTATACCATTTCCTATTCCAAAAATCAACGGGAGATGGTATACTGTTGTCATATAGATACAAGGAGAGACGCCATGTTTACCATACAAAACTACGTCCGGGCTCAGAGTCTGGAAGAGGCCTGGGAGCTGAATCAGAAGAAACGGAACCGGGTGATTGGCGGAATGCTCTGGCTGAAAATGAGCCGGGGCTCTGTGCAGACAGCCATCGACCTGTGCGATCTGGGGCTGAACACCATCGAGGAGACTCCTGCGGAGTTTTCCATCGGGGCCATGGTCACTCTGCGGCAGCTGGAGCTCCACCCGGGGCTGAACCGCTACAGCCAGGGCGCTGTTGCCAAAGCGGTGCAGGACATTGTGGGGGTACAGTTCCGGAACCTGGCCACGGTGGGGGGCAGCGTCTGGGGCCGGTTCGGCTTTTCCGACGTGCTGACGGTGCTGCTGGCCATGGACTGCCATGTGGAGCTGTACAAGGGCGGCATTCTCCCCCTGGAGGAATTCACGAAAAGAAAGCCCGACCGGGACATTCTGGTGCGGCTCATTGTAAAAAAGGTCCCCGGCCGCTTCTGCTACCAGGCCATGCGGATTCAGCGGACGGATTTCCCGGTGATTACCTGCGCCGTATCCACCCGCTCCGGGGAGTACCGTGCCGCCGTCGGGGCCAGACCCGGCAGGGCCATGGTCATCCAGGGAACCTCCCCCCAGGGGTTTGCCGCCGCTGTGGCGGAGCAGGTTCCCACCGGCAGCAATATCCGGGGCAGCGCCGCCTACCGCACCCATTTGATTCGGGTGCTGACCCAGCGGGGACTGGACGAGATTGGGAGGATGGACTGATGGAAATTCAGCTGAACTTAAACGGCAGGCTTGTCTCTGACCACATTGACGCCGATCTGCTGCTCATTGACTTTCTGAGAAGCCGGGGCTACTACAGCGTGAAGCGGGGCTGTGAAACTTCAAACTGCGGCCTGTGCACCGTATTGCTGGATGGGAAGCCCATCCTGTCCTGCTCCGTCCTGGCCGCCCGGGCGGCGGGGCATCATGTGCAGACTTTGGAGGGCCTACAGGAGGAGGCCAGGGAGTTCGTGGGCTTCATCGCCGACCAGGGGGCCGATCAATGCGGCTTCTGCAATCCCGGCTTTGTAATGAACACCATCGCTCTGCTCCGGGAAAATCCCGACCCCACGGATGATGAAATCCGCCAGTATTTGGCCGGAAACCTGTGCCGCTGCTCCGGCTATGACGGCCAGCTCCGGGGCATCCGGAATTTCCTGAACAGCCGCAAGTGAGGAAGACCAATGGAAAAGAAAGAACTGAAAACCGTGGGCCAGCCCATCCGAAAGAAGGATTCCATGCAGCTTCTGCTGGGCAAGCCCGTTTATACCGAAGATGTAACCCCGGATGCCCTGGTGGTGAAGCTGCTGCGCAGTCCCCATCCCAACGCCATTGTGGAATCCGTGGGCACCGCCGCCGCCAAAAAGGTGCCGGGGGTGGTGGAGATTTTTACCTGGGAGGATGTACCCCAAAACCGGTTTACCATCGCCGGTCAGACCTACCCCGAGCCCTCACCCTATGACCGGCTGATCATCGACCGGCATGTCCGCTTCGTGGGGGACGTGGTAGCCATCATCGCCGCCGAGACGGAGAAGGCAGCCCTGAAGGCCATGAAGCTCATTAAAGTTAGCTATCAGATTTTGGAGCCGGTGCTGGATTTCCGCACCGCAAAGGATAACCGGGTTTTGGTTCACCCGGAGGAGGACTGGTTCCCGCCCTGCCCTGTGGGTGGGGACAACCGGCGGAATCTGGTGGCCAGCGACACCTGCGGCCAGGGAGATGTAGATGCGGTGATGGAGCGCTGTGACATCGTTCTGGAGCACAGCTTCCACACCAAGGCCTTCAACCAGGCCATGATGGAGACATTCCGCACCTACTGCGACATTGACCGCTATGGGCGGCTGCATGTGGTATCCTCCACCCAGATTGTGTTCCACTGCCGCCGGATCATCGCCGCCGCCCTGGGCATTCCCAAGAGCCAGGTTCGGGTGGAGAAGCCCCGGATCGGCGGCGGCTTTGGGGCCAAGCAGACCGCCGTGTGCGAGGTCTACCCCGCCTTCGTTACCTGGAAAACGGGCCGCCCCAGCCGTCTTGTTTATACCCGGGAGGAGTGTCAGATCGCCGGTTCCCCCCGGCATGAAATGCAGATCAATGTCCGCCTGGGGGCTAGCAAAGAGGGGAAAATCCGGGCTCTGGACCTGTATACCCTGTCCAACACCGGGGCCTACGGCGAGCACGGCCCCACCACGGTGGGCCTGTCCGGCCACAAGTCCATCCCGCTGTACACCGGCGGCCTGGAAGCCTACCGGTTTGGCTACGACGTGGTGTATACCAATCTCCAGTCCGCCGGGGCCTACCGGGGCTATGGAGCCACCCAGGGAATTTTCGCCCTGGAATCCATGGTCAACGAGCTGGCAGAGAAGCTGGGCATGGACCCCACGGTGCTCCGGGACAAAAACATGGTGCGCCAGGGAATG
>Ga0129308_1003365_pt1 | contig 11605 bp, 7 predicted proteins | sample L827metagenome_FD_94440 | JGI IMG/M metagenome (GOLD analysis project Ga0129308, IMG submission 94440) | Ring-tailed lemur group fecal microbial communities from Wisconsin, USA - L827 metagenome | ecosystem: Host-associated > Mammals > Digestive system > Large intestine > Fecal | place: USA... | reverse complement strand
TCGAAATTTCGATGCTATGGAATCCGCAGCGTTATTTGACGCTTACTGTCAATAAAAAGAGCAGGGGAATGACAATGCTTTAAAAGCTTGTCAAACTCCTACTCTCATATGGTGGTGTCTGTACTAAGTTTTTATATGGAATTGTTATTATTTCATGACATTTTTGACACTTGATTTTCACTTCAAAAGTGTCATAAGTTACTTCATACTGCTTGCTAAATGCAACATCAAACAACCTTGCATTGCATATAGGACAGCGTACCTGACTGCTATGGTTTGCTTCCGATTTTAATTACCTCCTGTTTTTAGCTGAACAGCTAAAATTTATTTCAATAATTTTGCGGCACATACCGCAAAACTATTGTTCATTTTTGAGATAGAAATTCTATGAATTTCTCCCAGTCCTCATCTGTCGCACCGATATCCATTGCATATCTAAGAGCATTTTTTACAATATCTTTTGATAGAACATATTCTGATATATCGGGATAGAACGCGCCTGAAGCTTTTGCATACAGGTCATACATATATGCTATTTCGTTTTTATCAAGCTCAAAAACAGCAATTAACTTTTTCAAAAGTGTTATATCGGGATTTACCCTCTTGCTATGTTCAAGCTGACAGAGATAGCCTATAGATATACCAAGTCTTTGGGCGAGTTCTGTTGCCGTCAATGTGAACTCGTTTCTCTTTTCGGATATGAACTGACCGAAATCAGTTGCATAGATCATGATTTATATTTTCCTGATTCGCTGCATATTAAAGTTTACTGTAGCTTTGTCAAAATCATCCATACAGTTTCTCGTATTCGCTGATAGCAAAGTTATCTGTCATACCGGCGATATAATCACAGATCATTCGCATTAAGCAAATATCCTTATCATCCTGTCCACCTCCTCGATAGGAAGTAATATCCGATTCAAATTTGTGGCGGATTTCTCCGATATCTCCCATATAGTCTATATCTGATTTTTCATTCTTATGAAATGTCCTGTAGGTATTTCTTATGACCGTATCTGGAAGTTGCTGTGGATTAGTATAATAGGCTTCAAACAGGTTTTTTATAATGTACTTACCTTTAGAGTCGCTTCTCTGAACGTCATGTGTATACAGAACAAGGGTTGACATTTTAGACTTAAATCTGTCAATTATTTCCTTGTTTTGGTTGCTACCGTATACATCGTATGATATAGCATTTTTTATTTCATCACAATTAACATCAAGAGAAAAAATAAGGCTACGATGAAAATTGTAATTTTCACCAATTGTCATAAGGTTTTTGCCAGAATTATCAACCAGAGCAGTTACCAATGTATTTACAACTATTTTGGAAATAGTGGAAATAAAATGTTCTTTCGATATTTTGCGAGTGTTTTGAATTTCTGATTTCAGCTCCTTAAATTTTCTCTCATCTTCATTGGTCATCAAATTGGAATCTAAGAAAGGCTGAATAAGTTCAATAACCTTGCAGTAAGACATAACCTTGTTTCTAATTGAATCTTCAAGGTCATGATGCATTTGTGCAATTTCGTCTGCCTCTCTTACTATCAGTGCCTCAAATGTCCACGCAGGACTGCCGTCTTTATGTGAGCAATACTTTTCATACTGCTTATAGAATAGAGGCTCCACAAAATTTGTGCTTACACGTTTCGCTTTATAACTGATATTTGAATGATTCATAATACCCCACAATGTAAAATTGGTAAGGTTTAAGCCATAATCAGTTCCTCTCATATCCATATCCTCAACAAGACATCTTACACTCTGCAGATTATGCTTAAATCCATATTCATTTTTAGAATCCTCAAGAGTGCCAAGGTTATCCTTGTTTTGTTCATATATTTTGTAAGTTGAAGTGTTTTTGGGAATCTGAACATCTTCGATGTTTGGTGGAGACATTATTTCATGCAGCATTCTTTCTCCTGCATGACCGAATGGAGTATGTCCTATATCGTGACCTAAGGCAATAGCCTCGGTAAGATCACAATCAAGATCAAGAGCCTTTGAAATTGTTCTTGCAATCTGTGAAACTTCAAGCGTATGAGTAAGTCTCGTTCTCCTATGATCAGCTCCACTGCTTGGTGTATAAACCTGTGTTTTTCCGGAAAGTCTCAGAAATGCTCTGCAATACATGATCTTATCTCTGTCCGACATAAATTTATTTCTATACTTGCTTCCGAGTTTAAAAATGCTACTGTCAGTTTCAATTTCACTGCATCTTAATGCATTCTTCAAATCAGCAGTTAATATTCCTGTTTTTAACATACTGCTCCTCCTTTAATATCCATTGCAATTCTTGAAATTACAATTTTTTTGATTAAAATACAAATTCTCTTTTTATTCGAGATTTTGTACTTTTAATATATCATAAATTTGGGTTAATTTCAATAATTTTGCACTGAAACGTCGTTTTTTGACATTGAATGGTAAGGATAATACGAAATATTACATAATTAATCAAAAAAATGGAGCAAACTCACTTTGCTTTAAAAGCTGGGTTTACTCCATAAATACATATTAAATTACAACTATTTTTTGCTTTTTATTGAACAAATAATGGCCTAAATTCTATTCCAGATTTTTTTGTAATATCGTTTGCTGTAACGTCAGATAGAGCTGGATATTCTTTTTGAAAATCTAAAAAGTCATTTTCATTAATGCTAAATTTTTCTCCATCGATAATTTTATAGTATTCATCATTGGAGTTGCCATACTCCTGTAAAAGTTTCAATTCTCCACTTTGAGATGAAATATACTGTGTTCTATAATACCATTGAGACGCACCACTACTAGTTAATGTATATAGAATCCCAGTGTTATATACAGCACACCTGTGTTTTGACCAATATGCATCAATCAACTCTACTTTATTATTGATGATGGTAAAAATAGCAAGTATTGTATAATCCTTCAAGAGTAATAACAATTCATCAACTCCATCATGATTTAAATCTGTCAGTGCAAATCCAAAGGCATCTTTATCTTTTGAAAAATCTCTGTACGACCAGATATTAGTTTCAATAAGCATATTTTCCCAGTGGTAAAGAAGTGTTTCATCAATATTTGGAAGTGTAAAAACATTGTCTTGAAACACAGCTTCAATATCTCTATCAATAATGTACAATGCAAAATCCTGATATGACCTTATGATTTCTAAATAATTATTATCCAAATCCTGCTGTTCATCCATACTTGACAATGCCAGTTCTTTTGAAGCTTTATATGAATGTTTTACTATGCAAAAAGCAGAAACTGCAATTAATAATGCTAAAAGTATAAACAATGTTCGAATTATATATAATTTAAACTTATTTAAACTTTTCATACCAATACTCCGCACGCTCAATTCTGCTATCCATCAAAATATCGCCTGGTCGTTCATAACAGTACGAGAATACCTGCGCTAAATAACCAACATCTAGATTAGAGGCACTAAAATCATCGTAAGTCATACCATATCCACTTGGCACACTATAATGATCAGGTAACCATTCACCATTACCAGGCTGCATGGAGAAGTCCAAATAATTTAATTGTCCTTCCAAACTATCATCTGGATAATTATTCTTCTTAGCCCAATCTAGATATTTCGTTGCAGGATCCCATTGAACAATTCCGTATCCAGGTCCTCCACCACTTTGCCATTTTCCGGGATTGATGCCGCAACTTTCATGATCGGCATTTCCTAAAACAGCACAAATAGCATTATTGCTCCAGCCCATATCTTTAAGATGTTGATAACTATACCTTGCATTAATTAATGTATCCGCTTCATCTAATTTTTGAAATTTCGGTAAATTTTTCGCAACTGTTTGACTACTACTAATTTTGTTAATGGCAACAGGAGTTGTCGTTGTCGTTGTCGTACTCGTTGTTCGTGCAGTTGTCCTTGAAGTTGCAACTTGAGTTGTAGTACCTGCATAATTAGGATTAGAGGTTGAAGTTTGTACAGAAACCTGTCCCACCGTATTATTATCACAACTTGTTAATGCACAAGCACATACTGCCACAACAGCTACAACAAGCCATGGGAAGTTTCCTGACGGATCAACATATACAACGGGATTGTTGTGACAATATGTATATCTGTTCAAACTAAGCGGATCAGATTTTCTTCCAGCATATGAATCGCGGCTGATAAATCTACCAATAGTAGGATTATAATATCTTGCTCTAAGATAAATCGTACCCGTTTCAGAGTCGAAATATTCACCGCAGTTACATATATTATTTGATTTATTGTAACTATTCAGTCCCTCCCGTTGATAAAAAATTATTGTATAATATTCATTATTTCGTGAATATTACGCATAAATTTCGTAATTATATTCCTTTTTATGACTGCCAAATGATGATTTCACAGCATTTTAGAAAGGGGACTGAATAGTTACGATTTATTAAATGGAGTCTAATTCTTTTGCAACTTCAATACCAACTAACTCATTTTCTTCATTGAATCCGTAGTAAGCGATAACATCAACACAAAAAGTAATTCTATACTCTCCAAGGTGAACTTTTATTGATTTTTTTCCGACTTCCTCTTCTCCTGGAGAAACAGCTGCATCACCAGGTCCATGGCGAGCAATTCCATACCCATGATCGTAACTTATGTACATAATGCTATAGTTTTCATTGCTTTCTATTTCTGCTATTACAGTATCCATATTAGTTCCAAGCGGTGTTTCCTTAATTAATCTATTTTTTATTATAGATTCTGAATAAATTAAAGGGTTTGAAAAAATGGTTACTATTATAATAGCAGATATGACAATCAAAATAGCAACTATATACTTTCTTTTCATTTCATCACCTAAATACTTCCTCTATACTATCAACTTTATCCTGATGCAATCCAAAATAATACTCATTAAATCTTCCAAAATAACTATTAGGTAATGGCTTCTCCCATCCAGGAACATTATATGATGGGTCAGGTACATCAATACCGACAGCATTAAGAAGTCCATGAGTAAATGAATTAGAATTATAACCATATGCTGGGAATAAATCATAGTTTACACGACTAAATGGAAAAATCGGCTCATTATACGCTTTTTCATAGTGTCTCTGGCACGCTATTAATTGATATGCAACGTATGGACTTTCAATTTTGAGATCTATCATCTGAACTTTATTTTCAAGCATTATATCTTTTTTTCTATTTGGTTTACTAACTAAATCTTTTGGAAAGAAATTAAACAAGCCGTTTGTTCCTGCACCCAATGTTACATATTTCAATCCTTCAGCATTTGCATTTTTAAATAAATTTTTATACTCATTGATAAAGTATTCCTTGCCTTGACTTATAGTCTCATTGCCAAAATCACCATTTGCAAATATAACTATGCTTGTGTGATAATTATCTCCGGCAACTTTATGCACTGCAAGATACGCATCAAATGAGGTTGGCTGCTTTGATAACTGATTTTCCCGTTCAATTTGAAACTTTTCAGCATCCGAATTACTATTAATAGAAAACTTTGTTCCATCTGGTAAAGTACCATAACTATGTCCACTGGGATCTACATTAGCAATTGGATTATTAGCACAATAAGTATAAAGATTCAAACTCAGAGGATCAGATTTTCTTCCAGCATATGAATCGCGGCTGATAAATCTACCAATAGTAGGATTATAATACCTTGCTCTAAGATAAATCGTACCCGTTTCAGAATCAAAATATTCACCGCAGTAACGGAACGGATTTGAATCGGAGTCGGATATATTCTTCTCAACGCCGAAAGCGTCGTAAGTATAGGACTTAACAACCTCGCCGTCAGCATTTGTGAGGTTTACAACATCACCGTGAGCGTTCTGAGTATAGTAGGTATATTCGGACTTAGCTCCGTTTACAAACTTATACTTTGCAGCAAGACTTGTTCCACGGACATAGCAGTTTGCGTTATACGTGTCGCCCTCGACAATATCAGCAACGATCTGCTTGCTGCCGTCCCAGACATGATTGATACGCTGACCGTTGACAACCTTTTCGATTCTCAGACCTGAAACATTGTACTTGTAGCTTGCAGTCGTTTCCCCGTCGGTAAATCCGATAAGCTGATTCAGACCGTCATAGGTGTTTGTTTCAGTCTTGCCGTCAGCAGTCTTTGTGATCTGATTGCCGTTAGCGTCGTAAGTGTAAACTGTCTGCTTAACATTGGAATTATTATTCAGAGCATTATTTTCACCCTGAACAGTCTTGATTTCCTTTTGCAGAAGTGCGGTATACTTGCCCTGAGCGTTATTGTAATTGTATTCAGTTACATAATTTTCAGAACCTGTTGCCGTCATCTTGGAACGGTTGCCGTAATCATCATACTCGTATGCGTAGGTATCAGTTGTGTTGTCGCCAACCTTAACGGATTCCTCAGTCAGTCTCCTGAGACCGTCATACTCGTATTCCGTTGTCTCTATTATACCATTTTCATTGCGTACTTTGCAAGCGTCAGAACCATCAAGATAATATGAATATTCGTAGCCTGATATGGTACTATTGCCCAATTTATTTTCAAGCTTTGTAATTCTGTTTGCATCGTTGTAGGTATATGTCGAAACTACGCCGTTTCAGAGAGTTTCGGATTTCTTGTTTCCGTTTGCGTCATAGGTGTAGGAAACAATTTCTTTTCCGCTCTCTTTGACCTTGGAAATTCTCATTTCCGAATCATATTCATATGATTTAGTTGAGTACGAAAGGAGATTGTACTGTCCTGTAATTTCTCTGCTCACATACTGCGAAACGCCTTCATAAAAGAATCCTCTGAATACAGAGTAATGCGAACTGTTTTCAGATTCCGAATATTTTCTTCCGAGTTTGTCATATTCGTATACTGTTGTGTAGCCGTTGCTTGAAGCGCGGGTGATCCTGCCCATGTTATCATAAGTGTATTCTTTAGTAACATTCTTGGAAGAATCATCAGGATCAACTGTTTTTGAGGATATTACACGATTGAGTGCATCATAAGTATTTGTTGTAACATTGCCGTTTGCGTCAGTTGAAGTAAGAACGTTTCCGTTAAGGTCATAAGTGGCTGTTCCCGAATTATAGCCTGTGCTGTCGGTTGTACGGACAAGTCTCATGAAGTCGTCATATTCATACTCTGTTGTCAGATATGTATCATCGTTTTCAGAGGACATACCCGTATACATCTTCGTCTGAATTCCGGCATTGTTGTAGAAATACTTCGTAATATTCTTTTCGCCGTTTGCAGTACCGTCGCTGAGAGTTACCTTTTCAAGCAGTCCCATTGCATTGTACTTGTTAACGGTTACGCTGTTTTTGTTATTGTCAAGTTTCTGAATTGTTTTTACAAGATTTCCAATCTTGTCGTATTCGTTTATCACTTCCGAATTACGCTCGTCAACAGGCGAAACTGTCTTAGTCAGTTTGTTCAGATAATTGTATTCATATGTTGTTGTATTATCGAGTGCGTCGGTAACTTTTGCAAGCTGTCCGTTTGCGTAATATCCGCTTGTACGCTTTACTTCATCATTAGTTTTTTCCTCAACAGGATTTCCTCTGAAATCAGCAAGAGTTTCCGTTATTACCTGTTTGTCGGCTGTAATATATGAAGTTTTCTGCGTTCTGAGACCCTTGTAAGAAATATTTCCGGAATCTGACGCAGAATTGTAAACAGTGAAATTATGATCTTCAAATTCATATGCCGTTGAAGTTAAAATCTGTTTGGGATTACTGCTGTCGGCTTTGAAATATGCCGCTTTTTCACGCTGTAAACCGTCATATTCAGTAATAATTATTGTTCCGTCGGGATTAGTTTTTTCGATCACATTTCCGTATGCGTCATACCTGAAAGAAGTCTTGTTTCCGAGAGCGTCTTTCTGCGTTTTCACTGTTCCGCTCGGATAATATGTGATGAATGTTCCGCAGCTTTTATCAGCAGAGTAATTAGGAGTATACTCCGCAGTTTTTCTGCTTAAAAGATCGTATTCTGAAATTGTAACAGCCGCCGTATCTCCGGTGCCGTAATCACGGACTTCCGTTACATTATTGAAGCTGTCGTATTCATATTCCTTAACTGCGTAAACATTTTTGGAAATATCAATACTTGTTTTTTCGCTTGCCACCTGAAGCTGCGAATTGTACTCGTATTCAATTGAGTTTACAACAGTATCTCCGTCCTTGATTTCCTTTTTGATTGGAAGTCCCTTTGCATAGCCGGAAGTACCGTAAGTATACTCTGTCGTATGCCCTTCGGCGTCGGTAATTGTACGGATAAGACCCGCAATTTCAGCCGTTTCGCTTGCTGGATAATAAGTGTAAACGGTCATTGCGTAATCAGCTTCATTGATTACAGAATCAATGCTGAAACCATTTACAAAGTCCGACACATCGCTGACGGCGGACAAACTCTGATAGTTTTTTACAACATTAACTCCTGTTTCATCATACTGAGAAATTGTAATATTTCCGCTTTCGTCTGCCTGAATTATCGGCATGTTTTTATCGTTGTATTTTGCAAGAGTAAATGTGCCGTCGGGATTTGTAGTCTTGATAACATTGCCGTTTGCGTCACGGTCATACTTGGTTGTATTGCCCATGATGTCAACACTTTCGGACATCTCATCATACTTATTTTCACCGTCAACCATTCTGTAGGTAATCTTGTCAACCTCGTATGTCTGACCGTCAGTTTCAACAGTATTTGTCTTTACAGCAAGTTTTTCATCATAGTTGTAAGTGAATGTTTTTACAAGCTTATTGCCGTCAAATTCCTTGAGACCCGTCTGCTTTTCAAGCTTGTCATAAACATATTCCTGTTTGAGACCCGCTGCATTTGTGAGCCAATTAACTGAGCCGTTGCTGTTGTAAACAATAGTATCTGTAACTTCATCATAGCAGTTTGTGATTTTGCAGAGTCTGCCGTTTTCGTCGTATTCATACTTTTCAGTACCGCCTGAAACGCTTGTTGCTGACACAAGCTGAAAATCGCCGTTGTATTCGTAAGTTACAGTACGATCGGCTTCATCATCTTCGATCATTGTAATACGGGAATGTTCGTCATTTCCGTTGTAAGTGATCGTGTAAGTTCTGCCTGTGGAATCTGTCACAATTCTCTGATTATTTTCTTTTGCAGAAATTGTCAGAGTATTGCCGTTTGCGTCCTTGACCCAGTCAAGCTCACCATTTGAATTAAAATGATACTGCGACTGAGCTGCGTTTGTAACGGTATACTCATTACCTGACTTTGTCATTGTGCTGTGTGCGTTCAGACATTCAAATCCACCGTTTCCATTATCTTTAAACGTTGTATTAGAACCGTCCGGAAGTACAACCTGATAGTAACCCTGCACAGGAATTACAATTTTGCTTACATCAATATTAAAATCCCAGCCGATACCGAAGCTGCCTTCTTCTTTGCTCATTGAATTGTAAGTTCTGACAAAATCGGACTTAACTCCGGGAGAAGCTATGCTTAAATCCGTAAAGGATTTTGTGTAGTTACCTGTTGCAATATATACGCCGTCGCCGATTTCCCAGCCCTTGCGGTAGAGTGTGTAATCGTATCCGTAAGAATATCTCCACCACGGACGAATCCAATAATATTCGGGAGTAAACGGATTGATAAACAGCAAATGCTCATACCAACCGTATTCATCTACGCCTTCAAAATTAAAGGTTCTGTCTGTTGCCAGCGAGCCGTCCTCATTGTCGATAAAATCTCTATTATTATGCCATAGAACATTCTGCTTACCGCCGGCATAGCCTAAAACTATCGTATGATTTTCCGATGAATAAACAGATTTTGGACCGGATTCTTCATTAACCGTCCATTCGGGTCCGAGGAACCATAATTGTCCGTTTGTCCATTTTCCCTCCATGTCCTGACTTGTAACGTATCTCCAGTTACCGCCGATCATAAGGAAATCGCTTTCGTTGGTCATTTCAATAACATCGTAGCACTTTACCTGACCGGATTGAAATTCATTTCCGATAATAACTGTACCGTTGTTTAAATCCATAAGCTGACCGGTTGTACCGTTCCAGCCATCGGGGGATGCGGTTCTGAATACAAGGTTATTTTCAACCATCAACAGACCGCCGTTGATATCGAGCGTTGCGCCGTTATTTGCCCAGAACTGCGGCATATCCGTAGTAAACGACATACAGTCCGCAACATAAAGAACGCAGCCGTTCAGGTCAAAATTCGTGTCATGGAGATTGAAGCTGTAGGGGAACTTACCGCCTGACAGCATTTTCAGATTTCTCTTGAATGCATGATCCCAGTCAAGATCTCCGGAAGCTTCGTATGCTTTTTCAAACCACGAAACATCGAAGTCATCGATTGTTCCGTCATTGTTCTTATCCATGTACTCAAAGTAATTGTCAGAACGTCCACGTTTTTGTGCATCTCTGTTGATTTTATCAATTCCCTCATTGTAATCATCTATATCTACGATTACATCGCCTGTCATTTCGTGGTTGTAAATGTAAACCCACGAATCTGTATCTCTTGCTGAATCAACTTCGCTTTTGAAAGCGGAAAGTTCATCTTCGTTTGCACCTGATGCCTTTAAAAGTTCATAGTCATAATCATTGATCACTCCGTCCAGATTGATGTCAAGATCCAAAACGTTCTGCGGCAGTTCGTAATATGTATCTTCTTCAAGATCCAAATACAACTGACAGAACGCATCTAAATCTGCCTGACTAATGACGTTATCGCCATCAGCATCCATACTCGGATTGAAGTCGCTGTCACCACGAGTTGCACCAAGACAGCTCTGCACATAAGCAAGATCGTTTCCGTTGATAACGTCATCGCTCCACTGATTATTTTCCCATTCGTTGTAAGTTGTATCACCGGGGACAAGGGTGACCGTATCCTTTGATTCGCCCGAACCGATCTGATAAGCGCCCGTTCCGAAATCCTTGAGATAAAACGGCAGATAACCATTACACTCAAACTTTACGTGGTAAACATCAGAACCGCTTGCCGTTACGGAATATTCGCCGCCGTCACTGACTTCCTGATATGCAAGTTCCTCCCAGTTGCCGTTGAAAATACGCACGTAAATCGGCGTATTATCGCTTGCAGCGTAGCCGTCCACTGTACCCTTACAAACTTTACCTGTTACGGTTAATTCTGTAGCAGAGTTTATATTCGTTTCTTTCACATACTCCGTAATAAGAGACTTTGCCGTATAATCCCACGCAAATTCGGATTCAGACTGTGTACCGGAACGTCTGCTGTATGCTGAAATGTTCTGCTCAACCGCTTCCGGCAGTTCAAAGTAATCTACTTTGCCGAGATTTTTGGTAGCTTCTTCAAACTCTTTTTCTAATTGAGCTGCATTTTTCCTGCCCTCAATTGCTTCTGCTGCCGACGCTATCGTTTCATAATGAAGAATACCCTGCGATGTGCCGTCGCCGTAGATCAGCACCTGTCCGACGAACATTGCGGAAAGCGTTCCGGCTAATATTCGGCTGAGTTTTTTACTCATGTAATTCCTCCTGTTACAATAAAATTGGTCGTATAAATCCCTTACAACCAGCAAGGGTTTACACGGACTTATTACCTAAGCTATAATGAAAGCAGTAATTGGACTGACGTATTCCTCCGTGGGACAAAGCGCCCGTAATTTAGAC
>Ga0129308_1003364_pt1 | contig 11609 bp, 10 predicted proteins | sample L827metagenome_FD_94440 | JGI IMG/M metagenome (GOLD analysis project Ga0129308, IMG submission 94440) | Ring-tailed lemur group fecal microbial communities from Wisconsin, USA - L827 metagenome | ecosystem: Host-associated > Mammals > Digestive system > Large intestine > Fecal | place: USA... | reverse complement strand
TTTTAGTTTTTTAAATTTATAAATTTAAAGTTTTTCTATTATGAACAAAAAGTTTTTAAGTGCAATCCTGTTCGGAGCCTTAATGGTTTCGTCAACAGGAACATTTGTGTCTTGTAAAGACTATGATGATGACATCAAGGACTTACAGGAACAAATTAATTCTAACAAGGATGCGATTGCAGCTTTGCAGAAACTGGTGGGAGAAGGAAAATGGGTAACCAATATCTCTTCTATTGAAAACGGTTTCTCTGTAACCATGAGCGACGGTACTACCACCTCTATTACAGGCATCAAGGGTGCAGACGGAAAGAACGGTACTGAATGGACTATCGGCGAAGACGGCTTCTGGTATAAGGACGGCGAAAAGACCGCTTCTCAGGCTGTTGCCAAAGACGGAGAGGATGGCAAGGCAGGCGCAACTGCTCCTTCTCCTAAAATCAGTGCTGACGGTTTCTGGATAGTTTACGAATGGGATGCTACCAAAGGCGAATTCGTAGAAAAGACTACTGAAATCTCTGCTCAGGGTACTGGTGCTTATGTTGTGAAGAAAGACGGTGTTTACGTTCTGCATATCGCTGACGAAACAGGTGCATTCCAGGATGTTACTTTGCCCGCTACTTCTGACTCATTCGTAGCTGAAGCCCCTGCTGCTATCGTATATGTTGAATTCCAAACTGCAAAGTGGCAACCTGCTGCAAAGAATACTACAGACAAAGCAAAGAAGGCATATAAGGCATTAACTGAGAAATTCACTGACCTTGCCGGTATTGCTGCAAATGCTACAGTAAAACAAGGTGGCGAATTACCGGTATTGGTAAATCCCGCAAATGTGGAATTGACTGATAAGTTTGATTTCTCTTTGCAACTGGCTAACGGTAAAACTTCTGATATTGCATTGTCCAACCCTGTCAAAGGTATTGCAGATGATTGGAAAGCTTCTTATGGAATAATGACTAGAGCTGCCAGCACTGAAGATTGTTTCTGGACATTGGATGTGGAACCTGCATACGATGAAAAGACTAAGACTTATGCAACTACCAAAAACAATAGTGCATCTCTAGTTATAGAAAATGAAAAGGGTACAGTTGTCAAGACTGCTTTTGCATATAATGTTTCTGCAGACGAAGTGAAAGCTGACGTTACTATACAAGCTGGAACTGTAACTTATGCTCCTACTATTGATTTGACAGCTGTTGATGCTAAGACTGAAAAAGCCGGTATCATCTATGAAAATGAATACAAAGGTAAGGCTATTGTAAAACTTCGTGACCAGTTGAATATTGAACAATATGGTTTGTCTTTGGACGGAAATGTATTGACTATTGCCAATATGCCCGCCAATGTATCTAGTATTACTGTTAAATTGAATGTTATAGCACTTGGTCTGAATGGTTCAGCTATTGATCAGGATATTGATGTAACTGTTAATCAGGATATTCAAGTAGCCGGTGGTTTGGAAGACAAGAATGTAACATTATCTACTGAAAAAGTTGGTGCAGCTTATACACAGAATGTTCTTTGGGATGTCGCTGACTTCCAGTTTACTACTGCAACTCAGAAAGATGTGTTCTTCAAAGCTGATAAGACTATGAAGATTTATCTGTTGGATGAAAATAGTGAAAAGCCTGAAACAGCAACATATACTTATTCTACTGAGAACAGTAGTCTTAAACAGTATAAGAGTGACGGCAAAGCAACAGCTACATCATACAGTGACTTTGCTAAGTTTGGCTTTAGCTTGGATGCTGCAAAATATGTACCTGGAACTTATGCAATTGAATTTGAAGCAAAAGATGGTGCTACAACTATTGTGAAGTCTGAAGCTACCATGATTGTTTCTAATCCGAAAGCAGAAGACATCTTCAAGTTAGTACCTGACTTTACTACAGCTGGTGTATTGCAGGTTATCGGTGACTATGCAACCGTAGCTAATAAGGTAGTTTACAATCTGGGAGACGGTATCTTAGTTCCTGATTTCGCTAATAACGATGCAGTAACTTATATCGACTTGGATCACAAAGTTTGGGAAGAAGCTATGGGTGCTGCAACTGAAATGGGTGCAGAAAATTGGATTACTAATAACCAATTGAATGTATACCAGAATGCTTGGAAGGGTGCTGATACTCCTGCTAACCAGAAGATGCTGAATACAGAGCGTAACATCCGTGCTACTTATCAATTGTATGGCAATGCTAAAAACACTATTGACTATGACTTCAAAGTTATCGTTAAGAGTTCAGTTTATACAAAAGACGGTTCTAACGTAACTGTAAAAGCTATTACCGGTAACTTCGGTAAAGAAGTTAATATGACTTCTAATATCTCTGCTGTTTATGCTTTGGGTATTAACAAGGGTAAGGCTCTGACATTATTCGGAACAGCAGCCGGTTCTACTGACAAAGACGTTACTAACTATGACGCTCCTAAGACAGATGCTGCCAATAAATATGTAGTAAATGCTGATGCTACTCCTATCGAAATTGCGAAGGCTGACTTGATTAAGTTCGGTATGCCAGTTGATGTTTATACTGCACTTGCTGCTGATAAGAAGTTCTTCTTGACAGCTAAAGACAATGAAGTGACAGAAGGCGGCACTTACACTTTGATGGGCTGGGAAACTATCATGACTGAGGTTAACAAGTATTATGCTTATAACAACGGAGTATGGGGTGACAAGTCAGGTTTGACAGAACAGCAAAAGAAAGATAGAGACGCCAGTGCTGAGGTTGCTTTGTTCAAAGCTTATAATGCTAAGTTAGCATACGAAACTAAGACAGTACCAGTAACAACTGATGCAAAGAAAGCTTCAGATGAAATCAAGTCTGTAGAATTTGCATGGGACGATGCTAAATTGGCTGAGAAATTTGTATCAAGTGTAGCTACTGACGGTGCTATTGCTGATGGTAAGTTTACAGCTAAAGCAGAAAGTGACATCAAAGCATCTGATTTGGTTAATGGTAAAGCTGAACTGAAAGTAAACATGAAGGTTACAGATAAGTGGGGTATGGTAATGACCAAGACTTATACTGTCACTCTGACAAAAAAATAATCAACCTATAAAGTAAAAGCTCGCTTCCCCTTCGTGAGAAGCAGCTTCTACCCAAAGTAGAAATTATAAACTCTTTCAAGCGGGGAAAGAAAACACTTCCTATCAACGGAGTGGTTCTTTCCCCGCTTTCTTATATATTACTGATTATAAATGCTTTCATACTAAAAAAGATAGTATATCTATTTAAATATCTCAGCAAAGAAATGGAATGCTTAACTATTCTTTTGTAAGCATGAAATAGGTATTTAATCAAGAAAAGACGAGTGAAAAACATGAAACAATTAAATAAAAAACGCATACTGGTTAAAATACTGGAAGAACTATCGACGGAGATGGGATTTGAAGTACAATTCCTATCAGAAGATTGGATTACTGTAATAAAGAGGCAAAATAAAGTTGGCTACATTTATGGATATGAATGGGGAATCAATTCATCAACAGCCCAATTGCTAGCCAAAGATAAAGAAGCAACTTATGAAATACTATCACGCAACCATATCAATGCAATAGAACATAAATTATTTTTCAATTACAATTGGCAAGCCAAATATATAGGACAGAAGGGATGCTGGGCTGAAATAATGAAATATGTTCAGAAGTGCCAATCAGACGGTAATTATAGGATAGTATGTAAGCCCAATAAAGGTACCGGAGGTAATGATGTCAGTCGAATATCCAATCAATGGGAGCTGGAAAGTACAGTCCAGAAAATGTTTAGCAAATATCATGATCTTTGCTTGTGCCCTTTTTATAATATAGAAAATGAATATAGGGTTATATTTCTAAACGGAAAGAGTTTATTGTTATATGCAAAAGAAAGGCCTTATATTGTAGGTAATGGTAAAGATACTTTAGCAACTTTGGTAATTGCAAAGTATAAAGAACAAGGACTTTCATATTTAAATGATTTGCTTGAAAAACTTGAACTAATTGTACCGAAAGGCGAGAAAGTTGTCATGTCATGGAAACATAATTTAGGTAACGGAGCGAATGCAATAATAATAGAAGATGAATCTTTGAAAGCTAAATTGGCAGAGTTTGTGAAATTAGCCGCTGATGCACTAGACATAAAATTTGCATCTATTGATATTGTGGTATCCAATGGAACATATTATATTATGGAAGTGAACTCAGGAATAATGATTGAAAACTTTGCAGCGCAACAGCCGAATGGTAGATATAATTATTATGAGATAACAAAAGATATTTATAGATTGGCGGTAACAACATTGCTTGAACAATAAAAATAACCTTAAGTATGGACAATGAAGATATAGCTCACCTTATAGCAAGATTAGCTCCTCAGATAGGAGCTAGTATCATTATGGAACCTGTATATCAAAGGTTTGGAATGATTATTTTTCAGAATGGTAAACGTGTATTCTTTAAACACAACCAACTTAATATCAATATGGCAAATACAGTTGCTGTTACTACTAATAAATTTGAAACCAATAATTTCTTATCACAATTAGGTTATAACGTACCCATCGGTAAGAGTTTTTCTAACCATCCATATGATGAAAAGTATGGCCGCGGAATAAAAGATGGATGTTTATATGCACAAGAATTAGGTTTTCCTGTCATTTTGAAACCCAATAATAAAAGTCAAGGAACTTTAGTCTGTAAAGTTAGCAATGTGAAGGAATTCTATGATATAGCTACCAAAATTGTAAAAAAGAGAAAAGACTTTTTATTGGTAGAAAAGTTTTATTCTAATTATGCGGATTACAGAATAGTTGTATTGGATGGACGTGTTCTTTCAGCCTATCAGCGTATTCCTTTGACTGTTACAGGTGATGGAAAGAAAAACATTTTAGAGTTATTGAAAGAAAAGCAGAAGCATTTTAAAGAAATAGGAAGACCTGTTAAGGAAATTGATTTAAATGATTTTAGAATGATAAACCATTTAAAAAATGAAGGCAAAGACTTGAATTATGTTCCATCGGAAAAAGAAAATGTGGTGCTTTTAGATAATGCAAACTTATCTTCGGGTGGTACTGCTTTAGAATTGACAGATGAAATGGCAGAAGAGTATCGTAAGTTAGCTATTTCTATAGCCCATGACATGAATTTAGAATTATGTGGCATTGACATCTTAACTCCAACAATTAAAAAGTGGTGCAAAAATTATATAGTTCTGGAAATCAATAGTGCACCCGGATTAGATAATTATGCCTTCATTGGTGATAAACAGAAAAAATATGTAGACTCAATCTATTTGCAAATTCTGAGATATATTGAATCTCGAAACTAAAAAATCATAGTCGCTCCTAATTGAAGGGAATATACCAGCCTAAGGTTCTAGGATTGTATAACCTTTTCCGAAATATCCTTGGACATGAAGCATGTAAACGTCTCCGCGATTCTATATTGCCGTTCTTTTTTAGTTCTCATATCTTTGCAATGTATAAAAACGAAGCATTATGGATTTAAAAGAAAACAGATTTGGAAGCACTTGGAAACGTTTCCTTGAAGTATTAAAAGTAGACTACCATTGTTCTTTAGCGGATGTCTGCCGCGAGCGGCATACCACTTTCGGAGGTATGAGTTCGTGGATGTCCAGACATGGCTATAGCGTCAAACAAGCCAGGGAAGATGTGGTCCGTGATTATTATGGGGGCGTTGAACCCTCCCTGCAGAGAGCTTCCTCTCCCGGGTTCACTCAAATATCACCCTCCATGTTGCCGGAAGAGGAGTTTGGCCTTGCCGGGGTCACAATCACCTTTAATAGCGGGAGCACCGTTTCAATCAAACGGGCCACACTCGGGGGTGTCATTAAAATGTTGCGTGATTACAAAAGAAAGGAGGGGGATTTATGTATTCTCTGACATCAGCCAACCGGTACTATCTGTACCAGGGCTTTGTCCGTATGAGCCTCGGCATTGACGGTTTATTCAAAATTATACGCTCGCAAATGAAGGGCCTGTCTCTCATTTCCGGAGATATCTTTTTGTTCTTCGGCAGCCATAAGGGGGCCGAACGGGGCACCATACTCTACACGATAGCACTCACTTGCAGGATGCATAAAGTGAATCTGTTTGACTATCTCACCGATGTGATAAACAGAACTGCCGGATGGCAACCGAACACACCACTTGAAAAATATAGGGAACTGCTTCCCGACAGATGGAGAAAGGTTGATGAGTTTTCTTTTTCACTCATCAGCCTTTTTTGATGGCACACAGAATCGCGGAGACACTTACGATATTGCAATAAATATTACTACTATTTATTGTCTTTCTTAGGTTTCAAAGTCACTACAATGACGACCGGATTGTCGTCCTCTTTTATATTTTCCAGCAACCCATCCAATTCCTTTTTCCTCTCAGGCAAAAGACCGGTTGAATGACGCTTTTCTTTATCTTGCAGGAGTCCACCGGCATAATAGACCATCAATAAATGATTGTCATCACTTGTCCATGCAGGATGGATATCATAGCCACCGGCCAGATTGTCTTTAATTGTAACATTAGTAAAGGTTTTCTTCTCTTTATCATATATTCCCAAACGAGAAATATTCTTCATTCCATAACTGACAAACAAATATTGATTTGTTTCCTTAGCCCAATAGATCGATAAGAACTGAAATCTTTTCTTTGGATCAACTTCATCAGCCGATACGTCAATATCTTTACCGGAACAATCGAATTTATAAGCTAACTGACGTTTTTTAGGTGAGATAATCTTAAATATCACATTCTCCAATGCCGGTTTATAGAACAAACTATTATCATAATTATACATGAAGTCACGGGAAGTCAAAATCATACCGTATTTTTTGTTCTCCTCTAAATGGCCGCGCCACTTACTTACTGTTTTGCCACTCTGACTGTCGACCATATATAACTGTATCGGATTCGCCTTGTCAGCATAATAAATGTCATTACTATACAAAATATGATTCTCGTCGAACAATCCGGCTGCTCCCATATTTAATTGGGGTGTAGGAATACTCTTCACAAACTTTCCATCAAATCCATAACAAGTCAAGGTAGTCCAGTTCTGAACATATAATAACTTGTTTTTCCAATCGCCAAAAGCAAATAAGCCCTGCAAATATTCTTCCGGACCCTGACCTTTATTTCCAATTTTATTGAGAAACTTTCCATTCTTATCAAAATGGAAAATGCCACTTGTAATAATATCTTCACCTGTATACTGCATGATGTAGAACTCATTATTCATTAGACAATCATCGGTCGTCTCCAAAGGCACATACCTGATATCCGAAGCCAACTCGCTTAGCATTATCTCTTTAGGAGATTCACTGATGGCTTTTGCCAAATTAATAATCACAGGTTTTTGAGCTGAAACCGACAAAGCACAACACAAGCATAAGAAAGAAAACAGATACTTCATATTCATTTTATATTAGATTAATAATGTCCTTCATTTTAATTCCGCTATCGATTGTAAAAGCACATCAATCATTAGCTCACCATTTTCTACTGCATAATCGGATACACATATTTTTTGTTTTTCATAACCGGCTGCCGAAATATAAACCGTATCCCTTTTTCCAACCGACAACTGATAGTTGCCATTGATATCACTAATCGTTCCAAATGATTTTTGAGGAACAAATACAGAGGCAGCCACTATTTCCTGTCCAGTTTCATCCGTAATCTTTCCTATTACTGTCACCTGCTGAAAATCTGTAGCCTCTGCACTCGATACCGGAACTGCAAATATCCAGACATACAGCAATAATAAAGGAACAAGAGCTACTGTCCAATATTTTTGTATGCCGTGAGAAGAAGGCTTTTTCAACATGGAAAGACGCATTAATCGGGTAGAATATGCAAACGGATTAACCAAACTTTTCATGGTTCCATATAACCAATATCGGGTAAGTGTCTCCTTATAAACATCCATTCCCGCCACATTCCCGGCATTACTATCCGCCAAAAACTCATGGTTTTCCACCAAGTCACGTTTATACAGCCAAGCAGTAGGGTTGAACCACTGTATGATACAAAAAATATCTCCCAACAATAAATCAACGCAATGCCATTGGCGAATATGAGTCTCTTCGTGTGCAAGAATTACATTTTTATCCGCTTCTTTCATCCCTTGTGGAAGCACTATATAACGAAGGAAAGAAAAAGAAGATTGAACCATCGGTGTCTCTATCGAAACAATACCGCAAAAAACTTCTTTCGAACCGTTGCGAATACATCGAAACAACCGGAAAACAGTCCACATACGAGATAACAAAAGTACAATAAGTCCCGAAATATAAATGAGACAGCCTATCTGACTGAAATTGACAGATTCATTGACTTTCATTTCGATACTTATGATATTGCCAATCCGAAAAGCCGTTTCCGGCAAATCAGTCTCACTGACCGTTGGCACAGCATAATATAGAGGGACAAAAGGCAGTGCTAAAGCCATAAGCATTCCCGCTAAAAGATATACCCGATTAAATCTGAAAAAGGTATTTCCACGCAATGCCCAATGATATAAACTATAAAAAAGGGTGGTCAGCAAACAAATTTTTAAGAGTAACATCCACATAATTACTCCTTCCCTTTTTCATTTTCCAATTTCCGTCTGGTTTCTTCCAACAGCACATCCAACTCTTCTGCCGTCATATTACTTTCTTTGGCAAAAAAAGAAGCCAAGGATGAAAAGGAGTTATCAAAATAACGGCTGATAAAGCCAAAAAGCTGTTTGCGGGAGTACTCTTCTTTTTTAACCAAAGGATAATAAATGTAACCGCGCCCTGTACCCGGTTTATGACTGACCGCTCCTTTGTTTTCAAGAATACGAATAATAGTGGATACGGTAGTGCGCGAAGGTTTTCCTGCATCATCCATACACGAAAGTATATCCTGTACGGTAGCTTCCTCCAACTTCCATAAATAATGCAATATTTGTTCTTCTGCCTTTGTTAGTTCCATAACTTATTAGATTGATAAGTACGAACTAAATATATGACTAAATTTTTAGTCATTATCATTTAAAGGCGAAAAAGAACCATTAATTAACTATATTTATAAGTTTGTTTAGAGTGTCATTACATATAAGACATATTTGCTAGCGAATGGTCGTGCTCTACCAACAGATGATTGAACTCCTCCACAAAACGCATCCCTGTTTTTTGCATTACCCATTCATTCTTGTTTATCCGTACAAAAAAACGGGATATCGTATTCTTTCCAATCGCGCAATACCAACCGGGGTGTTCCTATATAATCATACTTATCAATTCTATTATAATCCGTATTTTTTCATTTTGTTGAACAAAGTCTTCCGGCTGATATTCAAAGCCTCAGCCGTAAGTGTACGGTTTCCGGCAAACTTTCTTAATGTCTCTTGTATCAACTCCTTTTCTACCTGGGCATTCACTTCACGGATATCATTATTATCACCTAAAGATAAAGGGATATCATTTTGCTCATACCCTTTGATACGCACAGGAAGCTGCTGCACATCAATCGTTCCCTCCAGACTAAGAATCATGGCACTCTGAATGGCATTTTCCAAATCACGGATATTTCCCGGCCAGTCATAAATACAAAGTTTATCCATCGCTGCCGGAGTAATACTTTTCACTGACAGATTTAATGTCTCATTGTGCTTGCGGATAAAGAAATCAGTCAATAAAGGAATATCTTCTTTACGTTCCCTCAGGGGTGGAAGTTCTAATGTAAATACATTCAGCCGATACAACAAATCCAGCCGGAAATTGCCTTGTTTCACTTCTTCTTCCAAATTACGATTGGTAGCGGCTACAATACGCACATTAACCGGAATTTGTTTTGTTCCCCCGATACGAGTCACTTTCCTCTCTTCCAGTACACGAAGAAGTTTCACTTGCGCATCCATCGGCAATTCACCAATCTCATCCAGAAAAAGTGTTCCTCCTTCTGCTTGTTCAAAGATACCCGGCTGGGCTTCTTTAGCATCGGTAAAAGCCCCTTTTTCGTGTCCGAACAATTCATTTTCTATCAAAGAAAGAGGAATAGCACCACAGTTGATTGCTATAAAAGGCTTTTCACTCCGTTTGCTGCGTACATGCACCGCACGGGCAACTAACTCTTTTCCGGTTCCGCTTTCTCCATGAATAAACACGGTAGCTTCAGTCCTTGCCACGCGGTTTACTTGTTCCATTACCATTCGGAGTCCGCCTTCGCTACCGATAATCGGACGTTCTCCCTCTCCCAAACGCTTCTTTAATTGATGAATCTCTCCTTTCAGGCGACTGTGTTCCACAGCACGCTTCACTTTCAACAGCAAATCATCATTATCAAAAGGTTTTTCTATAAAATCATACGCTCCTTTTTTTACAGCATCCACCGCCAACGAAATAGTGCCGAAAGCTGTTACCAACATCATAACCTGATTAGGACGCATGAGTCGTATTTTATCCAAGGCTTCCGTTCCATTCATTATCGGCATTTGCTGGTCCAGAAGAATTACATCAGGATTAAACAAAGTAGCTTCGGCAACAGCCTCTTTACCGTTCTCTACCGACTTGACTTCATATCCTTCCTGCGATAATAAAAGAGTTATTATCTTCCGTATACGCGGTTCATCATCCGCTATCAATACCTTTCCTTTCATATATGTTGGGGGAGTTTAATCGTAAAACAAGTTCCTTTTCCTAGAGTACTACGGACTTCCAGCTCTCCCTTATGTCGGTTGATAATACCGTAACAGATGGCAAGTCCCAGTCCTGTTCCTTCTTCTTTGGTAGTGAAGAAGGGATTGAATACATTCTCAATATTTTCCCCATCAATTCCTTTTCCCGTATCCTCAAATGAAATCAACAGATAACGACTGCGGACATCAATCAGGGCACCTTCTTCCATACTTATATATAAAGTTCGGGGATGGAAGTCGTCATTTTCCTTCATTGCTTCCACCGCATTCAGAATAATATTCAGACATACCTGTTTTAGTTGCTCCGCATCTCCCATAATGGTAGTCTGTTCGGTGAAATATTCAAATTCCACTTCTATCTGCTGCTTTCTCAACGTGTTGTTAACAAGTAACAAAGTCTGGTTAATAAGCTGTTCCAGGTTGACTTCCATAGAATTTAACTCAGATGGACGAGCAAAAGAAAGCAAACCTTGCACAATCTTGTTAATACGTTCTGTTTCATTCAATAACTCATGCATCATCTGCCCTTTTTCACTCTCAACATCAAAGTCATTACTCAAATATTGAATAGTGCTGCGGATAGAAGTAAGCGGATTTTTTATTTCGTGTGCTGCGCCGGCCGCCAGTTCTCCCAATACAGCCAAACGGTCTGTGCGGTACATCCGTTTCAAGCGATTCCGTTGAATTTCATAAAGCGAGGCATGTTCAATGGCAAAAGCGGCCTGTCCCAATAACAAAGAAAGTAATTCCAGCTCTTTCTTATCAAATTCTTTTCCATTCATCTTTTTCCCCATTACCAGAATACCACTAATTCGGTTCATCACATTCAATGGATAGACTAATTCCGCATTCAGCTGGGCCAGCAATTTTCGCTCCTCCTCAGAAAAATAGGAGAGGAGAGAGGAGCTTTTCGAAACAATCAACGGACGTTCATTCACAGCCAACC
>Ga0129308_1003363_pt1 | contig 11610 bp, 17 predicted proteins | sample L827metagenome_FD_94440 | JGI IMG/M metagenome (GOLD analysis project Ga0129308, IMG submission 94440) | Ring-tailed lemur group fecal microbial communities from Wisconsin, USA - L827 metagenome | ecosystem: Host-associated > Mammals > Digestive system > Large intestine > Fecal | place: USA... | reverse complement strand
GTATCTGTGGGCAAGCTGTAATAATCATAATCCTTGTCATACAAGCCAAAGCCGAGATCCATCAGCTTTTTTGTATCGGCGTAGCGGTTCTTTATTTCGCAGCCGAATGTCAGCGTAATTATCTCCTTGCCGTCCATTCCGGCATAGCCTATAAAGCAGAAGCCTGCCTCGTCGGTGTATCCCGTTTTCATTCCGTATACTTCATAAGGGATGGTGGTATCGGTCAGAAGAATATTTCCGTTATCCCAGCTGTGAATGCCGCCCTGCTCGTCATACACTACCGCAAGCGGCTGTGAAGTGATATCGCATATCGTTTTGCTTTGTGCCGCCGCTATCGCAAATTTCAGCATATCCGATGCAGTCGTATAGTGGTCGTCGTCGTGATATCCGTCGGGGACGGTGAAGTGAGTGTTTTCTGCGCCGAGCTTCTTCGCATAATCGTTCATAAGCACGGCAAAATAGTCGATCGTCTCGGTATCGCTGAGGCTCTCGCCGTATATCTTTCTCGCAACATTTGCGGCTATGCAGTATGCGGCGTCATTTCCCGACGGAGCAAGCATAGCTGTGAGTATTTCGTTTCTGCAAAGGCTGGAACCCTGCGCTATCCACGACATACTTGAATCCTGTGCCACAAGGTCAAGCTCGCTTCCTACATAATACACATACTCGGGTGCGGTATATTCTATTGCGGTAAGTGCGGTAAGTATCTTTGTTGTGCTTGCCGGATATATCTTCTCGTCCGCATTTTTCGAGTAAATTATCTTCTCTTCGGTAAGGTCATAGCATATTGCCGCTTCGCATCTGACAAAATCGTCCCCGTAGGTCTCCACCGGCTCCAGTACAGCAACCGCAGAGGTCGTTTCGGGTGCTTTTGTTTCAGACGCTTTTGTCTCGGAAGCAGACGAATCGGATGTCGCAGAAGATGTGCTTTCCTCAGAGCTGTTGCTGTTGTACATTCTTAAATCCACACTTCCGCAGCCGGCTGATACTATTGCTATGCAGACAGCCGCAATTACAGCTATGCTTTTCGTAATATAAACGGATTTTAACCGTACCTTTGCCATTGATCCTCCGTATCTACGATGCAGACTTATTACTCCTCTGCTGTGTCTGCGCTGTTAGTACCGATTTTCTGCTTTGCTTCCTGCTTTACCTTATACGGAAGCGTTTCCAGTATCATTCCGACCATACGCTCATCGGGTGAGAATATAAGCATAGTTCTGCCGTGAGTCTTGTGCTTTGCGATAAGATAATATGAGTTGATGTTCGTTCCGTCGGAAGCAATAACCGTAGCTTCGGCATTTTCTCCGTTTGTGCCGTCGTATATGCCGAACTCTTCGGCGGTGTTAAGCTTTAATGTTATAAGGCGTTTTCTTTTTCTCTTTCCGATAATCTTGTCTATGTCGAGGTCTTCGTTTGTGAGTATATACTCATACTCATAGCTCATGCCCGAAAGCAGCCATACGAGTCCGAAAAGTGTTCCTACGGAAAAAAGCATAAGCACCATAAATCCCGTGAAGAGCGACAGCCACATAAGTAAGGTGGCTACCACCAGTCCCAGAACCGACAAACCTATTCTTTTAGCCCAGTCCGAGCCGGTCGTTTTCTTTTTTACAAGCTGTTCGCCGAATGTATCCAATTTGTACCTCTTTCTGCTATCCTTCACCGATAGCCTATAACATACTTATTCTATTTTATCATAAATCCACCCGTATTTCAAGCAAAATTTGTTGATAACATACGGACTTGTTATCATCTCTTAAATGTGATACCGAGTGAACTTCTTATATGTAATTATACCGAGATATATCAATACTGTATAAACGGATAACAGAAACGCCCACCATAACGGTGGGCGAAATCAATATTTAAATCTTTATTTCAGAATATACTCTTTATCGAACACTTTGATTTTACCTTCATCAATGTAGGGGTAGTAAACACCCATATCGGTATTTTTGTCAAACGAACCGTCTTTTGAGTAATCAAAGAAAATTGCGTGAATTTTTTTCCTGCATTTACGGTCGTGTAGCCATATTCACTTCTGATGGCGTATGCGTTCATTGCTTCATCTACATTCGCCTTGAAAAGTTCCTCATTTGAATAGTCGCCTATCTCTGCAAAGTAATCTTCAAAAAAATTTCTCAGCTCATCTTCTCCACCCATCACAATATAGTTTTCATCAAGGTCAATATAAAGTTTGCTGTTTACATCTCCGTTAAGATAATACCTGCCGTACTTAAGTTCGGGTTGATTATATGACACTTCAGTGTCAGCCGCCGCATTTGCACAAGCGGTGCAGATAAGTGCCAATGCTGTTATAAGTAGTGAAATTAATAGTTTTTTCATATTGCTACCTCCGTTCGATTCAAATTATTACTTATCGGTATTCCTTATATTTTAATTATACATTATGTGATATAGCTTTTCAAGCGAATTTATCTACAAAAATATTGCTGTTTTTTGTGCATTTGTTATAAAACTGTTTTGTTTATTCGATATAGCAATAATCTTCTTTGGAAATAGTGTTGACAAATCATAGGAATGAGGTATAATAGAAGCTAACAAAAGCAACAAATACTTTATCCAAAGCTTAGTTTTTTAGAAATGAGGTAGGAAAAATGAACGATACGAAAAGCAAAGCTAAATCAAACATTTCTAAAGAGTTAATTGAAAAAATTAAATCTGATTTTATTAAATCTATAGAAACTGTAGAAGACGACTGGGACGAAGAGACCAGAAAAGACTGGGAAGAAAAAATGAACTCATAAAACCGCCCACAGCCGTGAGCGGTTTTCTTATACCCAAAAAACATCATAACTTGGTTGATTAGCTCGTTCATAAAGAGAAAAGCGGCTTCCGATATTGCTATCGGCAGACACTACAGACTGTAGAAAAAACTTTTGTAGTAAAAATTGGGTCGCAGGGGCGAAGCCCCCGACAGGGATGAGGGGCGGTAGCCCCAATTATTAAACCCCTTCCCGAGGGGAAGGGGTTTGGGGTTGGGGATTTAGTTTTTCCTCTACTCTTATAATGATAGACTTTTTCAACAAAACTGAAGCGCCCACCTTGACGGTGGGCGCTAATGCTATCCTTGTATCAAATTATACTAATTCGATAACAGCCATCTCTGCTGCGTCGCCTCTTCTGGGGCCGATCTTGATGATGCGTGTGTAACCGCCGTTCTTGTCAGCGTACTTGGGTGCTATATCATCAAACAGTTTCTTAGCTACATCTTCCTTAGTGATGTAACCGTAAACCTGACGCTTTGTATGCAGTGTGCCGGCCTTGCCGAGAGTGATCATCTTTTCAGCTGCGCTGCGAACTTCCTTAGCTCTTGCAACTGTAGTAACGATCTTGCCCTTTTCAAGAAGCAGTGTTACCATACCTCTGAGCATAACCTTTCTGTGATCGCTGGTTCTTCCCAGTTTTCTTGAACCTGCCATGGAAAATCTCTCCTTTCAGATATATTGAAAGTACTTATTAGTTGTTGTCATCGTCGCTTGCAAGGTCAAAGCCTAAAGACTGAAGCTTTGCTCTGACTTCTTCAAACGACTTCTTGCCTAAGTTTCTGACCTTCATCATATCGCCCTGTGACTTGCTTATCAGGTCATCGACGGTATTGATGTTTGCACGCTTTAAGCAGTTGAACGAACGAACCGAAAGGTCAAGGTCGTCGATAGTCATTTCGAGTATCTTGTCCTTCTGTGACTCGCTCTTGTCTGCCATAAGCTCAGGCTGTATAGCTTCATCCGACAGCTCAACGAACGGCTGTAAATGATCTACCAGAAGCTTAGCTGCGTATGAGACTGCTTCCTTTGCAGAAATCGTACCGTCTGTCCAAACCTCTAAGATGAGTTTGTCGTAGTCGGTGCGCTGTCCTACACGGGTGTTCTCAACTGTATAATTCACCTTTAATACAGGTGTATAAATGCTGTCGACAGCAATTATGCCGATTACCGGCTGAAGCTGCTGCTTGTTCTTTTCGGCAGACACATAGCCTCTTCCCTTATCGAGCGTGATCTCCATATAGAGCTTTGCTCCGGGGCCGAGAGTAGCTATATGCATACCGGGGTCGAGGATCTCGATCTCACTGTCGGTCTTTATGTCGCCGGCAGTTACATCGCACTCACCCTCAGCTTCAATATAAACTGTTTTCGGGCATTCGCCATACATTTTTGCAATGAGACCCTTGATGTTAAGGATGATTTCAGTAACATCCTCTTTTACACCGGGGATAGTCGAAAACTCGTGCTGAACGCCGTCAATCTTGACTGACGTTACCGCAACGCCCGGAAGCGATGAGAGCAGTACACGGCGAAGGCTGTTGCCAAGCGTGTTGCCGTAGCCGCATTCCAGAGGCTCAAGTGTAAACATACCATAGGTTCCATCGGGTTTTAACTTAACGGTCTCGATCACAGGCTTTTCGATTTTTTCAAGCATTTGGTTTACCCTCCCACAAGTTTGTCAGATGTTTCATCGGGTTAACGATGTACGAACGGGCTGCATCCCCCTTTTTGAGGGGGAACCGCCCGGTTAATTTTAAATTACGATTTGACGGGTATTGCCCTCCGCATATAAAGTACGGAATTGTAAATTAAAAATAACCGATACGCACCATGCTGACCATGGTACGAAAGAGTTTTCGCATTCCTGCTTTGCAAGATTATTTTGAATATAACTCGATAACCAGGTGCTCAGCTATCTCATAGTCAAGTTCTTCTCTGTTGAATTCACGAGTTACCTTGGCTGTCATAGCCTCTTTATTTGCGTCCAACCATAACGGAACTATTCTGCCGTTTGTCTGTTCGAGGATCTGAGCGAACTTGGGACTCTTCTTGCTTGTCTCGCTGACTGCAACAACATCGCCGGGCTTGATTCTGTAAGAAGGAACATCAACCTTCTTGCCGTTTACAGTAAAGTGACCGTGTGTTACTAACTGTCTTGCTTCTCTTCTTGTGATAGCCATACCCATTCTGAATACAACATTGTCAAGTCTTGACTCAAGGATCTTGATGAGGTTTTCGCCTGCAACGCCGTCCATCTTAACAGCCATCTCATAGTAGTGATAGAACTGCTTCTCAAGTACGCCGTAGATGAATTTCAGCTTCTGCTTTTCCTTAAGCTGCATTCCGTATTCGGATACTTTCTTTCTGTTGTTTGCGTTTGCGTGACGGTTTGTTTCCTTGCTGTATCCCAGTACCATAGGGGATATGCCTAATGCCTTACATCTTTTTAAGACCGGCTGTCTGTCTACTGCCATTTGTCAGTACCTCCGTTTTTTAAATAAATATCGTTTCTGAAGGTTTCCCTTCCGCGACTCCGAGTAAACTACACTCGGTTTTGATTATACACGTCTTCTCTTGGGAGGACGGCATCCATTGTGAGGTATAGGAGTAACATCCTTGATAAGTCTTACCTCAAGACCTGCTGCCTGTAATGCACGGATAGCTGCTTCTCGTCCGGAGCCGGGGCCCTTAACGAAAACTTCAACAGTCTTAAGACCGTGCTCCATAGCTGCCTTAGCTGCTGTTTCAGCTGCTGTCTGAGCTGCGAAGGGGGTAGACTTTCTTGAGCCTCTGAAGCCCATCTCACCGGCAGATGCCCATGATAAAGTGTTACCCTGAAGGTCTGTAATAGTTACTATCGTGTTATTGAACGTAGACTGGATATGAGCTGCACCGTTTTCGATGTTCTTGCGCTCACGGCGTCTGCGTACTACAGGCTTCTTAGTAGCGGTTGCCTTTGCCATTGTTTTACCACCTTTCGTGAAGATTACTTCTTCTTATTAGCAATAGTCTTCTTAGGACCTTTTCTTGTTCTTGCATTGGTCTTTGTACGCTGACCACGAACGGGAAGACCCTTGCGGTGACGAGTGCCTCTGAAGCAGTTGATTTCAACGAGGCGCTTGATGTTGAGGGCTACTTCTCTTCTGAGGTCGCCTTCTACTGCAACGCCGAGCTGCTCTATAGCATCACGGATCTTAGTTTCTTCCTCATCGGTAAGATCCTTGACTCTGGTGTCGGGGTTTACACCGGCCTTTGCCAGAATGTCGTTAGCTGTCTTTCTGCCGATTCCGTAAACGTATGTCAAGCCGATCTCTACACGCTTCTCCTTCGGCAGGTCGATACCAGCAATTCTTGCCATATCTTTTTCCTCCTGTTAAATTAGGGCTTAACCCTGTCTCTGCTTATGCTTAGGTTCCTGGCAGATTACCATAACCTTGCCCTTGCGCTTGATTACCTTGCACTTATCGCACATAGGCTTTACTGAAGGTCTAACTTTCATCTTAATATCATCCTTCCTGTAGGTTAACTGTTTAAGTTACAGGCGAGCTTAAGCGCTCGCAGGCTTTTTGTGCAGATTACTTGGCTCTCCAGGTAATTCTGCCCTTAGTCAGGTCGTACGGTGACATTTCGACTGTTACCTTATCACCGGGTAAGATACGAATAAAGTTCATTCGCAGCTTGCCACTTACATGAGCCAGTATCTTATGTCCGTTTTCAAGTTCGACCTGAAACGTTGCGTTAGGAAGCGCTTCAAGTATCTTGCCGCTTACCTCGATTACATCTTCTTTAGACAAGCCAGTCACTCTCCTCGGCGATGTTTTCTGCTTCACGGTTCAACACCGCTAATGCAGTTCTTAGTTTTTTGTTTGTGATATCCGTAACATCTATGACCATTGAGGTCTTCTGCAGATGAAGCGGATTTTTCTTCTTGGGAGATTCGACCGTGCGGAGCTTGCCGTCGGCAATGTACGCATAGCCGTTATCCACCCGCATGACCGCATAATAGCTTCCGCTGTCATGACCTGCCATGCTTTTTACAACCATGCCGGCTGCAATAACCGTTGTGTTCATACGCCCTCCGTCAGTTCTTCGGGTGATGCAGCGAGCTTTCCGTGAGAATGATCGGCTCGCCGTTGGTTATTGCGATAGTGTGCTCAAAGTGAGCGCTGTAGTTTCCGTTCGCTTCTACTACCGTCCATTTGTCCGGAAGTATGCGGACCTCGGCGGTTGATTCATTTATCATGGGCTCGATGCAGATAGTCATTCCCGGTACAAGTCTCGGACCTCTGCCCGGCTTGCCGAAGTTCGGAACCTCGGGGTCCTCGTGCATATCGTGTCCGATACCGTGACCGATGAACTTTCTGACTACAAAGTAGCCTCTTGACTCACAATAAGTCTGCACGGCATTGGAAATATCACCGATACGGTTTCCGGGAAGAGCCGCCTTGATTCCTTCGTAAAGTGCCTCCTCGGTTACCCTGAGCAGCTTTTCAGCCCTCTGCGGCACCTCGCCGACCTTGAAGGTGTAGGCGTTATCACCGTTATATCCGTCGATCTCAGCGGTAACATCCACAGAAACGATGTCGCCTTCTCTGATGATCTTCTTTTTGGAAGGGATTCCGTGTATCAGCTCGGAATTAAGCGATATGCAGGCACTGCCCGTAAAACCGCCGTATCCGAGTGATGAGGGGACAGCGCCTTTTGATACGATAAAATCATGTATTATCTTATCAAGCTCCCATGTGCTCATTCCGGGCTTTATTGCATTGCCCGCAACGATAAGAGCTTCGGCGGCTATCTCGTTTGCCTTCCTCATTATTTCAATTTCTTTTGCCGATTTAACTTGGATCATTACTTTGCCTCAACTGCCGCAAGAGTGAGCTCGGAGGTCTTAGCGATCTCTTCCTGTCCCTCTACGGTTATGAGCTTGCCCTTGCTCTGATAGTAATTCTTGAGCGGAGCTGTCTTCTCATAGTATGTTTTCAGTCTTGCAACTACGGTCTCGGGCTTGTCGTCAATGCGCTGAACAACATTAGCACCGCACAGGTTGCACTTGCCTTCTACCTTTGTAGGCTTGAAGTCTACATGGTAAGAAGCGCCGCAGCCCTCGCAGACTCTTCTTCCGGAAAGTCTTGCGATGATTTTTTCGTCGGGAACCGAAATCTCGATTACCCTGTCGATCTGTACGCCCATTGCGTCGAGAGCCTCAGCCTGAGCTACTGTTCTCGGGAAGCCGTCGAGTATGAAACCGTTCTTTGCATCATCCTGAGCGATCCTGTCCTTTAATATGCCGATAACGACATCATCGGGAACGAGGTCGCCTCTGTCCATACACTCTTTTGCTGCAAGACCTGCGGGTGTGCCGTTCTTTACAGCTTCTCTGAGCATATTACCCGTTGAGATAGCGGGTATGCCGAGCTTTTCGCAGACTACTTCTGCCTGAGTTCCTTTACCTGCGCCGGGTGCGCCTAAGAAAATAAGATTCATTATAATTTCCTTTCTCTTATTCGAGGAAGCCCTTGTGATGACGCATCATCATCTGGCTCTCGAGTGCACGGACTGTTTCAAGAGCTACACCTACAACGATAAGGATCGTCGTACCGCCGAGTGAAAGGCCTGTGAGCCCTGTGAGGTTCTGGAATATGATAGGGAATATTGCAATGATACCAAGGAATATTGCACCTACCAGAGTAACCTTTGAAAGTGAGTTGTGGATGAAATCCGATGTGGGCTTGCCCGGACGATAACCGGGGATAGCACCGTTGTTCTTCTTTAAATCATTGGCAATCTGTACGGGATTATACTGCATAGCAATATAGAAGTAGTTGAAGCCTATGATAAGGAAGAAGTAAATTATAGCATAAACAATGTTGTTTGTGCTGAATAAAGCGATAAAGTCGCTCCAGAACACGTGTCCCGAAGTTGAAGTCACGCCGAAGAAGTAACCGATCGTTGAAGGCAGCGACATGATCGACATTGCGAAGATGATAGGCATAACGCCTGCCATAGCTACCTTTATCGGGATGTGGTTTGTCTGACCGCCGTACATCTTTCTGCCGACTACTCTCTTTGCGTACTGAACGGGGATTCGTCTTTCTGCATTTGTCATAAGAATAACGAAAGCTATCATTACAACATAAATTACGAGGATCAGCGGAACGAAGAACCAGTTCTGCGGCTGTACCGAGATCTGATTTATCAGCGTTATAATCATATCGGGTGTTCTTGATATGATACCTGCGAACAGTATCATTGAGATACCGTTGCCGATACCCTTCTGGCTGACAAGGTCGCCGAGCCAGATGATAAGGGATGCACCTGCTACAAAGCAAGCAACGATTGTAATTGCTGCGAGGACTCCGTCAAATCCGTCCGTGTAGTAAACGGCGTTGACATTACGCAGTCCGATGTAGAATGCGATCGCCTGGAACAATCCAATGCCCAAAGCTACAAACTTCGTTATCTTGTTTATCTTTTTGCGTCCCTCTTCGCCTTCCTTGCTCAGACGCTCAAGTGCAGGAATTGCAACTGTGAGCAGCTGAACTATGATCGAGGCGTTGATGTACGGGGTTATCGACATAGCAAACAGCGTACCGTTGCTGAGCGATCCGCCCGTCATAACATCAAGATAATTAAGGAGTGTACCTTCTCCGACCAGCTCCTTGATAGCAGCGGGGTCGAGGAAAGGAACGAAGATTGCCGCACCAAAGCGGAATATAACTATAATGAGCAATGTAAATAAAATCTTTTTGCGAAGCGTGATATCTTTCCACGCATTTCTAAAGACTTGAAACATTACAGTACCTCAGCCTTTCCGCCGGCATTCTCGATCTTTGCCTTTGCAGACTCAGAGAACTTAGCGGCCTTGACTGTGAAGTTCTTTGTAACTTCGCCGTTGCCGAGAATCTTTACGCCGTCTAATACCTTGGTTACGAGACCTGCTTCGATCAGAGCTTCTGTATCGATAACAGCGCCATTCTCAAAGCGAGCTTCGAGATCGGCTACATTTACAACAGTGTATTCTGTAGCAAAGATATTGTTAAAGCCTCTCTTAGGCATACGTCTTGCAAGAGATGTCTGACCGCCTTCAAATCCGGGTCTTACACCGCCGCCTGAACGAGCCCACTGGCCCTTGTGGCCCTTGCCGGCTGTCTTACCGTGACCGGAACCGTGTCCGCGTCCGATACGCTTAACTTCCTTTGTTGCACCTGCTGCAGGGTATAATTCGTGTAGCTTCAATTGTTACACCTCCTATTTGTTAATGTGCTTGTTTAACTTTTGTAAGGTGTAAGGAATTATTCCTCAGTAACCTCAACTAAATAAGAAATTTCTTTTATCTTGCCTCTTGTTGCCGCATTGTCGGGCTGAACTGTCTCTGCGCCGATCTTGCGGAGTCCGAGAGAGGCTGCTGTTGCGATGTGGCTGTCCTTGCGGCCAACCAGTGATTTAACCAGCTTGATTTTTAAAGCCATTTCGGTTTCCGTCCTTTCTGCAAAGTAAAAGCTTAACCTAAGATCTCTTTTACAGTCTTGCCTCTGAGCTCAGCTACCTGCTGTGCATCTCTCAGCGCTGTAAGACCTGCCATTGTAGCTCTTACTACGTTGCAGGGGTTGTTGGAACGAAGCGACTTAGTACGGATGTTCTTGATACCTGCCATTTCTACGACAGCACGAACGGGGCCGCCTGCGATAACGCCGGTACCTTCGGGAGCGGGCTTCATAAGAACTGCGCCTGCGCCGAATTTTCCTACTATTTCATGAGGGATGGTTGTGCCCTTTAACGAGATCTTAACGAGGTTCTTCTTAGCGTCCTCAAGGCCCTTGCGGATTGCGTCGGGAACTTCGTTTGACTTACCCATACCGAAGCCTACGACACCGTTGCCGTCACCAACAACAACCAGTGCGGAAAACTTCATTATGCGTCCGCCCTTAACGGTCTTGGATACACGGTTCAGAGCAACAACCTTTTCGGAAAGCTCATAATTGCTTGCATCTAAAAGTGCCAAATTCTTGTCCTCCTGTTTTTATTACGGGTCTTAGGTGACCCTGCCTGAACTGATTAGAAGTTGAGTCCGCCTTCACGAGCGCCGTCTGCGAGTGCAGCTACTCTACCGTGGTAAACATAACCCGAACGGTCGAATACTACATCGCTGATACCTGCTGCCTTTGCCTTCTCGGCAAGTGCAAGACCAACCTTCTTAGCTGCTTCTGCGTTGCCGCCGAAGCCTTCAAAGCTCTTCTCCATTGTAGATGCACTGCAAAGGGTTTTGCCTGCTTCATCATCAATGATCTGAGCGTAAATGTGCTTAGCAGAACGGAAAACGCTGAGACGGGGGCAAGCTGCAGTACCGCTGATCTTAGCACGGATACGCTTGCGACGCTTGATTCTGCTCTTCTTGCTGTCTATTACTTTTACCATTTATTTTTCCCCCCTTGCGGTTTATTTCTTACCCTTACCTGCTTTACCTTCCTTGCGGCGGATCACTTCATCGGTATACTTGATACCCTTGCCCTTATAAGGCTCGGGAGGACGCTTGCCTCTTACTTCAGCGGCAAACTGACCAACCTTCTGCTTGTCAATACCTGTGATGATGATCTTGTTAGGTGCGGGAGACTCTATCTTGATGTCCTCTGTGTCGGATACGACAACCTGGTGTGAGTATCCGAGGTTCATTATAAGATCCTTACCCTGCTTCTGAACACGGTAGCCGACACCGTTAACATCCAGTTCCTTCTTGAAGCCGTTTGTAACGCCTTCGATCATGTTGTGGATAAGTGTTCTTGTCAGTCCGTGAAGCGCACGGTTTTCCTTCTCATCGTCG
>Ga0129308_1003362_pt1 | contig 11611 bp, 7 predicted proteins | sample L827metagenome_FD_94440 | JGI IMG/M metagenome (GOLD analysis project Ga0129308, IMG submission 94440) | Ring-tailed lemur group fecal microbial communities from Wisconsin, USA - L827 metagenome | ecosystem: Host-associated > Mammals > Digestive system > Large intestine > Fecal | place: USA... | reverse complement strand
GTATTGTCCGCGTCCCGGATGTCGACGGGCTCGCGATTGAACAGACCGGCCCGCAGTTTGAAAACCACCCGATGTTCCCGGACCGCGTCAACACGGAATTTATCCATGTGATTGACCGCCGTACGGTGCAGATGCGCGTGTGGGAGCGCGGCTCCGGCGAGACGCTTGCCTGCGGCACGGGAGCATGTGCAGTCACGGTGGCGTGCGTCCTGAACGGCTGGACGGAGGACAGCGTGACGGTGCGGCTGCGCGGCGGCGATCTGCAGATTCATTGGGACAGGGAGAAAAATACCGTATTCATGACAGGGCCGGCGACGGTTGTGTTTGAAGGCGAGATAACGCTGTGAGAAATATATTCAGGAGGAAAATCAGATGTTTAAGATCAACGACAACTATTTGAAGCTGCCGGGCAGCTATTTATTCTCAACGATCGGGAAAAAGGTGGCTGCGTATCAGCAGGCGAACCCGGACAAGGCAATTATCCGGCTCGGGATCGGCGATGTGACACAGCCGCTCGCTCCGGCGATCATCGAGGCGCTGCACGGCGCGGTTGACGAGATGGGAAAGAAGGAGACATTCCACGGCTACGCGCCGGACCTCGGCTATGAGTTCCTGCGTAATGCGATCTCCGAACATGACTACAAGGCCCGCGGCTGCAGCATCGCTGCGGATGAGATTTTTGTCTCGGACGGCGCGAAATGTGATTCCGGAAATATTCAGGAGATTTTCAGTATCGACAACCGGATCGCGGTCTGTGATCCGGTCTACCCGGTGTATGTGGACACGAACGTTATGGCGGGCCGCACCGGCACGTATGATGCGGCGACTGGCAGATGGAGCGACGTGATCTATATGCCGTGTACCGCGGACAACAATTTTGCACCGGATTTCCCGAAGGAGACGCCGGATCTGATTTACCTGTGCTTCCCGAACAACCCGACCGGAGCGACGGTCACGAAGGAGCAGCTTCAGGGCTGGGTGGATTATGCGAACAAAAACGGCGCCGTGATTATCTACGACGCTGCTTACGAGGCGTACATTTCAGAGGAGAATGTGCCGCACACGATCTATGAGTGCGAGGGTGCGCGGACGTGCGCGATTGAGCTGAAGTCGTTCTCGAAGAACGCAGGCTTCACGGGTACGCGTCTCGGCTACACGGTGATCCCGAAGGATCTGAAGAGCGGCGATGTGATGCTGCATTCGCTCTGGGCGAGACGCCACGGCACCAAGTACAACGGAGCGCCGTACATTGTGCAGCGTGCGGGCGAGGCCGTTTATTCGGAGGCAGGCAAGGCGCAGCTTAGGGAGCAGGTTGCCTACTATATGAATAATGCGAAGACGATCCGGGAAGGGCTGAAAGAGGCCGGGTACACGGTATCCGGCGGTGTGAACGCGCCGTACATCTGGCTGAAGACGCCGGAGCACATGACGTCGTGGGAGTTCTTCGACTATCTGCTCGAGCATGCGAATGTCGTCGGCACGCCGGGCTCAGGCTTCGGCCCGAGCGGCGAGGGCTACTTCCGCCTGACCGCGTTCGGCACATACGAGAATACGGTCGCGGCGCTTGAGCGCATCAAAGCAATGTAACGTATTTTGACAGACAGGCAGCAGATGCAATATGCAACGCATAAAGTATGAAAAAGCCTCCGCTCCGCTCATTTTGTGAACGGCAGCGGAGGCTTCTCCTATATTCTAATCCTTGCGTGAATCCAGAACTTCTGCAAAACGCTCCATTGTCATCGGCTTATAAAAATAATATCCCTGGATATAATCACAGCCCTTTTCTCTTAAAAAGTCAACCTGTTCCTGCGTCTCTGCTCCCTCGGCGACGGTTTTGGCATCCATCTGGTGCGCCATCTTGATGATGGAATCAATAATGCCTTTTGTTTTGTCACATTCCTCAATCCGCTTCACAAAGCCCATATCGATTTTCAGAATATCAAAGTCATAGTTCAGCAGTGTACTGAAGGAAGAATACCCGCTTCCGAAATCATCCAGAAGGAGCTCCGTACCATGCTGCCGGATCTGATGAAACAGCATATTTCGATTTTCGGCCACCGCGGCATAAGAAGTTTCCGTAATTTCAAAATGTATGGTGTGGTTTTGGTGTTTCCTGGATTCCACATAGCCATGAAGCCATTCCAGAAGCTCCTTATCGTAAAAATCCGTCCAGGACAGATTTACGGAAACCGGAACAATCGGAAGCCCCTGTTGTTCTCTTTCATTTTGGAACTTTTCCACCTTGCGCGCGACATACAGATCAAGCTGAGAGATATCCCCGCTTCCTTCCAGCACCGGAATAAAATGTTGAGGTGAAATAAAGCCCTTTTCCGGGTAATTCCAGCGTACAAGCGCTTCCGCGGAGGAAATCTGTCCGGTCGCGGGATCTACAACGGGCTGCAGATATACACAGAATTCTTCGTTCTTCAGGCTATTGTCGAACCGGCCCAGTATTTCAGAGTGGTCAATATATTCCGCACTCATCGTATCATCGAAGATGGCATATGGCTTCGTGCTGCGTTTCCCTTTCGCAATGGACATCGCGAGCTTCGCCCGGTCACACATTCGCCTGACCGCCAGTGTATGATCCTGGATGCGGTAAATCCCGCATCTTTTCGAAACCCGGAACGGTCTGCCCTTGATCAGATAGTCCGTTTCACACCAGGAAATCAGCTTATCATAGTCCAGCTTATCCCAGTCCAGCAGACACAGGTATTGGTCCGCTTCCCCTCTCGCCGTTATGAACGGTTCTAAAAAGGATTTTTCCAGATCCCGGTACAATCTTTTCAGGAGATTATTCCCCTCAAAAATTCCGAACAGTTCATTGATTGCTTTAAAATTCTTGACATCCATACACAGAATTGCATAGTTTCCTGCCTGGCCCTGCTCCTCCAGCAGCGCTCCCACTTTCTTGATAAAACCATGCTGATTCACTCCGCCGGTCAGCGCATCCTTCTCCGAGAGTGATGTCACATCCTCGACCGTAACAATCACCAGTTCAAATTCCTCTGACAGATAATGAAACTGGTAACTCTTTACTCTTTCTTTTCCGTCTTCCTCATAATAGGTTAGGAATCCGTAGCCGTCGTCTTCCGCCAGTTTTTTGCTGAGATTCTCCGGAGCTGTTCTTATCAGATACTCCTCCCGGTCTCCGGGCGTAACCTTCTCCATGCAGACTTTCTGCCTTGCTTCATCATACGGTACTTCTGAATACGTGAACGGAGAGGTATCGTTTGTTTCCCTCACCGGCAGGGCAATCGTTCTGTGCCTGAGGTCAATAATCCCTACCGTCTGGAAATTTGACTGGTACAGCATCGGGGTAAAAAGGCTCTGCAAATATTTCTCAGTCACATCCTGCGGGGAAAGCAGCGCTCCCGCATTATCGGAGGAGGTGTCTTTCTCCGCAATCTGATTTGCATATGCTCCGTTGTCAGACTCGTACCGGCTGCCTGTCGGGTTCAGATTCACAATATTCAGCGCACTTTTTATTCCCTTTCGTACGGTTAAATCGAGCTGCCGCAGATAGTGATCATGAACATCCTTCACATACAAATAGACGACCTGATTATCTTCCCGGTATTCCTTGCCTGGCACCAGTTCCATAGATACCCAGCGAAACTGTCCATTTATTTTTCTCCGATAATGGAAGCAGACAGAACTGCTTCCGTCACGGAACTGCTTTCTCAAATGCTCCAGATTGCAGAAAGACATGTACTCTTTCAGATCCTCCTGATTCACGTATCCTGCTTCGGCGAATTTTACAAGACAGTCTGACAGCTTCTCGACATGTTCATTTACGGATTCCGCTTCATCGGCAGCTACCATTATATTCTGACAGGTATCGTTTGTGAGATTTGCTTTCAGAATTTTTAAATAAATATGAGAAATAGTATCTCTGATATTCTGTTGCCCTTCCTCCTGTAATGCCTTCGGATTCCAAATACGTTTTTCTTTCATGGTATTTCCCATCCTGTCTCATTTCTGTTTCGTTCCGGCCTTTTCCCTGACAATGCGATACGCATCCGGCACCGCTTGGGAATATTTGATTGTTACAATCTTATCAGAAAAAATCACCTGTTGCAACAGGAATAATGATGATGAAAAGAGAGAAACCTTTTAGGATATGATTTTATCAAGATGAAAACAAAGTATCCTTTGAACTGTTAAAGAATCGTAAGTGATGCGGGGGTGCAGCTTATAAAAGCTGCATCCCGTGTGCCTTTGCCTCGCGCACTACCTCGTCTGGCCACAGCGAGCACTGTACCTCGCCGATGTGTGCCTTGCGGAGATAGAACATACAGATTCGCGACTGGCCGATGCCGCCGCCGATCGTATACGGCAGGTCGTTCGCGAGAATGGAGCTCTGGAACGGCAGTCTGGCGCGCTCCTCGCAGCCGCTGGCCTTGAGCTGGCGCGTCAGGGCGTCGGCGTCGACGCGGATTCCCATAGAAGACAGCTCCAGCGCAATGTCGAGTACCGGGTAGTAGACGAGGATATCGCCGTTGAGCGTCCAGTCGTCGTAGTCCGGCGCGCGGCCGTCATGCTTCTCGCCGGATGCGAGTACATCGCCGATCTGCGTGATAAAGACAGCACCCTTTTCCTTCGTGATCTCGTACTCGCGCTCGCGCGGGGACAGTCCCGGATACAGATCCTCGAGCTCCTGGGAGGTCAGGAAAAAGATGTCCTTCGGCAGAATCTCGCCGATGTAGTCGTACTGGATCGACATATAAACCTCGGTTTTTTTGATCGCCTTGTAGACGGAGCGCACGACCTTTTTGAGCGTATCGACATTGCGTTCGCTGCGGCTGATGACCTTCTCCCAGTCCCACTGGTCCACGTAGATCGAGTGGATATTGTCGGTGTCCTCGTCGCGGCGGATTGCGTTCATGTCGGTGTAGAGGCCCTCGCCGTGTACGAAGCCGTATTTCTTAAGCGCGTAGCGCTTCCACTTGGCGAGCGAGTGGACGATCTCGGCCTCGCTGTCGTCCTGCTCCTTGATGCCGAACTTGACCGGACGCTCGACGCCGTTCAGGTTGTCGTTAAGTCCTGATGCCGGATCGACGAAAAGCGGCGAGGAGACGCGCAGCAGATTGAGCTGCGATGCGAGCGTCTGTTGGAAAAAGTCCTTGACCGTTTTGATGGCGATCTGGGTATCGTAGAGAGAAAGAGGGGACATATAGCCCTCTGGAATCATTAAGTGGTTCATTGTTTTCATATCCTCCAAACAGATTCGGAACAATAATATCTTAGACATTATACCAGACATGCCGGAAGTTACAACCAAAAATTTCAAAAATACGAAAAAAAGCCTTGCCACTGAAAAAAAATTGTGTTAATATCTGTGCATTAAAGTTGAAAAGCGATGAAGGAGACTCTGTTTCTGAAACTCGACAGGAATTTGGCATCACCGACTGAGAGTGCCGATGGAGGGAAGGAGATAAGGGAACGCTCCGGAGCCGACTGTTCGAGGATTGCATGATTCGGCCGGTGCTGAGGGGACATACGTCAGATGTCCGGTGTCGGTGCGGGAATGTGTGCTGCACATTCTTTTTTCCATGTTGTATCGTTAGGGCAGTACGCCGCACACGTTACGTGCATCAAAGAGGGGTAGACAAAGGAGTCTGCAATGCGGGTGGTACCGCGGGTATACAGTATCGTGCCTTTTGCACGATGAGTACAGATTATCCGTCCCGGAATATCATATTATGATGTTCCGGGACTTTTTTGTGTCATAGGAAACTTCGTCTCCTATGACACAAAAACGCTCCGCGTGGATGCGCACTCGCGCGAAGATGAAATATGTCGCAGGCGACCGCGCTCGGCGCGGGAATGTGCGTAGCACATTCCTATTTTATGCAAACGAGGGCGTGCGGCGGATAGGGGGAAAACACCCCTATCCGATTACAAAAAAGTCCCGGAACCGGAAGGAGAGCTGCATTATGGAATTTGTATCAGGAATGACAAGAAAAGAGACGCTTGAGCTGGAGGAGCTTGTGAAGCCGGAATACGTCGGCGCACCGGTGAAGGTGAACGGCGCTGTCCATACGATCCGCGATATGGGCGAGGTGGCGTTTGTCGTGCTGAGGAAGCGCGGCGGCCTGCTCCAGTGTGTGTTTGAGGAGGGCAGGACGGCGCTTCCGATTCATGAAATACGTGAGTCGCAGACCGTCGAGCTGACCGGCGTGATCGCGCAGGATGAGCGTGCGCCGCATGGCATCGAGCTGCGGGTGGCGGGCGGCAGGATTCTGACCTCGCCGTATGAGCCGCTGCCGCTGCCAGTCGGCAAGTGGAAGCTTGGCACGTCGCTTGAAGCAAAGCTGAACAACCGCAGCATTGCGCTGCGCAATATCCGTGAGCGCGCGAAGTTCCGTCTGCAGGAGGGGATCGTGAGGGGATTTCGCGACTACCTTTACAGCCAGGGCTTTACCGAGATCCACACGCCGAAGCTGGGCGCAAAGGGCGCAGAGGGCGGTTCCAATATTTTCAAGCTCGACTATTTCCATCATCCTGCCGTGCTGGCGCAGAGCCCGCAGTTCTACAAGCAGATGATGGTCGGCGTCTTTGACCGTGTGTTCGAGACGGCGCCGGTGTTCCGGGCGGAGAAGCACAACACGAAGCGCCATCTGAATGAGTACACGAGCCTTGATTTTGAGATGGGTTATATTGACAGCTACGTTGATCTTATGGAGATGGAGACAGGCTTTCTGCAGTATATGATGAAGCTTCTGAGGACGGAGTATGCGGCGGAGCTTGCAGTGCTCGACGTGACGCTGCCGGATACGGACCGGATTCCGATGGTCCGCTTTGACCGCGCGAAGGAGCTTGTCTCGGAAAAGTACAGTCGTCCGATCCGGAACCCGTACGATCTGGAGCCGGAGGAGGAGGCGCTGATCGGCCGGTATTTCAGGGAGGAATGCGGAGCGGATTTTGTGTTTGTCACACATTATCCGTCGAAGAAGCGTCCGTTCTACGCGATGGATGATCCTGCGGATCCGCGTTTTACGCTGAGCTTTGACCTGCTGTATGACGGCCTCGAGATCACGACCGGGGGACAGCGTATCCACGATTACCAGATGCTTCGCGATAAGATCGCGGCGCGCGGGATGTCCGAGGAGGGCATGGACCAGTACCTTGGCACGTTCAAATACGGGATGCCGCCGCACGGCGGTCTCGGAATTGGCCTGGAACGCTTGACAATGAAGCTGGTTGGGGAGGATAATGTAAGAGAAACTACATTATTCCCGCGCGACATGTCGAGGCTGGAGCCATAAAGGCCCGCCGCCTGTCCGGATGCGGGACGAAGGCAGGAGGAAATTATGGAGGACTGCAGACTTTGCGGAGGCAAACTGAACGCAAACGGGCGCTGCACCGAATGCGGACTGGACAATTCCAAAAGTGACAAGAAGTATCATTTAAATACACACAATGACAAGGGGGCGCTGCTGCACCGCGGCAATTGTGAGGACAATCTGAATCAGGATAACGGCTGGGGGCTTTTCATACCGGATAAGAAAAGCAGGAAGAAGCGTCAGGCAGTGCCGAACAGGCCGAGGGAGAAGGAGAAGAGCAGGGCCGCAGGGAACCAGAGAGCGGACGGCAGGACGTACGCAGGAGGCCGGGCGGCGGGCAGCCAGAGGGATGCAGGGGTTCTGGCAGGCAGCCAGAGGGATGCAGGGCAGTCAGCAGGCGGCCAGGCGTATGCAGGCAGTACACGGCAGCCGGATCGCATGTACACAGGAACGGCTGCGTCCGCTGCCACACAGGCGAAGCGCCGCAAGGAGCTTCGTGAGCGCAGGCAGACGGGAACCGTGAAGCGCAAGGGAAGCTGCGCGGGGAGCATTTTCTGGATTATTTTGATTATCTGGTGCATCTACTATGCATTCTCGGCGGTTCGCGACGAAGCGTCCGGCGGGTGGAGCGATATCGGCTCGGTGTTCAGTGAGTGGTTCTCAGGTGCGGACGAGGATGACGGCACGCTCTGGGAGCAGGACGATTTTGAGGATGATCCGCGCGGCGGATGGACGTGGACCGGTCTGTAATCCGAGGGCGGGGGATTTACTCCGCGGCAGGCTGTACTCTGTCCCGCTGGCATCGGGCATGTACAGACGGCGCACGGCGCCGCCATATATTCATGTATGCCCGGGGGTATCCGGTATGGCAGCAGGGCTTATTGCCCGGGAGAGTAAAGATCAGGAGGCAGTTTATGACAAATAGAATCAGTGATGAGACGATCGAGTATGTCGGGATTCTGGCGCAGCTTGAGCTCTCGGAGGAGGAGAAGGAGCAGGCGAAGAAGGATATCGGGCGGATGCTTGACTATGTGGATAAGCTGAATGAGCTTGATACGTCAGGTGTGGAGCCGATGTCTCATATCTTTCCGGTGAATAATGTATTCCGCGAGGATGTCGTGACGAACGGGGACAACAGCGCGGCGATGCTGCGCAACGCACCGGCGGTGAAGGACAGCTCCTACAAGGTGCCGCGCACCGTCGAGTGACGGCAGAGGTGGCTTCTGTGAAGGGCGGGTTATTGTGAAGGAATGGCGTGCCGGAGAGAGGACGGCTGGCTGATATGGTGGCCCGGCAGTGGGATGCAGCAGGAATGTGTGTGCTGCAGATTCCGTATGGTGGGCTGGCCGCCGTAGGAAAGGATGAACGATATGCAGATCATAGATATGACAGCTCTTGAGCTTGGAAGGGCGATAAAGGAGAAAAAGGTTTCGGTCAGGGAGGCTGTGCAGGCGAGCCTGGACCGGATCGGGGCTGTGGACGGCAGTCTGAACAGCTTTGTGACCGTTGACGGCGAGCGTGCGCTGGCGCAGGCTGACGAGGTGCAGCGTGGGATCGACGACGGGAGCCTTGCCGGGCCTCTGGCCGGAGTCCCGGTGGCGGTGAAGGATAATATCTGCACGCAGGGGCTCCTGACGACGTGCAGCTCGAAGATTCTGTACAATTTTGTGCCGACGTATGAGGCGGAAGCTATTATTAATATGAAGAAAGCCGGAGCGGTGATCCTCGGCAAGACGAATATGGATGAGTTCGCGATGGGCAGCACGACCGAGACCTCGGCGTTCGGGCCGACGAAGAACCCGTGGAATACAGATCATGTACCGGGCGGCTCGTCCGGCGGCTCGTGCGCGGCGGTCGCGTCGCGGGAAACACCGTATGCGCTCGGCTCCGATACGGGCGGCTCGATCCGCCAGCCGGCTTCATTCTGCGGTGTGACCGGCCTGAAGCCGACGTACGGCACGGTATCGCGCTACGGCCTGATCGCCTACGGCTCATCGCTTGACCAGATCGGCCCGATCGCAAAGGACGTCTCTGACTGCGCGGCAATTCTGGAGATGATCGCGTCCTACGATGTGAAGGACAGTACGTCGGTGAACCGAAGAGGCGGCGCGGGCTGTATTAGTAATGCAAAGCAGACCGGTGCAGGGCAGTACGGCGATCGTGCAAGGCAGGCTGCTGCAGACAGTGCCGGTGCGGCGCAGACCATTGCGTCCATGCAGGCAGGCCGCGGAGGAGGATTTACACGAGCTGGCTACGATTTTACTACAGCGCTTGTCGATGATGTGCGTGGACTGCGTGTCGGGATTCCGTCGGATTACCTCGGCGCGGGGCTTGATGACGAGGTGAGAAAGGCAGTGATGTCTGTAGCAGATGTGCTGCGCCAGAAGGGCGCGATCGTCGAGGAGTTTGACTTAAGTCTCGTCGAGTATGCGATCCCGGCTTACTACGTGATCGCGTCGGCGGAGGCGAGCTCGAACCTTGCGCGTTTTGACGGCGTCAAGTATGGCTACCGCGCCTCTGAATATGCGGGACTGCACGGTATGTACAAAAAGAGCCGTTCGGAGGGCTTCGGTGAGGAAGTGAAGCGCAGGATCATGCTTGGTTCGTTCGTCCTGAGCTCCGGCTACTATGATGCCTACTATCTGAAGGCTCTGCGCACGAAGGCGCTGATCAGGCAGTCGTTTGACCGCGCTTTTGCAAAATATGACGTAATTCTGGCTCCGGCATCCCCGGCGACTGCGCCGCGGCTCGGGGACAGCCTCAGCGATCCGCTGAAAATGTACCTCGGCGATATCTACACGATCTCGGTCAATCTCGCCGGACTGCCGGGTATCTCGGTGCCGTGCTGCCTCGATAAGAAGGGGCTGCCGATCGGCGTACAGATGATCGGGGACTGCTTTCAGGAGAAGACAATCCTGCGCGCGGCGTATGCGTACGAGCAGGCGCGCGGGCCGTGGCGGCTGCCGGAAATGAAGGGAGGGGAGCAGTGATGGCGAAACAGTATGAGACAGTGATCGGCCTCGAGGTTCATGTGGAGCTCGCGACGAAGACCAAGATTTTCTGCGGCTGCTCCACCGCGTTCGGCGGCGCGCCGAATACGCACACATGCCCGGTCTGCACCGGGATGCCGGGGGCGCTCCCGGTTCTGAACAAACAGGTGGTTGAGTATGCGATGGCCGTCGGTCTGGCGACGAATTGCCAGATTAACCAGTACTGCAAATTCGACCGGAAGAATTATTTTTATCCGGACAACCCGCAGAACTACCAGATTTCCCAGCTCTATCTGCCGATCTGCCACGACGGCGGGATTGAGATTGAGACGGCTGCCGGGAAAAAGGTGATCGGTATCCATGAGATTCACATGGAAGAGGATGCCGGGAAGCTGATTCATGACGAGTGGGAGGACTGTTCGCTCGTTGATTACAACAGAAGTGGCGTGCCGCTGATTGAGATTGTGTCCGAGCCGGATATGAGGAATGCGGAGGAGGTCATCGCCTATCTGGAAAAGCTGCGTCTGATCATCCAGTATCTTGGCGCGTCGGACTGCAGGCTGCAGGAGGGCTCGATGCGCGCCGATGTCAATCTCTCTGTGCGCGAGGCCGGGGCGGAGCAATTCGGCACCAGGACAGAGATGAAGAACCTGAATTCATTCAAAGCGATTGCGCGCGCGATTGACGGCGAGCGCGCCCGCCAGATTGAGCTGCTCGAGGAGGGCAAGGCTATCATTCAGGAGACACGCCGTTGGGATGACAATAAGGAATATTCCTATCCGATGCGTTCCAAGGAGGATGCGCACGATTACCGGTATTTCCCGGATCCGGATCTGGTGCCCGTCGTGATCAGCGACGAGTGGATGCAGGCTGTGAAGGACCGCCAGCCGGAGCTGCGCACGCAGAAGCTGGAGCGGTACAGCAGGGAGTTCGAGATTCCGGCCTACGACGCGCAGATCCTGACGGAGACAAAGCAGATGGCGGATATGTTCGAGCAGACGACGGCGCTGTGCGGCAAGCCCAAGAAGGTTTCCAACTGGCTGATGGGCGAGACGCTGCGTCTTCTGAAGGAAGAGAACAGGGAGGCCGACGACCTGCGGTTCTCGCCGGAGCATCTTGCGAAGCTGATTGAGCTGACGGAGGCCGGGACGATCAACCAGACGGTTGCGAAGGAGGTCTTTGAGCGGATTTTCCATGAGGATATCGATCCGGCGGCCTATGTCGAGGAGCACGGTCTTCGGATGGTGAGTGATGAAGGTGCGCTGCGCTCCGTCGTGGAGGGCGTGATTGCGTCGAACCAGCAGTCGGTTGCGGACTACCGCGGCGGCAAGG
>Ga0129308_1003361_pt1 | contig 11632 bp, 7 predicted proteins | sample L827metagenome_FD_94440 | JGI IMG/M metagenome (GOLD analysis project Ga0129308, IMG submission 94440) | Ring-tailed lemur group fecal microbial communities from Wisconsin, USA - L827 metagenome | ecosystem: Host-associated > Mammals > Digestive system > Large intestine > Fecal | place: USA... | reverse complement strand
CTCCATTTTACCAACTTCTCGGAGACTGTGTAGTCTCTGGCGAAAAACTGTGCATTTTGTGGCGAAAATCTGTGTACTCCTATTGGCTGAAATCTGTGCACTTTATTTTACCATTTACACTGCGGTTCCTTGGTGGTATTGGTAATAGCTATTCTCTGACGTTCCAGATATACTTGCGTTGCAATAAACGGAAAGGAGTCAGACAGAATGACTGAGACAAAGAACTTGTGTGCTCAGATCCCTCTGGAGCTTCATGCTCAGGTGTGTGAAGAAAGAGAAAAGATGAACATGACCACCAGCCAGTACATCACGAGCCTGCTCAGAACCTATTACACTGTATACAAAGCTCAACAACATGGAGGTAAAACGATGGAAAACAACAGAACGATGGCATTCCAGATCCCGGAGGAACTGTTCCAGCGGATCAAGGCGCACCTGGAGCGGGAGACTGCCCGCACCGGCAGGAAACTCACCCAGCGGGAGTTCGTCCTGGGGATGATCGAGGAGGCTCTGAACGAGGCCGAGCGTCAGGCCGGTGTCGGCCCCTGTGAGGACGCCGCACCCCAGGACAGCGCCCAGCCCCTGGAGGAGGGTGAAACCGCCGCAGGCAGCGAGGAGAAGGCCGTGTAAGGCCACCAACGCCACAACAGCATACCAACAGCAGATGAAAGGCCCCCGGAACATCCCAAACAATGGGATGTTCCGGGGGCCTTTTTTCGTTTTCGCCAGAAGGAGGTGACTAACTACGAAACAAAGCACAGCCCCAGCGTTCCGCTTCACAGATGAGGAGATGGAGATTGCCAAGGGAACCGACCTGCCGGATCTGCTGACCCACCTGGGCTATCAGGTGCGGCGCTTGGGCAGCTACTACTCCACTAAGGAGATGGACAGCATCCGCATCAAGGATCGGCGGACTTGGAAACGCTACTCCAACGGCACGGGCGGGGACGCTATCACGTTCCTGCAGGAGTTCTGCGGGAAGGATTTCCGGGAGGCCGTGAACTACCTGCTGGAGTTCAACGGAGGACGCGCCAGAGACTCCCCCACTCCGCGCCCCAGGCAAGCCCAGGAGTCGGAAAAACCTGCTTTCACCCTCCCCATCCCCAATCAAGATCAGCGGCGGGTATTTGCCTATCTTCAAAAGAGAGGCATTGCGCCCCAGGTGATCTGCGGCTTTATCGATTCTGGTCTGCTGTACGAGGACGGCCTGCACCACAACTGTGTGTTTGTAGGCCGGGACAGCAGCGGCAAGCCAGTGTTTGCCAGCAAGCGAGGCACCTATGACTTGGACGGTTCCGGTTTCAAGGGAGATGCCGCCGGCAGCGACAAAAACGTGGCCTTCCGCCTGCCCTGTGACCCCGCCCTGGATTGGGTGGCAGTATTCGAAGCCCCCATTGACCTCATGAGCTTCTGCACCCTGCACCATCAGGTGCGCAGCAACGCCGTTGCCCTATGCGGGCTCTACCAAGGGCCGCTGGATACCTACCTGCGGGAGAATCCGCACCTAAAGCAAATCATCCTGTGCCTGGATGCGGACGGGCCGGGACAGGAGGCCACGGAGAAGTTCCGGGAGGAGTATACCCAGAAGGGCTACACTGTGTCCACCAGGACGCCTGCCCAGGGCAAGGACTGGAACGCATACCTGCAGCATCGGGGGCAGGTTAGAGAAAGGAGGGATCAACGCCAAGCGATTGCCAGATAACACCACCATCCAGGCTCAAAATGAACAAAAAAATGGAGGAACATTCCCAATGAAACGCATTTTAACAACCTTGTGCGCCCTTGCCCTCGTTATGGCTGGGAGCACTACTGCCTTGGCCGCGGATGCCACATCGGGCCAGAACGCCAGCTACTATCCTATTTCCGTGGAGGAGTATACCTACGGCGATTTTGACGAGCCGCGGATCAACAAGACCTATCAGCTCTCCCTTTCGGACGACCCCAGCCTCATCCCCACCGAGGACTTCACGCGCAATGGGCGGCACTACTACCTGCTGGACATGACCCGGAAGGACGAGGTGGGGGTGGATATCCAGACCCATACGGAAACCGTCACCCAGCCCAGCGATACCAACGACCTGGAAACCATCCTTCAGCGGCTGGACGCTGAGATGGAAGTGACCACCGAGGACGGTTACATTGGCATCCTGCGCCTGGATCACACCACCGTCCAGGTCACCACGGACGGCTACGCCACCAAGACCAGCACGCTCTCCGCCACCCGCAGCTATCCCAACCTGTCCGAAGCGGACGTGTCCCTCATTCCCAAGAGTATCGAGGACAAGGGCAAGACCCTGACATTGGGGGATGTGAAGTGGAGCGAGTCCACCGAGGTAGACGGCGAGGGCAGCCCCGTTACCCGCTACACCGCCACCGCCAGCTACACCGGCTCCACCACCAGCCGTTACGCCACCGGCTATACGGTCAGCGCCAACTACACCGGCGAGGTGTCCAAGGCCAACTGTGCTGTAGTTACCTACACCGCTATCTTCGGCAGCGAGAAAGCCCCAGAGGAGTCCAAGGCCCCTGGCACAGCGGACACTTTGGATGCCCTGGACACTGCGGAGGAGACTGTCGATCTGTCCGGCCTCAAGCGACCCATGATGATTGGCGTTGTGGTGCTGGCACTGGGTGCCGGCGGCGTGTTCGCATTCAAAAAATGGAAGAAACGGAGATGATAGAGCTTGAAAAGCTTAAACCTGCGAAGTATCCTGCTGGCCGCCATGCTGTGCGCCCTCTGCTGCGTTCCGGCCCACGCGCTGGAATATGACTTCGACGCACCGGAGGACTACCTGTTCGGCCAGCCCACCTCAGACGATACCATCTACGAGTGGGAGAACCCCAATGTGGACAGGAGCAAGAATACCGCCCTGGCTGCCCCCAGCTTTGGCAGTCCCACCAGCTACCTCCCAGGCAGCGGCGAGTACCTGACCCCCAACCTCGTTCCCGGTGCCCTTAATGGCGGACTGGTCAATCAGGTGGGCAGCGCTGGAAGCAACACAACCGGCGGCGTGGCAGGCAGTTCCTTTGTCGCTGGGCAGTACCCCTCGGTGGACACCAGCGGCAGCTTCACCATGACCCAGATTCCCGGCAGTCCCACTGACATCGCCCAAGGCAGTACCATCACCGGCTATACAGAGGTGACCAGCGATCTCTACTACGCCAACGGCAGCCTGGGGACGCTGAAGATCCCCGCCATCAACCTGACAGTTAAGGTTTACCAGGGGACAGACAGCGCCGCACTGGCCAAGGGTGCGGGCCACTTCACTGACACCAGCATCTGGGACGGGAATGTGTGCATCGCCGCCCACAACCGGGGCGTCAACAATCACTTTGGAAAGCTCCACACCCTGGAGGTGGGCGACACGATCACCCTGACCACCATGCTGGGAACCCGCACCTACGCCGTTACCAGCGTGGAGAAGGTCAGCGTCACGGATTCCAGCGGCACCGCCGCCACCACCGACAACCGCATCACTCTTTACACCTGCGTGATGAACCAGCCGGACTACCGCTGGTGTGTCACCGCTGTACAGCGGGCATAACCCTGTTCGCCAATTCCCCGCGCTGTCTGCCGATTGTGTTCGACTTCCCCTCCTGCCTTGTGGTATGTTCGGGTTGCGCAATCCCGCTATATTATGAAAAATGGAGGAAACGAGCATGAAAAGCAAAAAAGTCCTGTCCCTGCTCCTTGCTGGAGCAATGGCTGCGGTTCTGCTGGAAGCTCCTGCCCAAGCGGCGGAGATCCCACTGCCTATCCGGGTGAGCAGCTACAAGGGAACCACACTGACTGCTGGAGAAATCAGCGGACTGCTTATTTACCCCAGCAACGCCAGCTATACCGTGGTATCAGACGATTCCACGGTCGTGAGCACAGCAAATGTGCTGGGGTACTGGACAGCCACCGCCCAAGGCCCTGGTACGGCTGCTATCACGATCAGTACCCCAGATGGCAGGATGGGCAGGATCGAAATCACGGTGGAAAGCGGCGCCTCCACCATCGAGGATTGTGCCGCATTGGATGACAGCCTGGAACTGCGTCAGGAGTTGATCCAGCTGGTCAACCAGATCCGCAGGGACAACGGCGTGGCGGAGCTGCCTGTCAGCGATGCCTTGATGAATGCCGCCCAGACTATCTCAGATAAGCAATACTCCTGGCATCATACCCAGGAGGAATGTGAGGCCGTTGCGTCCTGCGGCTACCCTAACGGCTTTGGAAGCAACCTTACTGTGTTCACCGGAGCGGCCAGAGAGGACATTGCCCAACGTGCTGCAGCCAATTGGCTGAACTCTCCCGGTCATTTCCAAACCATGATCTCCCCTGACTGTGACAGCATCGGCGTGGGCATCACCGAGAGTCAGGGCGTGACATATTGCTGTCTGTTTATTGGAAAACCAAACAGTATGAATCCCTATAGATAACAAGAATATGGCACGGGACGGCCTTCCAGCAAAAGCTGGAGGGCCTTTTTCTGTGTCTGTGGACAAAAGGAGAATTTCAATCTATGAGAAAAAACCACTCCCTGCTGACCCGCATGGCAGCCATGCTGCTGGTGCTGGTCTGTATGCTGGGGCTGCTCCCCACTGCCGCATTGGCAGCGGATGTCCCCTCCACCATTAAAATGGATGACTGTACCTATAACAGCACCCATTATGATTCCCCCGCCCTGGGCATCTGCTATATGCACCAGATGCACTACAACTATAACGGAAAATCGACGATGGGCTTTTGCAGTGAGAAGGGCAAGGGCATGGGCTGGTCGCTCAAGGGCCACACCTGGAATAACCCCAAGTCCATCACCGATCCCACCGTGACCACCATGATGGCATACTTTTATGCCCACTCCACCGGCGTATTCACGGATCAGGCCCACGCCCTTGGCGTGGATACCGTCTGGGACAGCGACTACATCTGGACGATGAACGCATGGACGCAGGCCATTGTCTGGCGCTACAAGGCGGGCCTGCTCTCTGACCCGGCCACAGCCTGTGCTGAGGAACTGCTGTGTGTTTACAACAATTTATACAGCTCCAGCTACAACAGCATCAACGACCTGCTGGACGGCACTTCGTTCTACGACCGGGCCAAATATATCCTCGACCTGGGCGCGCAGGGCGTATGGGGCGAGTGTACCGTCCATGAGTACACCTACGCCGGCCCCGGTTCCAATTATCATCCCGCCAATGATGTTCAGGCCGTCATGGTCGGGGAGCTGAATGTCACCCATGAGCAATACAGCCTCACCATCAAAAAGGTGGATTCCACCAACCCCAACAAGGGCCTGTCCGGGGCGCGGTTTCTGGTAACTTCGGAAAACGGGAGTTACTCAAAGGAGGTCGTGACCGGAAGTGACGGGACTGTCACCCTGTCCCCTCTGGACGCGGGTACGTTCGCCGTGACGGAATTGGAAGGCCCGGAGGGCTACGAGATCGACAACGCCGGGCCGCAGTACGTTGTCCTTCCCAACGGCAGCAATAAGACTGTGACTGTCACCTTTTCCGATACGCCCATCGTCACCGGCGAGGGCAGCATCCGCAAGGTAGACGCGGATGATCCCACAAAGGGGCTCGCCGGTGCGGTTATCAAAATCGAGGGCGTGGACAACAGCTTTGTAGGTACTTACACCACAGGGGCAGGCGGCTATCTCACCGATGTCCCCTGGGACACCATGCCTATCGGCAGTTTTGTGGCGACTGAGGTGACCCCGCCCACCAACTACACCAAAAGCAGCGACCCGAGCAAGGTAAAACAGTCCTTCGAGTGGGATGGAAAATCAGATGTTTCCCTCGTTTTTGAGAATGATGCCCGCGTCAAGATCAAGCTCCTGAAACTGGATGACAGTGACCGGCCCTTGCCCGGATGTGTATTTAACATCGTGAAGGACGGGCAAATCATCGGCACTGAGGAAACCAAGGCGGACGGAACCATCACTGTCACCGATGTGACCGAGGGAATGTTCGCCTTCGTGGAGGTGGCAGCACCCTCGCCTTTCGCCACTTTGAGCGAGCCGGTCATCGCCCATGTGGATCAGGCCACCATCAACGGCGGCGGCACCGTCACCGTGACGGCAGCAGACAAAAAGCTGCCCAATTTGACGATTTTAAAGCGGGACGCTCAAACAGGTGATGCAATCCCTGAAACCCACTTCGAAATTCGCGGCATCCACTACGGCTACCACACCGATGTGGTGACTGGGCCGGATGGAAAGGCCACATTGACTGCTATTCCTGTTGACAGTTACGAGGTCACGGAAAAATCCGTTAAAAACCCCTACGTTGTAGGCGATAACCCCACCCAGACGATCTGGCTGGAGGCCGGTGACAGCAAGGAGCTGGTCTTTGACAACCTCAAACAGCCCCTCCTCACGCTGAAAAAAATTGACGCGGACACTGGGGATGTGATTCCCAACACAGTCCTGACGGTCAAGGCGCTGGATGGCACTTATCAGGATGATTGGACAACCGGGCCGGACGGCACTGTCTCCGCCTATGTAGACCCCGGCGTGTATCAGGTGTCGGAGAAATCCGTCCCCAGCCCCTACTATCTCCCGGACGAGGACGCAGACCGCACCCAGACCATCACCCTCAGCCCCGGCGATGAAAAAACGCTGGTGTTCCGTAACCGCAAGGCCCCGGAATTGACTGTTTTTAAGGAGAATAGTATCACTTCCGAACCAATCGAACACGCCAAATTTCACATTGTTTACACCAGCACCGGCGAGGCCGCCGAGGCCCCGGCCACCATCGACTACGGCTACTTCTACACCGACAGTAAGGGCGAGATCCGACTGCATGAGCAGGGTAAGCGGCTGTACCCCGGCGAGTTTAAAATCACAGAGGTAGAGCCGGCGGACGGATTCCAGCTCAAGGAACCCCTGACCCAAACGGTCATTATCCACGGGAATGAGAGCAAGACCGTCCGTTTCCAGAATACACCCCTCTCGGCACTCGTGGTCTGGAAATATGACAGTGTCACCGGCGCGCCGGTTGAGGGCTGCATTTTCCAGGTCAAGTATATGTCCGGCACCAGTGGCAGCGGCGGCACGGTCATCGGCACCTACAAGACCGGCTCCAGCGGCTCCTTCACACTCAACCGACTGGAAGCGGGCGCTTATCTGGTGGAGGAGCTGGCCAGCGACGGGAATCACGTCATGGATACCGCACCGCAGACCGCCTATATCTCCGGCAAGGAGCAGGATGTGGTGCAGCTCTACTTCGGCAACAGTCCCAAGGGGGCCGTCCTTATCAAGAAAATTGACGCCAGCACCCGCGCACCTTTAAGTGACGTTGAATTTTTTATCACCGACAGCAAGGGAACCATGCTGGGCGACGCCAATGGCAAGTTCGTGACCGATAGTGCGGGAACCATCCTGATCTCCAATCTCGACCCCGGCACGACCATCGTGGCACGGGAAACCAGGGCAAAAGAGAATTATCTGCTGGACGATGTCCCCCAGACCATCACCGTCCAGGCTGGGCGCACAGCCACCCTGGAATTTCGGAACCAGCCCAAGGGCTCCGTCACCCTCTATAAATTCAGCAGCTCCGACCGTAAGACTCCCCTTGAGGGGGTAGGCTTCAAAATCACCTATGCTGATGGGCGCGTGGTGGACAACATCGGCGGCAAGCTGTCCAGCAACGGAATCTATTATACGGACAGCGAGGGCCAAATCAACATCAGCCAGGTGACTGGCACACTGATTTTCACCGAGGTATCCAGCGTACCGGGCTATTTGATCGACGAAAACCGGAAAAGCCAGACCGTTGTGGTCAACCCGGATGACCACCAGAGCGTCTATTTTTACAACATCCCGGAGAACACGCTCATTATTGAGAAATATCTGGAGACTGAATCCGGCAATGAACCCTTAAAGGGCGTGACCTTCCTGGTCACGGATTCTTCCGGGAGCGTGATTGGAAACAGCAACGGCGAGTTTGTCACCGGGGATGATGGGCGCATCGTGATTGACGGGGTTGCTCCTGGAACGACGGTCACTGCCCGCGAGATCAAGGTGCCTGATGGCGTGGTGCTGGATTCCACCCCTAAAACCATTAAAATTGGCGATAAAGGCGCGAATACCCTCCGCTTTGTCAACCAAAAGACAGGCTATCTCGTAATTCGCAAGCTGGATAAGCTGACAAAAGAGCCGTTAAGTGGGGTTGAATTTGAACTCACCTATGCGGACGGCAGCTATGTGGACGATGCCTACGGCCACTTGTCCAGCAAGGGCCGCTTTGTGACCAACGACGCTGGGGAAATCAGGGTACCCGTTGTTGGCACAGTGGTGGTAAAGGAGGTCAAGACCCTCTCCACACACGTCATTGACGAGGCCACCAGAATCCAGACGGTTCAGGTCAATCCCGCGGACACACAGACTATCGTGGTCTACAACGAGCCTCGGTGCTCCCTTACCTTGACGAAACTGGATGCCGTCACTGGAAAGCCTGTACCCAATACGGAGTTCACGCTGAAGGATGGGGACGGCAACGTCCTGGGCAAGTACACCACCGGGGCGGATGGGACTGTCACCGTAACCGGCCTCACCCCTAACTCCACCGTTGTGGTGGTGGAATCCAAAGTACCCTCCAACTATGTCCTCGACCCCACACCCCGTACCATCATTGTCCGAAACGGCAGCAACAGCCTGCCTGCCGGCACGACCGACAGCAGCACCAACATAAGTGGCAGCACGGGCAGCAACAATGTCACTGTGGAGAATGTACCCAAGGTCACGCTGACCATTGAGAAGTATCTGGAGACTGAAACCGGCAACGTGCCTCTCAAGGGGGTCACGTTCCTCGTTACCGATCAGACCGGAGCCGTGATCGGCGGCAGCAACGGCGAGTTCACCTCTGACGATGCGGGCCGCATCGTGATCCCCAATCTGGAGCCTGGAACGACTGTCACCGCGCGGGAAATCTCTGTGCCTGACGGTGTTGTGCTGGACAGCAGCCCCAAGAGCATCCTGATCAAAGCAGGCGAACAGAGTCAGACCCTCCGGGTGGTCAACAAGGCCACCGGATACCTCGTGGTCAAGAAGCTGGACAAGCTGACCAGGGAGCCGCTGGCCGGAGTGGAGTTCAAATTGAGTTACGCCTCCGGCGAATATGTGGATGACGCCTATGGGCATCTCTCCTCCCTCGGCCTGTTTACCACAGACCAGAATGGAGAAATCCGAGTTCCCGTTGTCGGGACTGTCGTGGTCGAAGAAACCAAATGCCTGCCCGGATACACCATTGATTCGGAGACACAGCGGCAGGTGGTCACCGTCAACCCTGCGGACACCCAGACGCTCACGTTTTATAACAATCCCATCGGCGGTGTAGAGATCATCAAAGTCAATGAGGCGGATAAGACAGAGCGCATCCCCAATACCACTTTCGAGATCCGTAAAATCGATGATGAACTGATCGACACCATCACCACCGACAAAAATGGCCGTGTGTTCCTCTCCTTGGAGGATGGGGCTTATTATGCCGTTGAAATTGAAGCCGGAGAGGGCTTTAGGGTAGACAGCACCCCGATCTACTTTGAAGTGGAGAATGGCAAGACGGTATCGCTGACCGTCACCAACAAGGCTTTCAGCGGCATTTTGATCCATAAAACGAATAGTATGACTGGCAAAGGCATCCAGGGTGTGACCTTCCTGCTGTACGACAGCACCAACACCCCCATCGGGCAGTATACCTCTGATAATCAGGGCTATGTCTACATCGAGGATCTGACCAAATCGGGCCGATATTACCTGCGTGAGTTAGAGAACGAGGGATACGTCCCCGACACTCAGATGAAAACCGTCTACGTCACCGCTGGCGAAACGACCCTGGTGGAGTGGAAGAACATCCCCATCACCGCTCAGATTCAGATTACAAAGAAGTCCGCCGACTACAACTCCACCAACGGCCTGCCTGCGGGTACACTGCTGGAGGGCGCTGTGTTTGAGATCTACGACAAAGCCGGAAATCTGGTGGATACCATCAAAAGCGACAGCCGTGGACTGGCCGTGTCACAGCCACTGCCTTTGGGCCGATACACTATCCGGGAAACCAAGGCCCCGGCCAATTACGGTGTCAGCGATACTGAGCTGACCGCCTATCTGGAGCATGAGGGCCAGATCGTGCGCTTCGAGGTGACCGACAAGAGTCTGACCACCGGGGTATCCATCACCAAGACCGGCCCCAAGGAGGCCATGGCTGGCCAGCCGGTGAACTATTCCTTCTCCGGCATCGCCAACAGCTCCAATGTCAGGCTGGACAATTTTTATTGGAGGGATACGCTCCCCGCACAGGTGCGGCTGAACACCATTGTCACCGGCACCTACAATTTCCCCGGCGTGTATAAAATCACCTACCGGGTGAACGGCGGTGAGTACCGGACGCTGGCCGACAACCTGTCCACCAGCAAGAACTACACGCTGGCGGCATCGCCCGCGGCCCTGGGCCTTGCGGCCAATGAGCGGGTGACGGAAGTCATGTTTGTGTTCGGGCAGGCTCCCGCCGGCTTTGCCCAGGTGGAAAAGCCCCAGATCAAGTGTACCGCCGTCACCGGCCTCAAGGCTGGCAGCAGCTTTGTCAACATCGCGGATGTGGGCGGCACCTACAACGGAGTTTGGGTACAGGCTATCAGCCGCTGGGTGACCACGGTCTATGGCAAGCCTACCCCCCTGCCTAAGACTGGGTATTGATTTCTGCAGCAGCGGCTCTCAATGAAACCCGCCGTAGGCGGGTACCCACCTCGCAACCCAGCAAAGCGGTTGCGGGGTGGAGAGGAGACGCAACGAAATAAATGAGCTTTCGCACTTGTGCGGAAGCGAGTGATATGAAGTTTGTGCCGACGACGGAGAGGGCCGCTGTCTCTATACATTATAAATATATCATCAAACCATCCATTGAAAAGGAGAAAAGCTATGCTGAAGATCACTGCTATCGGGAATCTGACCAACGATGTGGAACTGAAGTCCCATGAGGACGGAAAGCCCTATGCCATCCTGAGGATCGCCTCCGACCGGCGTTATCGGGATCGGGACGGCAACAAGCTCACCGACTTTATCTCTATCAAGGTGCGCGGCCCCCTGGCCGAGCGGTGCGCCGCCTTCGCCTACAAGGGCTGCAAGCTGGCCGCCTCCGGAGACTTCGAGACGATCTGCTTCGCGGAGGATCCCACCCGCCAGCCTGGTTTTCTCATCAAGGCCACTGAGGTGGAGTTTCTGTCCCCCCGGAAGGTAGAGGAGTCCAGCGGTGTGGTCGATGCTGACGGCAACGCCGCAAACGCGGCCTGATGCGGAACACCGGCACGATTTACAACAGCGCCGACCACACCCCTGTGGTGCTGCCGGAGATGGCCGAACTGCTCCCCCCGCTGACGGGGGAGCAGTTCGCCACGCTGGAAGCGGATCTGCTGAAGAACGGCTGTTACTCGCCCATCGTTGTCAACGAGGACATGGTCATCATTGACGGCCACAACCGACAGAGACTGTGCGAAAAGCACGGCCTGCCCTACCAGATGGCCGTGTTCTCATTTGAGGATCTGCTGGAGGCCAAGCAGTGGGCGCTGGATACCCAGAAGGGCCGCCGCAATCTGGACAAGTGGGAGCTTGGCAAGATCGCGCTGAAGTTAAAACCGGATATTGAG
>Ga0129308_1003358_pt1 | contig 11643 bp, 11 predicted proteins | sample L827metagenome_FD_94440 | JGI IMG/M metagenome (GOLD analysis project Ga0129308, IMG submission 94440) | Ring-tailed lemur group fecal microbial communities from Wisconsin, USA - L827 metagenome | ecosystem: Host-associated > Mammals > Digestive system > Large intestine > Fecal | place: USA... | reverse complement strand
CTATTGACGCAATACGGCGTTATCGTCACTTGCCATACATACAGTATGGCTTGCGTTCCTCTGCCTTGTCTTGCGCCAATATCCCTACGCTGCTGATTAAATCTTTTTATCAAGAATTAGTATGAATAAGTCGTCTGTGGCTGAGTGGCGGATCTTTCCTTCCAGCTGTGCAGTTCAGAAATTAGGAAATACATACAGAATTCCTCTAATTTCCGAACTTTCATCTGAAAGAAAATCTCTCTGCACCAGCTCTTGACGATTTAATCAGAGGTTCCATAGGATTACTGCTCCATGTCCTGTACCTTTTTGTTTTTCCCGTAGTAAGCGAAGATGTAGCAGGCAAAGGAAACCCCAAGAAAACAGGCATCTATCAGGGCGATTAAGTCAACAATGGCCCCAGGAGCCTCCGGGAACAGCACCAGAGCGATGAGACTGACAAACAAAACAGTAGTGCATACCTTGCCAATGAGCAGAGCCCCTGGAAGCATCTTCCGGTTCAGGTAGGCAATAATCATCGCCACCAACTGGAAGCTCTCCTTGATTACCAAAAGGGCCAGCACCGGATACAGCACCGGGTACTTCATGGACAGACAAACCAGCAGTGCCAGCTGGGTCGCCTTGTCGGCTACAGGGTCCAGCAACATACCCACTCTGGAAATCATATGATATTTCCGGGCAATGCGGCCGTCGATCATGTCGGTCAGACAGGAGAGGGCCAGTACCAGTCCGGCAATGATATATTGGGTGGTGGTCTGGGCAGTGAGGTATAGGTAAACATATACGGGAATCAAAATCAGGCGAAACAAGCTGAGAAAGTTCGGTATTGTAAAAACCTCTTTCCTCCAGTTCAGCATAAACATGGATCATCCTCCGTGATGGTACGCCGCCCCGAACAGAAGCAGGACAGCCTAATTTCCATAGACTCGTTATATTATAGTCGTTTGTGTTTCATTTATCAAGTTTTTTATCAATTATTTTTCCAGTTTCTTATGTTTCTTCATCCATCATCTCCAGCGCTGAAAATTGAAGCGCCAGATGTCTCCAAGTGGATTTATCCAGCTTCCCTGTGACGGTCAGACCGCACAGCCGCTGGAATTCCCCGATGGAATTGACCATGATTTCATCCATCCTGCCGGAAATCTCCGGGGGACAGACGCAGGAATACCGCTGGGCAATCTCGCAGAGCATACACTGGGCGATTTTCAGCATGGGGCTCTGATCGCCCCTGGTAAAGGGAAAGGTGTCCGGATTCCTGTGCTCGATGGGCTGGGGCGGGGACAGCGCCTCCACGGCCTGATCATAGAGCCTGACCAGCTCCTCCCAGGTCTGCTGATTGACGATCCCCGTCACCGGCAGCCCCCGGCTTCGCTGCAATGTACTGACGGCGGCCTGGGTTTCCGGGCCGAAAATCCCATCGGGAACCAGCCGCTGGTATTCGTCGCTGAACAGGGCAATGGTTCTGAGCATGGTTTGAAGGCTGCGGATGGGCTGGTTATAAAAGGAACGTTCCTGGTTCATCGATTCGCCTCCTGCCTTGCTGTATCCCTGTCACCGCTGGACATGGGATTGCCCGGATATTGGGTCATCTCCGCTGACCGCAGGAAGCGATTCCTGGAATTCGATTGATTTGCCAGGGCTGAGGTCAGGGGGAGCCGTTCAAAGTCCCGCAGACTGGTGTTTTCAATGCCGATAAATTGATTGTAAATGGCTTCCCAGGTTTCGTAGTTCACAATGCCGGTCTCCGGAAGACCAAATCTTCTTTGGGCGGCAAGAACAGCGTCTCTGGTATCGGGACCGAAGATGCCGTCCACAGCGATTTGGGGAATTTCGGAGATGTAGGAAGATAGAACCCGAAGCATATATTGCAGCTGCTCAACCTGAACGCCCCGGTCGCCCTGCTGGATAGGGTTGCGGCTTGCCCAGGCGATGGAGTAATATGTCTGGCCCTGGCTTTGCAGCTCTGCTAAATTGTTCACGGCGATATACAGACGTACCAGGGCATACCATGTGGAATGGCCCACAATTCCGTCCGGCTGTAGATTGAAAATCTCCTGGAATTTTCGGACGGCGGCTTCGGTCTGCTCTCCAAAAATTCCATCGATTTGAGGGATTTTCGGGATTGCGGGATAGTTTTCCGCTATGCGGTTCAGCTCCGTTTGAATGATTACCACATATGGCCCCACGTTTCCCCGGCGGATTGGCGTCCCGGGGTAGGAGGAAGTGTAGTCCCGGACAGGGGCATTTTCAACGATTTCCACATTGCCGTAGTAGTTTCTCAAAATCTGGGTGGAGTTGTATCCCTGCTGCGCAAGCTCCTGGCTGCCCCACTGACTGAGTCCCTCACAGGTGACAGTGGTTCCGTTGCAGTATTTGGCGGCCAGGGGTTCCACAAAACCCGGGCGGCGGAGGTAGTCGTTGAACAGCTCATCAACCAGACGGGCAATGTTGGTGAAATAACTTCGTCCATAGACAAAAAACTGGTCGTAGGCGGTATTGTTTGTGATGTCAAAATCATAGCCCCGGCTGCGATAGAATTCTGTGTAAACCCGGTTCAGCGCAAAGGAGACAATGGCGAGGATATTGGCTCGCAGTGCGCTTTCGTCCCAGGTGGGGTAAATCTCACTGGATGCCACGTTTTTGATGTAGTCAACAAAATCGACGGTTACATTTGGCGCATCCTCGTCGGGCGCACCCAAATGAACGGTGATTTTTTGGGGAATATAGGGAATAACCGTTGGCATATGCGGCCCCCTTTACAGATTTTGTGGAGGCGTTACCACATCCATGCTGTCCTCTTCACCCAAAGGAAGCTGGGAGAGGGGGATCATTTTCAAATCCTGAAAAGTGATTGTACCCGGGAATATCTGGATGTCTTTCGACTCAAAGGGCCCAAAACCGTCCCGGTACGCAACCAGATTCACAAGGGTATAGGGCTTTTCCTCCGCACCGGGAGTCTGGCTCTCCGACAAGTTGGGAACCGGAATCTCAATGGGAGCAATCAGACCGCTTCGGTCGGTCACCCGCATGGCAATGGCTGTCTGATCCGGAGCAGTGACCACTACGGCCACATTCCGCAGTGGAATCTGGGCGTTGCTGGTGTAGGCCCGGGCCTGCAAATATCCAATGGCTGGCATGTTCATCCCTTCCTTTCCATACCTTCCTAGGTTATGCGATTCCAGATAAAATGGTGCGGGCTTAGGCCGTCGAAAATCCCCTTTGGGGCTTTCCGACGGAAAGGTTGCAGTCTGCTTAGCGCATTCCTTGTGCGCCGGGGCGTACAACTCGCACACACGCAGCCTGAGATGTATTTTCTGCCAGGTACACGCCCTGGCAGAAAATAATCTGACTTTATTTGCCGCTGCGGCGGCAAACTCTGCGAGGCCTTTTAACACACTGCGGCGGGGCAGAATTCATCCTGCCCCGCCGGTTATAGAAAGGGTTTCATCTGGTCTACATTGGAGCGCTCAGTTTCCAAAAGCTTTTTGGAGAGAGTGCGTATGGCCTCGTCCTGCTCCTGATATTGATGGAGATTCTTTAGCCCTTTGATGGTGCCGCTGGTGTTGCCTCGGATCATCATCGCCGCAATTTTGCTGTCTACATCCCCGTAGGACAGTTTCAGCTTCGTCATCCGGTCTGTCATAAACCGGATGGAATGATTCAGCTCTGGCAAAACCCAATTCCGCTCCTTTGCCATGGAATGGGCCTGACGCTCAATGGTGTCGTATTCCCGAAGCTGGGACTGCATAGCCTGCCGCAGCTCCGGCTTTATTTCTGTTTCCAGGGCACTGCGAATACCCAGCTGTCCCATCTGTGTGGTTTTCAGGATGGAGGACAACAGTTCTTTGCTATTTTTCATTTTCATCACCGGGAGTATTATGCGCAATTGACGGAAATCTATTCGGCACTTCAGAAACCGGAAAGACATATAATGTTCAGACGGAAGGATGTGGTAAACCAATGTGTGCCATTGCAGGCTGTATTCATTTGCCGGTTTCCCAGCAAATCCTTGGGAAAATGCTCGATACCATGCAGCGCCGGGGGCCGGATGGACAGGGAATTTTTCAGGCAGGGGAGTGCACCCTGCTTCATTCCAGACTGGCCATTATTGATCCCCAAGGCGGTCAGCAGCCCATGACCCTGGAATACGGACAGGAAGAATATACCCTGGTTTATAACGGAGAGCTCTACAACACCCGGGAAATCCGTTCGGAGCTGGAGCGGGCGGGGCATCAGTTCCTCGGCCATTCCGATACCGAGGTGGTGCTCCACGCCTATGCCCAGTGGGGAGCAAAATGCGTCAACCGGTTCAATGGGATTTTTGCCTTTGCTGTCTGGGAGCGGAAAGCAGAGCGCCTGTTCCTGGCCCGGGACAGAATCGGCGTAAAGCCCCTGTTCTACGCCCAATTGGAAAACGGGCTGCTCTTTGCTTCGGAAATCAAGACCATTCTGTGCCATCCCGACGTAAAACCGGAATTGGATGCCCAGGGAGCTTATCAGCTGCTGCTTCTGGGCCCCGGCCGGATTCCGGGCAGCGGCGTATTCCATGGGATTCAGGAGTTGGAGCCGGGGTGGTGGGGCTATTTTGAGGGAAGCCGGCTTTCCCTGCATCAATATTGGAAATTGACGGACTGTTCTCATTCGGATACCTTTGAGGAAACCTGCGAGAAGGTACGTTTCCTGGTCACTGATGCCATCAAAAGGCAGATGGTGTCCGATGTGCCCATCGGTACCTTCCTGTCCGGCGGCCTGGATTCCAGCATCATCAGTGCTGTCTGCGCCGGGGAGCTGGAGAAAAGGGGAGAGCTGCTTCCCACCTTCTCGGTGGACTATCTGAATAATGACAAATATTTCCAGCCGGGAAAATTCCAGCCCAATTCCGATAACGCTTACATCGAAATTATGCGCAAAGCCATCCGCTCCGATCACCACTGGACGGTGCTCACCCCGGAAGATTTGGGGGCGGAATTGGAAAACGCCACCATGGCCCGGGATATTCCCGGCATGGCGGACGTAGATTTTTCCCTGCTGGCCTTCTGCCGAAAGATCGGCGCAGCGGTGAAGGTGGCCCTTTCCGGGGAGTGCGCCGATGAAATTTTCGGCGGCTATCCCTGGTATCGTGACCCGGAGGTCCGGGCAAAGGCGGGCTTCCCCTGGTCCCAGACGACGGCCCAGCGGGCGGGATTGATGACTGGGGCCCTTTCCCGGAACGGTTCACCGGAACGCTTTGTGATGGATGCATATTTGGATACCTGCCGCCAGAGCGACATCCTGCCGGAAAATTCTCCCCAAGAGCGGAGAATGAAAGAAATGGTCAACTTAAATTTCCGATGGTTCATGCAGACGCTGCTGGACCGGAAGGACCGGATGAGCATGTATTCCGGGCTGGAGGTGCGGGTGCCCTTCTGCGACTACCGGATTGCGGAATACCTGTACAGCGTTCCCTGGGAGTTTAAGGATTATCAGGGCAGGGAAAAGGGACTGCTGCGCCACGCCGTCCGGGATTTGCTCCCGGAGGAGATTGTGAGCCGGAAGAAAAGTCCCTACCCGAAGACCTTTGACCCAAGGTACGAGAGGCTGATGGAGGAAAGGCTCCATCGGGTTTTGAAGGAAAAGGAGAATCCCTTGTTCAGCCTCATTGACAGGGAGGCGCTGAAGGACTTCCTCTCCCAGCAGAGTCAGTGGCCCTGGTACGGGCAGCTGATGCGCCGCCCCCAGACGATCGCTTATCTTTTGCAAATCGAATTCTGGCTCAGGCATTACAAGGTCAATTTGATCTTTGCGTAAAAGTAAGCCCCATGCCGCAGCATGGGGCCTTAAAATTTAGCTCAGGGGAAATGTTTTCACGGATTCCATTTCCAGAGAAATTCGGACGTAGGAATTGATAATCTCCATGGCCTGTTCCTCAGAAATAAGGGTGCGGTTTGTTCCGTTTTCATCAATCAGCACCCAGCCGTCGTGGGGATCATAATCCACATCCTTCCACTCGTGGGTACGGCCGTCTTCCTCAATGTGGGAATAGTGATGGTAGGGTCTGCCGTCCAGGAAGACATAGTGCTCGAAAATGTTCCCCTCGCACAGATACCCTTCGTAATAGCTGGATGCGATTCTGGTGGTTCTGCCGTTTTGGAGAGTCCAGATTTCATGAATATGGCCGTCCCGCCCAAGAATCAGCTCGTCCTCGCCGTCCCCGGTCACATCCCGGAGGGTGTAGTCCATGGTGTCCCAGAAGTTTTCATAGGCCACGTTGCAATGATCGGTGAAGTAGGATTCGTTGTCCCGAATCTGGCAGATGAGGTCGCCGTAATTGTCGTGGAACTCATTCTCCTCATAGACCCGCCGCCGCTGCGCTGCCTCTTCCGGGTCCTCTGTTGCATCCTGTATGGCCTGATACCGCTCCTCGATTGATTGCTGAAGCTGAGTGATGTTCTCGATCTGCCGGGGCTTGAGGGAGAAGTTCAGGGATTCGGCAATCAACTCCATATCGGCGTGGGACATCACATCGCCGGGGCTGTCCCAGTTCCATCCCACATTCCGGATGGTGATGTCGATAAAGGCGTCCTCCCGGTCGATGAGCAGATAAGCGTCGCCGCCCTTGTCGCTGGCGATGAGCACATCCGTTCCGTCGGGGAGCTTGTGGTTCCACTGCTCCACATTCTCCCCGTCCTCAATCATGAGGTAGCCGCTGCTGAAACAGTCCTTGCTCCGGTAGTCATAGATCAGGGTGAAGGTGTATTCCTGCTGGGTTTCCGGATTTTTCAGCGTGGCCTGATAGGCGGCGTTGAAATTGCCGGATTCCGCTGCTCTTGCGCCCCCAAATTCCGCTTGCAGATATTGCTCCCCATTCACAACGCTGTCAATTCCCAGCACCTGGGCGAACAAATCCCCGTCGCCCCCCTGGAAGATCACGGCAGCGCCTTCCAGCTTTAAATCGTATTTCTGGCAGAGCTCGTCGATTTTGTCCAGCATCTGCTGGGAGTAGGCGTCCACGTAATTGTTGTACTGGGCGGGTTTTTCAAAGCCGCTGTTTTCCTTCCAAATGGTGCCGTCCGGGTCGTAGCTCTGCTTGAATTCCATCCACTCCTTCAGGGCCTGGTAGTTCTTGCTGCCCTCAGCGCCTCCAATAGAGATAAAGTGGCGCACCTTCTCGGTTTCCGGAATTTTGCTGCCGTCCTGGGCATAGCGCATCCCGTCTACATAGGTTTCTTCCCCCACACGAAGGTCTTCCAGGTGGAGCAGAAGCACGGCGCAGCCCATCAGAAGCACCATCAGCGCCACGATGGCTGCAATCAGCAGGGGCTTGCGGGTCCTTTTGATGCGGTTTGTCTCGCCACTGAATTTTGCGTCAGAAGAAAATTGTCCATGCTCTGCCTTTTCAATCAGATCATCGCCCACATCGGTCAGGCCGAAAAAAATCTCTTTTCCATTCATACGCGGATTCCCTCCATTTCAAGATAGGTGCAGAGCTTGGCTCTGGTTCGGTTCAGCCGCATCAGCACGGCGCTTTCTGTGATCCCGTACCGGGCGGCGATTTGGGCGATGGTGTCCGCATACCAGTATCGCCGCAGAAACACCATTTGATTTTCCGGTGTCAGGGTGCGCAGAAACTGGTCAAGGACCATGCTCAGCTCCTTGCCTTCCAGCTCCCTGTCCCGGGCCTTGTCCGGGATGCACATTTCCATCTCCTCGGTCAGGCTGACGATTTCCGCTTTTCGCTTCTCGGCATTCTTCCAATCCAGCTTTTTCAGTGCGAAATTTCGGCAGATCTTTGCCAGGTAAGCAAAGAAATACCTGGGCCTCTGGGGAGGAATGGTATCCCAGGCCTTCATGTAGGTGTCGCTGACGCTTTCCTCGGCATCCTGACCGTTTTTGACAATGTTCTCCGCCAGATGGTAAAGACGCCTGCCATAGGTGTCGTCCGTATGACGAATGGCATCCTCGTTCCTGGCAAAGAACAGGTCAATGATTTTACTGTCTTCCATTGGGGCTCACCTCACTTTTTTGTTCCTCACCCTAATAGATCGATTTCACGCAGGAAACCTCACGTCCTATGATAGCATTTTTTGGAGAAAAAGAAAGAGCCTGCTTCCGGTTAAGTGGAAGCAGGCTCTGCGCAATGTGAATATTAGGTAATATTGACTGGTAATTCTGTTCCATCTTCCAGGCGGACAAAATCAACCTGATCCAGATCGATGGGGGTGTCAGCCGCTTTGCGAATGGTGCGGCCGTGGAAGTCGCCGATCCCCATGGGAATTTCTGTCCCATCCTTCATAACAGCGGTTGGAGTCAGAAAATGGGGAATGTCGCTTCCCTCCGCAAGGGTGATGACGGCTCCCAGCGTGCGCAGCTGGAAGGATGTAATTGTCACCTTGCCCTCTGAGCCGGAAATGGTAATGGGCTCCGTGAGGCATTCGATGGTTCTCAGATCGGAGCCGACGAAGCTGACCTCCGGCTCCCAGACACCCTGGGCAATGACTTTTTCAATGATTTTATGGCCGTCGAAGTGCCGGGTGGTCAGATCCTCAATATGGGCAATCCACTTCCCATCCAGCGGGAACGCGGGATCGTCGATGGTCTTCACACCGAAGAAATAGACGATGTCAGTGGTATTTGCCAATCCGTCGCCGTCGTCCTCGGAGTAGACGGTGAGATAGTTTTCCTCAAAGGTTCCTTCTTCCGGAATCAGGACATTGGAATCCCGGTTGTCCGGATACACATATTCGCCGTCACCGCTGGGCAAAACCGTTCCCTCCGGCGCAGTCAGATGGAATACTGCCTTCCCAAAGGAACCATCGAAAAGGACTTGTTTTGTTTCAATTTCCCAGCCGGGGTCATGGGAAGAGACGGCAGAAGCGGATTGATCCGGCAGCTGGGGGCGAATGGTGAAATCGATGGCATCCGCAACCTGCTCCACCTGATAGTCGGTCATCCACTCCGGGACGAATTCCGGGTCGTCGGTCATGGGGTTATAGCCCGCCTCAAATTGAACCGTTATGGTGGCGTCTGTGTTTTGGCAGAACAGGTAGGCCTCTCCCTCGGGCGCCCGGATGATCAGGATGGTGGGGCCGGAGGGGGTGGTATAGTTCCACTGCTTCCACTCCTGATTCAAATCCAGATATTGATATTCTGTGCTCAGGCAGTCGTTCCGGCAGTAGTGAAGCTGTGCGTGGATGGAATAGGGCCACATTTCCTCCCCATTTGGCATATTCAGGTCCATGCTGATGTTGAAGTTCCCGGCGGGATAGCATTCTCCGCCGCTTAAATAGGCGGACACCTCACTGCCCGGCAGAAGCACATGATCCAGTCCCAAAGCACGGGTAAATCCGCCCATGGACTGAAATTCCAGGGGCACCCCCAGAAGCTTCAAATGGTATTTTTCCGCCAGCGCTTCCAGCTTGTCCACCATTTCCTGGGAATAGGTGGAGTATGCCAGGTAGGTATCGGGGAACAGCGCTTCCGGGTCGCCCTGGAAGGCCTGCTCCTCAATTGTTCCATCCGGGTCATAGGATTGAGCGAACGCAAACCATTCCTTGGCGGCCAGATAGCTGGGGCTGCCTTTCAGGCCGCTGAGGGTCAGCACCTGCTGGGACACCGGCTCGGTTCCCACAATCTCCCGGTGGTATTCGTCAAATACGTTTCTGGTAATGTCCCGCTCTCCGACTTTCAGATTTTGCAGGTGCAAAACAACGGCGCAGCCCATCAGAAGCACCATCAGGGCCACGATGGCAGCAATCAGCAGGGGTTTTCTGAAAATCCTCCTGGTTTTCCTTGTTTCGGGAACGGATTCCGATTCTTCGATAAATTTCCGATTGATAAAACTCAGTCCGGACAGCATGTTCTTCCCGTTCATACTTGAATTTCCTCCTGTTTCAGATAGGTGAGAAGCTTCCCCCTTGTGCGGCTCAGCTGCATTTTGACCTTGCTTTCGGTGATGGCGTACCGGGCGGCGATTTGGGCAATGGTGTCCATATGCCAGTACCGCCGCAGGAAAATCAGCCGGCTCTCCCTGGGAAGGGCTTCCAGAAATGCGTCCAGCACCCGCCCAATCTCCCGGTCCTCCAATTCCAAATCCCGCCGGGTGTCGGGAATGCACAGCTCCATCTCCTGGGTCAGGGTGACGATTTCCGCATTCCGCTTGGCAGCCAGCCTCCAGTTCACCTTGTGCAGGGAGAGGTGGCGGCAAATGGAGGCGATGAAGGCGTAGAAATGGTTTGGCCGCTGGGGCGGAATGATTTCCCAGGCCTTCATGTAGGTGTCGCTGACGCTTTCCTCGGCATCCTCCCGGTTGCTTAGAATCCGGAATGCCAGGGCGTGGAGCCTTTTGCCATAGGCATCGTCGGTGCAGCGGATGGCGGCTTCGTCCCGTGCCCAGTATAGATCGATGATTTTTGAATCTTCCAATGGATTCACTTCCTTTCTCACCCTGGTAGTACATTTCCAATCCGAAAAGGTCACATTTTGACGGCAGAAAAAATTGAGCGCCTGCCGGAAACAGGCGCCCAATCATTGAGATTCGTTACATGACAAACTGAATGACGCAGAAAGCGGCATAGACAAGGAGCAGGATGATGCCCTGGCTCCGGTGCAGCTTTTTGGTCAGCAGTGCGGGGATGGTCAAAAACGCCATGACGAAGAGCATCAGGGGGATGTCCAGCACCAGAGAGGCGTTGATTCCAAACAGGGTGTTGCTCTGGGGGATGGTGAAGGGCCTGAGAACCGTGGCCACGCCGGATACCAGCACCAGGTTCAGAATGTTGGCTCCGATCACATTGCCCAGGGAGAGGGAACCGTGCCCCTTCACCAGGGAGGTGATGGCGGTGACCAGCTCCGGAAGGGAGGTGCCCAGGGCCACAAAGGTCAGGGCGATTACGGACTCCGGAACACCCAGGGCCTGGGCAATCAAAGTGCCGTTGTCCACCAGCAGGTTGGCGCCCACCGCAATCAGGGCAGCGCCGACAATCAGCATGACGATGCTCTTTCCCAGGGGCCGCTCCTGCGGGGACTGCTCCTCCGGGGCAGCCTGGGTGGGATTTTGAAGGCCCTGGCGGATGGTGAAATACAGGTACAGCCCCAGCAGCAGAAGCAGCACCAGACCAATGGGGCGGCCAAAATACCCGGTCAGATATGCGTTCAGGCAGTAAACCGCAGCGGCAGCGAAGAAAAAGCCCACGGGAAGCACCAGGCTTTTCGGGTCCACCGGTGCCGGACGAACAGAAATGGTGATGGCCGCGATCAGGGCGGTATTGCAGATGATGGAGCCGATGGCGTTGCCATAGGCAATTTCACCGTGGCCGCTGAGGGCGGAGGTGGCAGAAACCATCACCTCCGGCAGCGTGGTGCCCAGGGATACCACCGTGGCGCCGATAATCAGCTCTGGCACGTGGAAATGCTCCGCAATGTCCGTGGCGCCGTCTACAAACCAGTCGCCGCCTTTAATCAGCAGAACAAGGCCCAGAATAAACAGCAAAACAGGAATTAACATAATGTGCTCCTTTTTGAAAAGGTCAGGAAAGCTCTGATTTGGTTGAGCTTCCCTATGTAAGTCTCAGCGTTTAATGGCGTACTCCACCGGCATGTCGGCGGGCATATCCAGCAGGTCCGGATGGGCCAGCAGCTCCTTCACCAGCGCCATGGTGCCGGAGTAGT
>Ga0129308_1003357_pt1 | contig 11643 bp, 7 predicted proteins | sample L827metagenome_FD_94440 | JGI IMG/M metagenome (GOLD analysis project Ga0129308, IMG submission 94440) | Ring-tailed lemur group fecal microbial communities from Wisconsin, USA - L827 metagenome | ecosystem: Host-associated > Mammals > Digestive system > Large intestine > Fecal | place: USA... | reverse complement strand
GGGCGCCGCCGTTGGAACCGGCTGGAGGACCGGGCACTGTCGTTGGAGCCGACTGCTGGGCCGGGCGCCGGGCGCCGCCGTTGGAACCGGCTGGAGGACCGGCCACTGTCGTTGGAGCCGGGTGCAGGGTCGGGCGCCGCCGAAAGAGCTGACTGCAGGGCCAGGCGCCGCCGAAAGAGCGGGCGCACTTTTCGGCCCGCAGCTGCGACAGCGCGGTTGTGCCTGATCGACCCGGCCGGCGTTCAGCGCCCTGCCACCGGCACGCTTTGAGCGTAGGCTTCGCCAGCTGCCGCCTCACATCCGGCGAAACCGCAACTTCCAAAGCACAGAGGACCGGCGGCTGTCGCCGAAGGGGAGGAGCGGCTATCTAAAAATATAAATAATTAAAATCCGTAGTTAGCTAAAAACAAATGAGGAGCTATTTTTTCTTTTTGCCTTCTATCAACACCCGAAATAGAAAAAATCAGAGGACGTAGTAGGTATTTCAACTGCTCATCTTGTCGATTTATGTCGCTTTTTTCTTTTTGAGGGTGATTTTATATTAAATAAGAAAAATATTTTACCATATTTTATATAATAACTATATTTTATCCATTTTCTTTTCGTTTTTGAGCCGTTTTTCCCAGCAAAAAGAAAAAATCCGGAAAACGATCCGCGCACTTTCCTTTTTCGGCTGGCCGCAGTCACTTCACCGTCAATATTTCAGCTTTCAAGAGCTGCCTGACCACGAATCAGAACGGTTCCCAGCATTTGTCCCAGCGTTTTCCGGTGATTTAGATACAGAAGTTGCTGATTCACTTTAAATATATATCACGTCTGCGGATCTTTTACAAGGAAAGGACGTAAATCCTGCGTTTTGCGCGCCCGGCTCCTTCCGGCGCCGGACCGGCGTAGTCCAGCGGGCGCGGCGCCGAATGCGCGGCATCAATCCCCCAACACCCGGCACCTTGCTTCTGGCGTCGAGTCCCCGTCATCCAACGCCCCTCACCCAACACCAGACATCGAGCATCCGGCCCCCAGCATCGAGCACCCGGCACCCAACACCCGGCCCGACACGCAAAGAAAGACCGCCCGGAGGAAATCCATGGTTATTTCGCTCCGGGCGGTCTCTCTTTTCTATGTCCCCAAAACTTGATTCTGCGCGCCCCATAGAAGGCGTGCAAACCGCCGGACCACCGCAGGCCGCAGGCCTGCCGCCCGCGGATCGCTCCGCGCCGCCCGGCAGTTTGTGCAGTATGTTTGGGTAATGTGATTTGGAAGTAAGCATTTTAATGTGTGCTGCGCCACGCAGCCTTCCTCTGAAGGTCTGGCCGCAGGCAGGCACTAGGAAATACACACCGTGATCACGGTCATATCATCTTTTTCTTTCAGCCCGCAGCGTTCCACGGCCCGGTTGAGGATCAGGTCGGAAACGGTCTGCGGGTCTGTGGATTTGATCTGGGCGATGGTATCTTTCAGCCATTCTTCCCGGAAATCCGGTCTTCCGCTTCCCGTCGCCGCTGCGGGACAGTGCTGCCCGCCGAAGTTCCGGATCTTGATCCGCTCTGTCAGCGCTTCCTTATCCGTCAGAGCGCCGCGCTCCCCGCCGGCGGTCGTTTCTGTGATTTCCCGGCCCTCAGCGGCCAGCTCTTTCTCATATACAGACGTCTGTCTGTGATCGTTTTCCGGCTGGCGGACCGCCCCGGAACGGACGTCCGCAGAACGGATGTCCGCAGCACAGCTGTCCGTGGTTTCTTCCGATTCCGGCTTGGCGGCTCTTTTCGCCCCGCCGTCGCCGAAGCGCTCTGTCACTCTGGTTTCCTCCAGCGCGCGCAGAGCTGCGGCAAAGTCGATCCCGTCCGCTTTATCGATGATCGCAGAAGCCCGGCGGATTCCGTCGCCTTCGCTTCCCGATCCGGTTCCCGATCCATTTTCGGAGCTGCTTCCGGCTCCTCTCTGCGGTCCCATGCCGCTGTGATCCGCGCCGTCACCGCAGACGGTCCCGCTGCACACCAGCGTCTCGCCGCCAGCCGCCGCCTGGCCGCAGGCAGGGGCTTCGCCCCACAATGACGAGACTGCCGCCGTTCCGTATCGCTTCCGGCAAGCTGCTGTACCTGCCGTTCCTGCCGTTCCTGCCATTCCTGCCGTTCCCGCCGTTTCACCGGCTCTGGCATCCGCGCCGTGATTGACAACAGCTCCGTCGGCCCCGCCGACGCCCGCGGCCAGATCGGAAATGCTGTTCCCATCCGCCCGCCGCCCGGAGATCAGATCCGCCGAGCATACTCTTCCCCGATCCGCCTCCGTGATCCCGTCGGATACCATGATGATCTGATCTCCCTTTCGGAGACTTACTTCGATGGAATCCACCGTGATCTTTTCCACCATGCCCAGGGGAAGCGACGAGGCCTTGACGGCCTCAACTTTATCCCCCCGCTTGATGAAGGTGGTTGCCGCTCCGATCTTGAACAGGCGCAGGCGGCCGGTATGGAGGTCGATGAGCCCCATGTCCACCGTGGAAAAGATCTCTTCTGTAGATTTCATTAAAAGGAGTGAATTTATCATCCGGAGCGCCAGCTCCGGCTCAAAGCCTGCCCGCATGAGATTATACAGTGTGTTCAGCGTCAGATTGCTTTCCTGCGCCGCTTTTTCGCCTTTGCCCATTCCGTCAGCCAATGCCAGGAGGTATTCCCCCTTGCGGATGTGATTGCACAGAGTGCTGTCCCCTGAGATGCCTTCGCATCTGGCATAGCCGGCGGTGGCCAGCTTGACCTTAAACCGTTCTTCCTTGACCAGAATAGGATGTTCTACGTGACGGAGCTCTTTCATCATGCCGTCTATGGCGCAGGCCAGACCCGCAAACTGATAGGAAGCCACAGACCTCCCGCTGCGTTCCGCGCGTCGCCCTCCCGCCGTATTCTTTGCTGAACCGGTCCCTATTCTTCCGGGGATCCGCTTCCCATCCTTTCCCGGGCCGTAGACCAGAGCCAGATAGGAAAATGTTTCTCTATATTCGTTTAGCACGGATAAAATCCGGTTTTTTTCCAGTAATTCATAGTACGCGTCATCCCTGCCGGCTTTCGCCAGCAGGTGATCCGCCTTTTCCAGAACAGTACCCGGCATGACCAGAAAGACAACGGAAGCCAGCAACGGTTCGTAGACGGACATATAGAGGTTGGGATAGCCTTTCAGAAATCCAAAACACAGACAGACGGCGCAGAAGCACACTGCCGCCACCGGACGCCGCTCGCCCCGGACCAGCCCGGCCGCCATGCCGCCGCAGGCCAGAATTCCCATGATCGCCGGGCCCTGATTGGCCGCGCCGAACAACATGAGCCCCGCCGCCGCTCCCGCCGTGGCCCCCTCCATCACACCCAGCTTATACCCTGTCAGCAGCACGATGAACAGCGCCGCCGCGTTCAGCGGGGAAACGGGTCCCATTGTCTGCGGCGCGATCCCCGCGATGAACAGCAGGCCGCTTATAGTGAGAATAAATAGATTAGCAGACACTGGATGCACGGGATTTTCCTTTTCCACAAGGCTGAAAAACCCTTCAAATATGAAAACGAAGAACAGGACCAGCAGTCCTTCTCCCAATACGGAAAACCCATCGTAAGTATAAAAGGTATGAAGTCCGATGCTCACCGCCGTTTTTCCGACCACGCAGATCCCCGAAGCCAGCAGCGCTCTGCTTGTCAGACTGACCGCTTTGTTTTTCAGCAGAAAAAACAGTACTCCGCATGCCAGCGCCGAGACGATCCCTCCCAGCGCCGCAGGGCTTGTCCCCTGTGCGCTCACTGTTCCCAGAAGCACTGGTACGAGGGCGTAGATCCCGCCTCTTCCTCTGGCCATCAGAACGGTCAGCAGCGCCGCGCCGCACGGATACATGACATAAAAAAACGACACCCGCGCGGCGATGAACGACACGGCCAGAACCGCCAGAGCCTTCACCGCCAGAGCGGACAGTTCCTTCCACCCTTTCCTGCGCCTGCCCTCTTCCGCCTCGGATTCCGCCGCCTGCTCAGCAGGCTCTCCCTTTCTCAGCAGAGCCGCTCTGAGGTTGCCCATCAATAATTCCACTTTGATCCCCCCTGTTTTCTTTGGTATTCACATTTTCCCATTTCTGACGCCGGCTCTCTGCCGGGCGGCAGCCCCTTGTTCTTTGGGGCCGGACCCCTCCGTCCCCTCACTTCCCGCACATTCTCTTTCTTTTAGGGATATTATATGACATCCCGCCCGCGCAATTTGTCATACTCTGGTATGTATTCCTGGATTTCTTAGACATTTACAAAAGAAAAGCGACAGACTTCGACGAGTCTGCCGCTGGGCCATATGGAATCTTCTTATTTTTTTGTCGAATCTCCTTCTGCCGCCGGTCCCTCTGATCTCCAGCTCAGCCAACAGGCCCGCCAGATACCGATCCAGCCAACGGTCCCGTTGATCTCCGATCCAGCCGCAGGCCGTCTGCTCACGATCCAACCAACGGTCCCGCTGCCCTCCGGCCAGTCTCTGCGCTGCCTGACATCCAGGCCGCCGGCTGGCGGCGGATCTCTCGACAGCCCAGGGCCGCAGGCCGCCAGATCACCATCCAGCCACGGCCCCTCTGATCTCTGCTCCAGCCGCAGGCCGCCAGCCTTCCTCAGATCATCAGATTGGGGAAATACAGGACCAGGGCGGGAAACGCGGTGATGATCGCCACCGCCGCCGACAAGATCAGGAAGGAGGGGATCGCATATTTGGCGATAGTCAGCACGTCTTTTCCCGTGAGACCGCTGATCACAAAGAGGTTGAATCCCACCGGCGGCGTCAGCTGCGCCAGCTCGATCATGATGACCAGATAGATCCCGAACCAGAGCGGGTCAAAGCCTGCCGCCACGATGAGGGGAAGGGCCAGGGGCAATGTCATAACGATCATTGAAAAACCTTCCAGCATGCACCCCAGGATCAGGTACATGACCGACAGGATCACGATCAGCTGGTACTTTCCCACGCCCAGTTCCACGATCAGCCGGGTCAGACTGGCGGGGATATTCAGATAACCGATCGCTACCGACAGATACGCCGCGCCGGTAACGATCAGCAGGATCATGGACGAGGTCTTCACAGTCCCTTTCATGGCCTCCAAAAAATGTTCCCAGCTCAGGCTCCTGGTGGCCATTGCGAAGACCAGCGACCCGAACACGCCTACTGCGGCTGCCTCGGTGGGGGTCGCCCATCCGGCGTAGATGCTGCCCAGCACCACGATGATCAGAACCACCACGGGCAGGATCATGGGCAGCGCCTGAGCCATGTCCTTCCGCGAAAAGGTCTCGCCCTGCGGGGCCAGCGAAGGATCGATGATACAGCGGATCATAACGTAGCCCATAAGGCCGCAGGCGATGATCAGCGCCGGGATCAGTCCCCCGATGAACAGCTTGCCCACGCTGACGTTGGCCAGCATGCCGTAGACCAGCATCATCGTGCTGGGCGGAATGAGAAATCCCAGAGTGCCGGCGCCGGCCAGCGTGCCCATGGAAAGCGCCTCTGAATAGCCCCGCTTCTGCAGCTCGGGCATGGTGATCTTTCCCACGGTCATGGTGGTGGCGGCAGACGAACCGCACACAGCAGCAAAGAGACTGCTGGCCACGATATTGGTGTGGATCAGGCGCCCCGGCAGATGCGACATCAGCGGCGCCAGCCCCTTGAACAGGTTTTCCGAGATACGGCTGCGAAACAGCACCTCGCCCATCATGACGAACAGGGGCAGCGCCAGCATGGTCGAGCTGTTGGAGTTGCTCCACAGGATATTATTCAATATAGAAAAAGGCTCCACACCGGTAAACAGCATAACTCCGATAATTCCCACAAGGATCAGCGCCATTCCGACCCAAACGGAACTGAACAGCAGCACTATCAGCAGCGCCAATACGGCGAGAGATACTGTCACGATACTCACAGGCAACACCTCCTGACCTTCTCAATTGCCCTCAAAATCCATCTCATCCTTTTTAATAAGCGCCGAATAATCCCCGTTTTTGAGAGATTCCACGCATTTTAATATCTCACCGAAAAACTGGATCGCGAACATTCCGCAGCCCAGCGGCATCATCGCCTTCGGTATGGCCAGATATGTGTTGGAAACCTGCATGGACTGGGATCTATATTCCACCGCTTCCCAGAAAAACCAGAAAGTCTTCCAGGTCACTATTGCCATGAGCACCATTCCCACCGTCAGAGCTGCGATCTCCAGGAGCGCCAGTCCTCTGCCCTTCAGAATTCTCTGGAGGAAGGTCATTCTGATATGCCCTTTTTCCTTCAGACAGTAAGCCAGGCTCAGAAACGTGATCCCCACCATGACGTAACCGCAGTATTCATCGGTAACGTACAGGGTGCCGTGAAACACGGAACGCATGACCACTTCGATCAGTACCATGATCAGCGCGGCGAGCAGCATGACGCCGCTGATCAGACCGGACAGCGAACCGAGCCTGTCAATCAGTTTTATCGTAAGTTTCAACAGAACCGCTCCTTTCCTCTTCTCTCCGCCAGGCGCCGGGCGGAGGGAAGGCTTTCGCCTGCCCTCCGTCTCTCACTTAAGCCCATGCGGCTCAGCGGCCTACAGCCTCGTTGAATTCCTCGTAGATCTTCTTCGCCTCCTCCGGAGCGGTTTTCAGCCAGTCCTCGCGGATGGCGCTGGTCTTGTCGTACAGCTCCTGAATGAAGTCGTCTCCGGGCGTCACGATCTGGATCCCGTTATCCGTACAGACTTTTTCCATCTCGGCGTCCATGTTGGGACCGATCTCCTCCCACATCTCCTTTTGAATATCGTCTCCCACGGAGAGCAGAATGTCCTGCAGTTCTTTGTCCAGCTTGTTGAACTCATCCATATTGATGGTCACGATGTCCTGCGTCATCGCCACTGCGGTGGGCGTATAGTAGTCGAGGACTTCCCAGAATTTAGCGTCTACCGCTGTGGGCGCAGACGTCAGGCAGGAGTCGATGGCTCCGGTGGCCAGAGAGCTGTACACGTCGGCAAAAGGCAGGGGGTAGGGCGTTCCGCCTACCGCTTCCACTACCAGACCGGTGTTTCGGTCATAGGTGCGCATCTTGACGCCTTTCAGGTCTGCGATGGATTCCACGGGCTTTTTCGTCCAGAAGCCCGCCATGGGCCAGGGAGAACTGTAGAGGATCCTCTGATTCCATTTGGCTTCCAGCAGCGCGTCATAGTCGTCCCGGGCCAGTTGATTCAGCGTGTAACCCTCGTCCATGCTCTCCAGCATGAAGGGCAGCGTGGTGATCCCGAACACCGGCTCTTCACCGGCCACGTTTCCCATGGACATATCCGAGATCTGCACCAGATTATCCCGCACCACGTTGAGGATCTCCGTACCCTTGTAGCCCAGAGCGCCTCCCGTATGTACCGTGATCTTGATCCTGCCGCCGCTGGCTTCCTCTACCCGTTTGGCAAATTCCACAAGCGCCGCGCTCTGGTGATTGCTTTCCGGCCATGTGGAATAAGCGATCCATTCCACAGGCTTAACGTCTCCGCCGGAGTCGCCTCCATTCCCTTCATTTCCTCCGTTTCCCCCGCATCCGGCCAGGGACATGGTCATAGAAACGATCAGCAGCAATACCAACAGTACCGAAATCTTTTTCTTCATAGCCTTTCCTCCTATCTGTCAGCACTATTTGATCCGCATCTACCCGGTTCTCAACTGCAAAGGGGTCCGCACCGCCCGCCGATGTCCCGGTTATCTGCGTTTATCGGTCAATGGTTCTGCTGACGAAGCGCCCCGCGCCCCGCTCTCCGCAGAATTCTCCGTCGCGCACGACAAATTTTCCTCTTGATAGCACTGTCCGTGCAAACCCGCAGAGCTCCATTCCATCGTAGGGCGACCAGTCCACCGGACTGTGAAGGACTTCCGGCGAGATCGTCTTTACCTGTTTTGTGTCTACCAGAACCAGATCCGCGTCGCTGCCGCAGGCGATCGTTCCTTTCTGCGGATACATGCCAAAGGTCCTGGCCGCGTTGGTGCTGAGTATCTCCACCAATTTGCTCACGTTGATCTTTCCGCTTTTGACGCCCGCTGTGTAAAGCACGGGAAGACGCAGCTCGATGCCGGGCAGGCCGTTGGGCGTTCCCGCGAATTCATTGTTTCCCAGGGCTTTCAATTCTTTCGTAAAACCGCAGTGATCGGAGCTGACCACAGAGATCAGTCCCTGACGGATGCCGTTCCACAGCGCCTCCGTGTCCTCCGGCGAACGCAGCGGCGGACTGCAGATAAAATTTGCTCCGTCAGGGCGATCATAGCAGTCCGCGTTCAGCACCAGATAATGGACGCAGGTCTCCGCCGTCACCCGCTCTCCTCTGGCTCTGGCTTCCCTGACCACTTCCAGACTTTCCTCCGTGGTCAGATGGAAAATATAGAGGTTTCCTCCCGCCGCCCGGTTCATGTAGACCACGCGGTTCACCGCCTCCGCTTCCACCAGATTGCCCTTGCACAGCGGGAAGTAATGAGGCGAATTCCAGCCGTTTCTGCGATACAGCTCAGTGTTGAACAGACACATGGCGTCATTCTCCGCGTGAACGCCCGCGATCCCGCCTTTTTCCGCGGTCTGCCTCAGGACCTCGTAGATCACGCCGTCGTCGGACATCCGCCCCTGTTTTGAATAGGTCATATAGAGTTTGAAGGACGGCACTCCCGCCTCGATCAGTTTCGGGACCTGCTCTACGGTCTCCATCTCCGATATGGTCGGACAGGCGTGAAAGGCGTAATCGATCACCGCCCCCTCTTCAAACTGCCGTTTCCTGTGTTCCGCCGTCTCAGACAGATCCATGGACTTATCCCACTGGATCGCAAAGTCCAGCACCATCGTATCCCCGCCGCAGGCCGCGGCCACCGTGGCCGAATAAAAGTCGTCCGCCGCGAAACGGTCGCGGAAGGGATGCATGATGTGGACGTGAGGGTCGATGAATCCCGGCATTACAAGCAGGTCAGCCGCATCCAGCACCTCCTGCGTCTCCGCGTCCGCAAAAGTCCCTCTGCTGCCCACGGCAGCGATCTTCCCGTCCTTTACCGCCACGTCCCACTGGCCGCAGCCCTCATGAGTGACCACCGTCCCGTTTTTTATCAGTAAATCGTACATGGGTTTCCTCCTTTTCCGGACAGCCTCAGCCCGCCAGACTGTTCAGGCAGTCCGCCGCGGCCTGAAGCACCGCGGAGATCTTCTCGTCTCCCACATCCCGGTGGCAGATCATGCGCACGGCCTGGAGCTCCACCGGCTTTGCCAGCACTCCAAATTCCGCCAGCCTGCCGCAGAACGCCGCCGCGGTGAGACCCACCGGGCTCAGATCGATGCGGATAATATTGGTCTGCACCTGCTCCAGATCGACGCCCAGCCCCAGCTTCAGCAGCCCTTCCGCCAGACTGCGAGCCCGCAGGTGATCCTGCTTCAGCTCCTTCCAGCGGTTCAGCGCCACGATGCCGGCCGCCGCCAGTACGCCGCCCTGCCGCCAGCCGCCGCCCAGCATCTGGCGCATGCGACGGGCCTTCTCGATCATTTCTGCGCTGCCCGCCAGCAGGGAGCCCACCGGACAGCCCAGAGCCTTGCTGAGGCAAACAGAAACCGCGTCTGTCTCCCTGCAGAGCACATCCGGCTCCATATCCAGAGCCGCGGCGGCGTTCAGGATCCTGGCGCCGTCCATGTAGACGGGCACTCCCTTCCCGTGAGCAAGTTCACAGACCTGATCGATGTGTTCCTTTTCTACCACCAGACCCTGATTCAGGTTGAAGGTGTTTTCCATGCAGACCAGCGTCGTAGGCGCCGTCTGAATGGCCGTACCGATCAGATTCGCCTCAAGCTCCCCCAGGTCGTACCTGCCTCCCGGCGCCGGAAGCGTCCTGGGCTGTACGCCGCTGATCTGAGCCAGCCCCGCCACCTCCAGATTGAACATGTGGGACTTGTCGTGCACGATGATCTGCTCCCCACGGCCTGTCATGGACAGCACGGCCGTCTGATTGCTCATGGTCCCGGATACTGTCATCAGGCAGGCTTCCTTGCCGAAAAGCTCCGCCCCCATCCGCTCCAGCCGGAGAACCGTGGGATCGTCGCCCATGACCACGTCTCCCACCTCCGCGTCCCGCATGGCGTTCCGCATTTCTTCATCCGGTCTGGTCACCGTATCGCTTCTCAAGTCCAGATATTCTCTCATTCCTTTTCTTCCTTTCCCTGCGTTTCTCCGCCGCCGTCCAGCTTCATGAGAAGCAGCGCCAGCTTCAGCTGCAGAGCGTCCTGAAACTTCTGCGGAGCCATACCGGTCAGCTCCCGTATTTTGTTCAGGCGAAACATCAGCGTATTCCGGTGCAGAAAAAGCTGTTCCGCCGTCTTCACTGTATTTCCCTCGTTGGAAAAATACGTCTCCATGGTCTGGATCCACTGTGTTCCGTGTTCCCGTTCGGCTTTCAGAACAGGGTCCAGGATCGTTTTCCAGTAACCCCTGCGAAGTTCCGCCGGAGCGCTGCACAGCAGATATTCCGTGCGGTAAGTCTCAAACCAGCACACGCTCCGCCCCTCATTCAGGATCCGGTTCAGACGCAGCGCGCTTCTGGCGTTCTCGTATATGGTGCTGATCTCCCTCCAGTCTCCGGCCAGACCGCCTACTCCAAGAGACGCGGAAATACCGCATCCCCCGCCCAGCAGCCCGTATACTGCATCCGCCGCTTTCCGCGACATCGCCTCCACGTCCTGCCGGGGCTTTTCCGGCATCTGATAGAGGATAGCCATCTCCCCGTTGATAAAGCAGCTGATCAGACGTCCCTCAAAGAGTTCCTCCCCGTCGATCCGTTCTTCCAGCTGCGCTTTCAACTTCTGATAGGGCAGTCCCTGACGCTCCTCTCTCCAGGCGCAGACGCTCTCCTCGTCGAAGATCTCAGCCGCCATGACGAGAAAGGCCCTCTTCAGATCAAAATTCAGAAATTCCGCCCGGCGGGCGAAATGCCAATCATACTCCCGCCAGTGGCCGGTGATCAGATCGGTCAGAAATCCCTCCCTGGCCCTCTGCTCCAAAAACAGCTCTTCTTTTACAGAAGCCTGTTCCAGCATGAGCTCCGCCGTCAGCTTGAGCAGTTCTCCGAAGTCCTCCACGTCCTCCGGATCCCCCGCCATTCCCACGGCGCCGATGATCTTTCCTTTAAATTCGATGGGAAGCGTAATGCCGGGCCTGACGCCCTCCATCTTCTCCGCCTCCGTGCTGCTGATACAGAGCTTTTTCCCGCTCTGCAGCACCCTGGCCGCGCCGGCGTGAAATTTCCCTACGCGGCCGGTATTTCCTGATGCGATAACTACGGCCTGGGCGTCCATAATATTTACCTGGACGCCCAGCACCGCCATTGTTCGGTCCACAATAGACTGGGCAACTTTTGGGCTGAGCATATCCGATCCTCCCTGAGAAAACATGGTGATAAAGTCCCTGTGATCTTTCATCCGGCAACTCCTTTTCTCAATTGTACCGTTGCGCCGCCCATCTGGCAATCAGCCCCTCCGCCCGTTCCGACCCGCTCAGTTGTATCGCCTGCCGGCTCGTTCTTCCGTTCCCTCCGTCATGTTACATTCCGTACTCCGCCGGAACTTTGTCCAGGAGCATGGTCATCAGAGCCGCCCGGACAAGGACGCCGTTGTAGGTCTGTC
>Ga0129308_1003356_pt1 | contig 11645 bp, 5 predicted proteins | sample L827metagenome_FD_94440 | JGI IMG/M metagenome (GOLD analysis project Ga0129308, IMG submission 94440) | Ring-tailed lemur group fecal microbial communities from Wisconsin, USA - L827 metagenome | ecosystem: Host-associated > Mammals > Digestive system > Large intestine > Fecal | place: USA... | reverse complement strand
GGTATCGTCTTCGATTTCGCTGTACAGGTACTCGTTGATGTGTACCAGACTTGCTTTCTGGCTTACTTTCAGACGAAGGTCGTAAAGTCCGGCAATTTTATATTCGTCTTCATTCATGCGGGCAGCGGCTTCCTTGAATGCATTCGTACGGAATAACAGTACGGAACCGAAGTCGAAATCATCGCGCAATGAGCCGAATTGATAATCTATCACCGGGGCATTGGTTTGCTTGCCTTCCTTTACTTGGTAACGGTCAGCGTATACCATGCCTGCACCACTGTCTTCAGCAATGTGTATCATACGCTCCAGGGCGAATAACCCCAGTTCAAGCGTTGTATATTTTGTATAGATCAGCGTATATTCTGCATCGCTATGTCCGGCGATGTACCTCATAGCAGTGCTGGACTGGATGGATTGCATGTGCAGGGTACTGCATCCGGGTAGGTTTTCTGTAACGTCCGGTAGGGCGAGCAGATAAATATTATTCACTAAGCCGGTTTCTTGCAGGCCTTTTACTGTCTTTTCCGCTTGTGCAGCTCCTGAGAAAGGAACGAAGCAATTGATTTTATTCATAATGTCCTATATTGCTTTTAATTATTAATTCTTTAATTTTTAACTCGTAGCAGTCCTACTTCGCCACTGGTGGCGGTGAACAATACCTGTTGCCCGTTCAGCGGCACTACGGTATTGATCAGTGAGTTACCTATCTTATGTTTCCACAAGACTTTACCTGTCTGGGCTTCCAAAGCAAAGATCAATCCTTCCTTGGTACTGCCGAACATTACACCTCCCTTTTCCACTTGCATAGAGGGTGCATGTTCGTATCCGAAGCCGACGTTACTTGCCCATAATTCACGGGGTTGATCTCCTTGTGTGGCATAGCAGACAATACTGTCGTTCATAGTCTTGCTGAATACGCGCGTTCCGTCTTCCGATAAACCAATCGTTTCACGTACCATAGACTGGAAAGTGCGCCATACTGTTTCTCCATTTTCTATATTGATAGCCGTCATGGCACGTTGCGGGTCGGTGATAAATACTTTGCCTTCTGCAGCTACCGGCCATACGGCTGCGGGTGAGAAGTGCATGCGCGTTAAACCGCCTGTCCACTTCCATAATTCCTTGCCGTCTGCCTTATTCAATGCATAGAGGGTATTGTCCCAGGCACCGAAGATCACTTTGTCAGCTGTTACCAGTGGTTTGGTTTCAATGTAGCCTTTCACACCGGTATATGCCCAGATTACTTTACCTGTATGGATATCAATAGCACGGAAAGTAGAATCGCTGGCACCAATGTAGGCAATTCCATTTTCAATGGTTACCGCACCCAGTACCGGGCTTTTTGCTTTTACAGTCCACAGCAGTTTTCCGTCTTTGCTGTTCAGACCGTAGATGTTACGGTCGGCAGAACCGAATACGACTACACCGTCTGCCGCAGCCGGAGTGCCTACAATGCGTTTGCCGGATTGGAAGTTCCATAGTTTCTTTCCATTCTTCAAGGCATAGCAAGTCAGATAACCCATATCGTCTCCGACGAACACTTTTTCTTTTTCTACTGCAGGTGAACAATAGATGCCTGCACCGGTTTGTACTATCCACTGTTCTTTCACATTCGGGTATTCTGTGTTGACTGAAAAGTCGGGGTATTTCTCTGCTTTTCCATTACGATCATAATAGGGCTGAGCCAGCGAGAAAGCAGCCCATTGTTTTTTCGATTCGCCGATGCGTTGAGTGTAGACGAGGATTGAATCTTTCGTTATATCATAGATACCATATCCCGGTTTTCCATCTTTATCACGCAGGTTGCTGCGCATCAAAATACCCGGAATGCCATCATAACGCAAATCCCGGTTACGGTGATAGTGCCCGCCGATGAACAGACGAATGTTATAGGGGCGTACTGCATCTGTTACTTCATACCAGTTATCCACATCTCCGTCCAGTAACGGATAGTGTGTGACGAGTATAACCGGTTTGTCTTTTCCAAACTTATCCATTTCTTCCGTCATCCAACGGATGTCCTGCGGAACGACATGTCCGTAAGCCATACGCATCAACGGGCCGGAGTTGAAACCCAGAAACAGGATGCCTTTATGCTCAAATTCAAAGCGTTCGCCGCCGAATATCTCACCGAAGGCAGTACAACCGGAGTCGCTCCATTTGGTTTCATGATTGCCGAGAACCATGTAATACTTTGCTTTCAGTAAATCCAATGTCTCTTTGACTTTCAGCATAGTGGCACGGTCGCCTTCTTCAGTGATATCGCCCGTAACCAAAACAAAGTCAATACTGTCTGTCGCATTTATTTGCGCGACGGAACGTAGCAAGTCTTCCGTCGGGTTGGGATTGTTGGGGCTGAAATGGATGTCCGTTATTTGCGCAAAACGGAATGTACCATGTTGTGCCTGTACCGCGAACGGTAGCAGGCACCCCAGCAGGAACATTATTAAAAGTCTTCGCTTCATAGATGATGATTGGTTTTAGTATATTATTGTTTGAATGAATCTGTTTTTTCACTGAAGAATGTCAGGATGGCATCCATTAACATTTCTCTTTCAGAGGCGGTGCGTAATGCTTCGAACGGGAAAGCCAGTATGCAAGTCTTGTAGTCGCCTTTGTAAGCTACTCCGGCACTCAAGTTGTTTTCCGAATAGCGCATAACGGTGTATGCATCTTTGGTTGCTGGTTCGATGGCATCCGGTGATTCTACTACATAGCTGTCTGCATTCAGTTCATTATGGTATGTATAGTTGCCTGAAAGGGCGGGGAACGGTGAAGCTACACATTTCACCTTACCCTCTGTAGCTGCCTGCCCCACGCGCCATTTATATTTCAGGACTTCTGTTGCAAATTTCTTATCGGACTCCTGAGCCGGGGCAAGGCGATTGTCCCAAAGGTCGGTTCCTACATAAGCACCCGAGACGAAGATGTTTCCGCCTTGTCCGCAATATGCGGTGATAGCTTCCTGCATAGGTTGGCTGAATGTTTTGAACTCTAATGGCTTCACACCGCCACATCCCATTTTAGTCTGACATTCTTTACCCAATATCAGGTCTACATACTTATAGTCGTTCAGGTTCATAGTTTTATTTTCCACACTTTCATCGCTGCAAGATATGAAAGAATATCCGGCTTTCAAAATAGCGGCTCCATGAATAGCGGGATAATCGAATGTGTTTCCGGCGATTACTTTATCTTCGTAATTGCCATAGCTGTCTCCGAAGCCGGAAGCATCGTCGTCCATCCATGGAATGGAACGGCGGTATTCTTTCATCTTACCGATGTAGCTGATATCTTTCAGATAAGGTACGCCGTGGTCCAGATCATCTAAGAAACCGGCAAGTAAAGTATCACCGGGAGCAGGTGCAACAAAATCAGCCGGAGCACTGATGCGGTCGAAGCCGTTTACTATCAGCACGGTTCCTTTCTCATTGAAAGCACGTCCTGCAGATAGTATTTCGGACGGGAAACTTTCTCCGCCCTTGTTGACGGCAGTTACTTTATAGCTGCATACCATGCCGGCAGGGAGGGCAGTGCGATAGGTATTCTTATCTACCAACACACCATTGTCGAAATCGCCATCTCCGATGCGGGTATAAACTATATATTTTTCAGCATTTGCCGTTGGCTCCAGTGGGTCGGCTACGGGTTGCCAGGTCAGCTCTATTTCATTCTCGCCTACCATTTTCAATGCCATATTGTCGACAGGTAACGGCTGAACAATATAATCCATGTGGTATTGCGAGCAAATGAATTGCAGCATACCTTTATAAATTGCACGGCTTACCGTAAAACGGAAGCGTGGATCTAAACCATAACGCATGTCTGCAAAGTTTTGGTGAGAAAGTAATTCCAGCAACATAGTGGGGACACGGGGTACACGTGCTTCGTAGTAGGATTGGTTCCACATACCGAGGCGTGTCCAATCCGGTTCGTATAGGCTACGGATATCCCGTACGATATTTGACTGAATCAGGTCTGTCATGTCGTGTGCCAGATAGCGGGATGCTCCGTTGGCGTATTCTTCATTGTAAACGTTGGTATAGTAGATACCCAGTGTTCCGATGATGGAATCGTTTAGCGTGGTTCCTGCATCTGAATGGAAGGCGAAAGCCATATCTACCGGGATATTCAGTCCTTGTTCTGTCGGGTTAACCGTAGAACCACCGGCAAGATAATTCACCCAGATACCACGGCATTTGTAATCGTCTGTATAGTCATTCTTACCTTGACTGTCGGAATAGACACTGTCCGGAATACCTGCCCATTGAAGCCAGTAGCGTGCTGCCTCGCAGAAACGGGGATAACCGCTTATCTCATACGGGTAATCTATCTTCGGCATTTCTTTATGCACTATGGCAGCATTGCCGTCCGAACTTTTAATATTCTCTGTGGCACCTGCATCAGAGATACGACGTGCCATATTTCCCATACCACCTCCGATTTTTACGGCATCAGCGGTAACGATACGTCCGGCTTTATCAGAACGATTGCTTAAAACAACTTTTCCGGCATCGCTTCTTCCGGCATCAAAACCAAATGTACCCAGATAAATCCAGGTGCCGCCACCCATCTGTTGGTTCACTTTGAATTGGGATACTCCTCCTTTGTGATAAACGGTATAAAGGGCATCGTCTGTACTGTTTGGCAATGATTTATAGGATACATAAACGGCGTACTGTCCGGTTGACGGGAGCTCAGGAATCCATTCGGCTGTACTTTCTTTCTCCTTCTTACCTTTCACCGTCTCAACAGTGCGGAAAGTTCCTTCACGGAATGGGTTCTCAAAATTGATATATTGATCGCGCAGATGGGCGAAACCTTCACCGGTACCTTGCATCCAGTTCTTATCGCCTATCTTTTCTGTATAAACGGAACGGGAGTGAAGGCAACCGTCATTGTCTACAACAACTTCTGCTATTTGACTATCCCGTTCACGGGGTATCAGCACATTAGCTCCTGCATTCTCCAACATGGGAACCAGGAAAGGCAGTACATAACTTTGCGTATATAAATCTTCCACCGTCTGGAAGATGCGGGCGCGTTGCCATTCCCAACGTGTCAGTTTAGGCTCATAATAGAAGCCGTGACTCTGCCACAAGGCAATGTGACGGTTCTTTAAGCCATTTGTAGGGGTATAGGGGGTAGAAAGGGCCGTTACTAAGGGTTTTGTTCCGGCAGGATTGAATGTTTTGGCTTTTTTGTCCTTTTTACTGCGTAGTGCTTGGGGAATTAATTCTTCAATGCTACGCTTATTCGTGCGGATTTGCAGGTTGTACTTTGAAAACTCTGCCGGGAGCAGTGCCTGCACACCTTGGTAAATCTCTGTCACATTATCTTCCCGGAAAGGAATATATGCACAGTTCATGTTAGCAAACAATTGCAACGTATTTCCTTCAATGGAAACAGAGTCAATCCGGATGCGTCCTACGGAAACCTCTTTCCGTGCAGTTGCGTCCAGAAACTTACCGATTTCCTGGCGGACATCCGTCGGAAGCTCTTGCGCGCCTCCCGTCTGGGGGATCAGGGAGGCGGTGAGCAAAGTGAACAAAAAATGAAGTCTTACATTCATGGATGATGTATTAAGTTAATTATTAGTTCTTATCTTTTCTGATCAACAGACAGAGTCCGATAAACGTGAACAGAGCGTTGAATATCAACAGTTCGTAGCTGAACTGATACCCATTGAACCAGGCTTCCGAATTCTTTTGCAGGATGAAGCAAAGGATAGGCGAAAGGATGGCTACCAATGGGATATATTTATCGCGAACCTGCTGTTTCATGAATATGCCAAATGCGAATAATCCGAGGATGGGACCGTATGTGTAACTTGCCAGTATATATACGGCATCGATCACACTTGTGTTATTCAATAGGTTGAATACGAATATCGTGATACCCATAATTGCAGCCATGCCAATATGTACCCGCTTACGTATCTTTACGATTTCTTCTTCCGTCCTGCCTTTTGTCCCGAGGATATCTACTGTGAAGGAAGTTGTTAAAGCTGTCAGTGCTGAGCCGGCAGCGGAATAAGCCGAAGAAATAAGTCCGATGATAAACAGGATACCTACAATTGCAGGGAAGTAGTTACCGGTGGCTATCAACGGGAAGAGTTCATCGCTCTTTTCCACCTGAATACCCTGGTTACCAGCAAAGATGTAAAGCAATACCCCCAGCATCAGGAACAGCAGAATTACGAAAAACTGTGATATAACACTCGTAATCATGTTTTTCTGTGAATCTTTGAAGTTCTTACAGCTGAGGTTACGTTGCATCATGTCCTGATCCAGTCCTGTCATGGCAATCATTGTGAATGCCCCGGCAAAGAATTGTTTGAAGAAATATTGTTTACTGTTTATATCGTCAAAGAAGAAGATGCGTGACATGTCACTATCGGCAATTGTACTGATCATACTGCTAAGCGATAGATTAAGATCGGAAGCAATATAACTGATGCAAAGAACTACCGATACCACCAGGCAGAATGTTTTGAGTGAATCTGTCCAGATCAGGGATTTTACTCCACCCCGGAACGTATAGAGCCATACTAATGCTACGGTAATAGCTACATTCAAAATGAAAGGTAATCCAAACGGTTCGAATACCAGCAGTTGCAGTGTCAAACATACGAGGAACAAACGTACTGCGGCTCCCAGCATCTTAGATATGAAGAAGAACCATGCACCTGTCCGATAGGAAGACATACCAAAACGATTCTCCAGATATTCATAGATGGACACCAAGTTCATCCGATAGAACAGTGGCGTCAATACGAATGCAATGATTAGTTGTCCCGCAACAAATCCCAATACCATTTGCAGATAACCAAAACTACTGGCAGCTACCATGCCCGGCACTGATACATACGTCACTCCGGAGATGCTGGACCCAATCATGGCAAATGCCACAACATACCAGGCCGATTTACGGTTACCAACGAAGAAACCTTCATTGTCGGCTTTTCTACCGGCTATGTAGGATATAGTGAACAGTATCACAAAATAAGCGGCAATGGTGATAATAACGGATATCGGGCTCATACTATTATTTTACGATTGGACAATTTATATCGGTAATAAACTTACTCTTCATAAAGCAAATATGGTTTACGTTGTGCCTTGAACTTTTCAACATCACCTTTCCACATGGCTTTAATGTCATCAGCACTTTTTCCTTCTTTAATCATTTTCCGTACATAATCTCTTCCCACTAACAACTCAAAGAACGGGCGGAAGAAATGGTCATCCAGATTCAAGTTACGGTAGGCGTCAATGACATAGGTTAAATCTACTCCTCGCTTCCAGATTTCCTCATCGCTCATATTGCTCAGATCTACGCCATGGCATAGTTTATTCAACTGAGGCGGATTCTTTGCTCCGGGAATACTTCTTGGAGTGAAGCTATAATTATATCCGGTCATATTGGGATGTCCATACACCTGAAATGGCAGTGAAGTCCCTCTGCCTAAGCTGACAGGTGTTGCTTCAAAGAAACAAGTAGACGGATATAAATATATTGACTTCATATTCGGCAGATTAGGAGATGGAGGAATTGGCAACTGATACCTTGTCTGGTGTGTATAGTTCTTACACTTGATAACAGCTAAATCACATTTGCGTGAACCGGGTAACCAGCCTTCTCCATTTACCATTAATGCAAGTTCCCCTAATGTCATTCCGTGTACAATAGGAATCGGCAACCATCCCACACCTGATTTATATTTCATATCCAGAATCGGTCCGTCTACATAATGTCCGTTTGGATTGGGGCGATCTAACAATAAGACTTTTTTATTATATTCCGCACAAACATCCATTAGCCTGCACATTGTTATATAATAGGTATAGAAGCGTAGCCCTACATCTTGTATATCTATTATTAATATATCGAACTTTTGCATTGAAGCCTTACTTGGCTTCTTATCTTTACCTTCATAAAGTGAAAGGATAGGTACACCCGTTTTTGAGTCTACTGAACTGGATACGTGTTCTCCTGCATCTGCATTTCCACGGAATCCATGTTCCGGTGAAAAAATGGCAACTACATTGAACTTATTTTCTAAAAGGACATCCAATAAATGTTTGTCTCCTATCATTCCTGTATGATTGGAGAATATAGCGATTTTCTTATCTTTCAGGATGGGAAAATACTCGGAAGTCTGTTCGTCACCCAAAATGATTCGATCTTTTTGCGCTTGACACAAGAAGGCACTGCACAATAAAAGAGTCAGTAGCAGAAGTTTCTTCATAATAGTATTATTGTTAAGGAGGATTTTCGTAGCAACAAAGATAGACTTTATTTTAATATCAAAAACACTTATTTTGTTATTTTTAGTATTATAATTATTAATTTGCAAATAAATGAGTGGCTTATTTTGTTGATATATGGTTCCCTTTGGTTAATATTTATCTAATAAACATTTGTTTATTGCCTCTTACTTTTTATCTTTGTGATAATTAAATGGATATTAAATTAATGGCTATTAAATTAATGGCTATTAAATTAGAGGAGGTTTAATTAATAATACTTTAATAGATTATGAGATTCTATAATCGCGAAGAAGAGATAAAGTTGATCCAACGGACAGAAGAGAAATAGCTTTCTTCTGCCTGTTTCACTGTTATTATGGGGCGTCGTCGTGTGGGTAAGACTACTTTGTTGCGGAAAGCTCTTGAGGGAAAACGATATATTTACTTATTTGTTTCACGTACCAATGAAGCTTTATTATGCGATGCTTTCAAAAAAGAAATAATGAATAAGCTATCTATCCCTATTTATGGTAATCCTACTCGTTTCGTTGATTTGTTCGAACTCTTAATGCAATATGCTTCACGAGAACATTTTACTCTCATTATCGATGAATTCCAAGATTTTGACCGTGTCAATCCGTCAATTTTCAGTGATATACAGAACATTTGGGACCAATATTCTTCTCAAGCAAAAATAAACTTTGTCGTTTGTGGTTCTATTTATTCTTTAATGAGGCAGATTTTTGAAGATCATAAAGAACCATTGTTCGGCCGCCTAACTTCTAAGTTCATACTGAAGCCATTTAAAACTTCCGTGCTTATTGAAATTATGCAAGAATACAACCCCACATTTACGCCGGAAGATTTGTTGTGCCTATACACATTGACCGGTGGAGTGGCTAAATACGTAAGCTTGCTAATGGATGCTGGTGCTTTCACCAAAGATTCGATGATTGATTTCCTGACTCAACCCGATTCCCCACTTTTGACGGAAGGTAAAGATATGCTAATACAAGAGTTCGGACGCGATTACAGTACCTATTTCTCTGTTTTGCAACTGATTGCTTCGGGAAACACACGGCAGAGTGAAATAGACAGTATCATTGGAAAAAATAGCGGTCCTTATCTGAAAAATCTCAGCGAAGATTATTCACTCATTCAAAGACAGCTTCCTCTTTTAGCTAAACCGGGAACCAGAAATCTACGCTGGTTTATGTCCGATAACTTTCTTAATTTCTGGTTTCGCTTTATTTACCCTCATCAGTCCGCCATCGAACTGGAAAAATACAGCCAGCTAAACGAATATATCAAAAGCCATTACGTACAATATAGTGGATGGATGTTGGAAAGGTATTTTCGGGAAAGAGTTGCAGAAACCATGAATGTTACCCAAGTGGGTAACTATTGGAATACTAAAAGAGAAAATGAGATTGATCTGATTGCACTGAATGATTTCAAGAAGAGTGGTGTTGTTGCTGAGATAAAGCGTAATCCGAATAAAATAAATTATACTGTCTTGGCAGAGAAGATAGCTAATCTACCCAAAGAGTTTACACAATATAATTTAGTTCAGAAAGGGCTTTCATTGGAAGATATGATGAAATAACAATAACACAAATAAAGCGTCCATTCACCTTGAGAATAAACAAAGTGAATGGACGCTATTTTTTTGATGATTAGGAAATTACTCTATCTGTCAGTTCTAGTTTAATCCCTCATATTTTCAATTAGTCTCCCCAACCTCTGTTTTGAGTTAATTGTGGATTAAGAGTTATCTGTCCTGTTGGTACTGGATACCAATAGTGTCTTTTATCAAATGTGCGTGTCTGCCCACGTGAGGCATCCATATAATTCCCTTTTAATGTCACATCTTTATTACTTGCAATTTCCGGGTCAGCACTAAGGTTAGCTCCTAAAAGAATATCAGGGTTTATGCTTGAATCCAGTTTGTCCAATTGATGCCAACGAATTAAATCCCAATAACGGAACCAGTTATCAAACATGAGTTCACAGCGACGTTCGCGACGAATTTCCCAGATTAATGAACTCACGCCATGATTATTGGCGGGGTCATCAAATCCTACATTTTGATTGAGATGCGGCAAGCCGACACGATCCCTTAATAAATTAATCGTCTTATCTAAATCGGATTGTGTAATAGCCTCACCTCCGGCATCCGCAAGCTCGGCAGCAGCTTCGGCATATTGCAGATATATGACAGCTAACCAGAAAAGCGGACCGTGGGTGTAGTTGGAACCCGTCTGATTGCGATAATTTACGGGAATTTCTTCATTATCATATTTGCTCACTCCATAACCAGTAGAAGAAGACATGGCCATTCCTACATCGAAGCGTGTGAAACCACGTCCTACATAGAACACAGCAGAGTCAATAGTCTGTTCCAGGCGTTTATCACGTACCTTTAATAGGTGGGAGATAGAAAATACGCTTCCTGCAGACCCTTTTTTTATTAGTTTAGGAAGATCACTTTTGTCCTCTGAAGTCAATGCCAACGGCTTGCCATCGGTAAATAAATAAGCTTCAAATGCATTCTTCGACATGCCATTAAGCTGTGTGGAACTACAAGTATAGTCAATCAACGAATGTGAGAAGATATCTTTCTTGTATTGCTTAAAGAATATAATCTCTGAATTGTTAAACAAATTAGTAGAGTTATATTGTCCTTGATAGGTATCACCTAATTTGTAGTTTTTCCCCATGATATAAGCGGCAGCCGATTTTGCTTCTTTCAGATATTTCTTTGCGCCTTCTATATCTGGTGCTGTTTGATAATCTTCCGCCTTGCGATACTTGCGGAATGTTCCTTCATACAGACAAATTTCCGCTTTGATGGCATAGGCTAAATTCCGGCTCCAAGTATTTTTAGACGATACATCTCTTATATTGGCACAAGCAAAATTCAAATCTTCCAGAACTTTATCCATCACTTCGTCACGGTTATTGCGTGGACCATACAAAACACCCTCATCTGTAATATCCAGTGCTTTATCTGTATAAGGGACATCGCCATACATACGTACCAAGTGGTAATAATCCCATGCACGCATCATGCGACCAACTCCTATCCAATGATTCTTAGCTTCCTCATTCATAGACGTTTCCGCTACTTTCTCTATCATGATGTTAGCACGGCGAATATCTACATAAGAGTCCTTCCAGTTTCCTGAAGTTGCCGGGGTAGTCAAATAAGTCCATTGGGCAAAAGAGCTGGCTCCTTGATCATCTGAAAGTGTTTTATAATAGAAATCACCAAAGCCGGTACCATTGCCATAGCCGGTAAAGTCCTCATAAAAAGCATTAGCATAACCGGAAATGTTCCCTTCGTTTTTCCAAAAATTGGTATTGGTAAAAGTATCCAGTGGACCTTTATCC
>Ga0129308_1003355_pt1 | contig 11646 bp, 12 predicted proteins | sample L827metagenome_FD_94440 | JGI IMG/M metagenome (GOLD analysis project Ga0129308, IMG submission 94440) | Ring-tailed lemur group fecal microbial communities from Wisconsin, USA - L827 metagenome | ecosystem: Host-associated > Mammals > Digestive system > Large intestine > Fecal | place: USA... | reverse complement strand
GCCATCTATGACAATTTTAAATTGACCATTTTGTAATTCAGTAAAACTTTTAGCGATCGCAAGACCTAGTCCAGAACCGCTTGTATTTCTTGCTTTATCTCCTCTTACAAACCTTTCTACAATTTCATCACCAGTAAAATTCATTTCTAATGCAGAAATATTTTTAATCATGATAACTATATTATTATCATCTTCATCAACATCAACATAGACACGAGTATGACTTAAAGCATATTGACTCACATTACTAAATAAATTTTCAAATATCCTATATGTTTTTGAACTATCTAACATAATCATATATTTATCCATTGTAAAATTATTTTTGATAATGAGATCATTCATTTGAAATAAATCTAAACATTCAAATTGTGCCTGTTTGATTAAAGCTACAATGTCAATAAGTTCATAATTGACTTGGATATTACCAGTATTTGCTTTTGTCACATCAAATAAATCTTCTATCAATCTTTTCAATCTTAAAGAATTGCGATCTAAAACAGCAATATAATTATCTACATCTTCTTTATTGTCCTTATTTTTTTTTAATAAATCAATATAGGTAATAATAGAAGTTAAAGGTGTTTTTAAATCATGGGAAACATTAGAAATTAATTCTGATTTCATTCTTTCTGATTTTATTTCTTCTGTTACTGCTGTTTCAAATCCTTCTTTGACATGAGAAAAGTATTCTTGAAAATCTTTAAAATAAGTTAATTCTTCTTCAATGTCAGTATCAAAATGTCCTTCTGATAACCTTTTAGTGGCATCAACTAATAGATGATATTGTTGAAAATAGGTTGCTAAAAAGTTATGAATAATAGTATATATAAATATGAATACTATAATGACGATAGGAATAATAAAACTTATATCTAATAATACTATAAATAATAATGATATAATCAAGATTATACACGTTAATAATGAAGCTATAACAAGGCTATATTCTCTAATTGAATCAGGTTGATTCTTTTGAAAAATATATTCTTTATGTAAAAGTTGCTTTGCTTTATAACATAGGCTTATATCTTTCAATGGAATAGAATTTTTAATTATGTATTGACAATAAGTAACTAATAAATGGGCTAAATATAACATTAAAAAGATAATAATAATAAAGAATATAAAATAATGATGACCACCATACAAACATTCAAGAAGTACCTTTAATAATGATAAGCAAAAACCAAATATTAAAGCAAAACCAGCAATAAAATTTAATTCAATAAAATTTTTTTCTAAGTAAGTTAATAACCACATATCTTCATTTTTAACCAACAAAGCAATAACAATAACAAATAAAAAAGCAGATGATAATAACTTAAAAGAATAGTTTTGAAGTTGAGAAAATGAATAAATATATTGATAAGAAGTAGAATTTATATTCATTAAATTTTTAGATTTAATAGTATAAGTTATAGTCACATTCTTTGGATTATTGAGTTTTAAATTATTGTATGTATCCTTATCATTTAGATCAATATCAGTAAGATAAGAACTGATGTATTCATTATTATAATCATCAATCATTTTTTGCCAAGAAAAATCATAATTTGATGAAACTTTTAAATGACCGTCTTTATCATAATCGAAAATAATATAATACATAAATAGATTTTTATTAAAATTATTTTCATCAAAGCGATAGATTTCTGAATTATTTGTGATTTCTATCTTAGAATCCTTGTCTTGAATACGATACCATATATTTTCATCAGAAAATAAATCCAATACTCTGTCCTCTATAAAGTATGATAATGTTGAATCATCAATTTCATTAGGTAAAAACTCTCTTAAACTTTCTTCCTCACTCATACCTTTTTTCTCGTTTAATTCTTTCGCAAGAATAAAATTACTTTCTGGCAAGGTGTTTCCTAGCCATGAGAAATCTGGCGTTATATTAAAATGACTGATAAAAAAGGTAATCATGATACTTGTAATAATATATACAATCATAATTATGTTATTTTTATTAAAAATTTTTTTCACAATATCACCTACTGTTTTTCTATTTTATATCCAATTCCCCAAACAACTTTTAAATATCTAGGTTTTTTTGGATCAATTTCTATCTTTTCTCTTAAATTACGAATATGGACCATAACTGTATCGGTATTGATGGCTTCTTCCTTCCATACGCTTTCATATATATTCTCAGCTGAAAAAACTTTTCCAGGATGACTCATCAATAACTCTAATATTTTTAATTCTATTGGTGTGACCCTAATTTTTTCTCCTTCCACACTTACTTCTTTGGTATCTAAATTAAGTTCTAATCCGCCAATAATATAATGATGATCATTCATTTGATTTTTAATGTCTAAAAATTTACTATATCGTCTAAGCTGTGATGCAACTCTTGCTAGTAATTCCATAGGTACAAATGGTTTGGTAACATAATCATCTGCCCCAATATTTAAACCTGTGATTTTATCAATATCTTCTGATTTTGCAGAAAGCATGATAATAGGGAAATCATATTGATTTCTAACTTTCAATGTCATTTCAATTCCGTCCATAACAGGCATCATAATATCTACGATTGCTAGATGTATTTCATGGTATTTGATCATATCTAAACCTTGTTGACCATTATAAGCTTTTAAAACCTCATAACCTTGACTTTTTAAATATATTTCAATTGCATCAGCAATTTCTTTTTCATCTTCTACGATTAATATTGTATACATAATTTTTCTCCCCTTTATTTCTATTATACTTTTCTTTGAAAAAGATTTGTATATTTAAATTTGAAAGATATTCTTGTATTGTCTTTTTTTCCATCAGCAGAATATAGAAAATGAAAGAAATAATAGACATTATACCAATAATTAAAGAAAGTTTATAATCATTAAATTCAAAGACCTTTTGACATAATACTTGGCAAAGACTAGAAGGGAGTGAAGCCAATGCTATAAGTATCAATACAACAGGTAAAGACATTTGAAATAATGATAATAGTATAAGTATATATCCTTTCAATGGAATAGGGATAAAGAATAAAATGAAAATAAAACAATAAATCATAAAATGAAGATTATGAGGTAAAGGAGAAATTATTTTTCTAACACAATAACATACAAATATATTACCTAATCCTCTGGGTACTATGTGCAATATAAATGCAACAAAGGGATCAATATAATACGAAGAAATGATTTGTATATCTTTAGACATATGAATGAAAGAAAAATCTTGAAATGTAATGAAAAAGTAAATTGAGTATTTATTTAAATCAATCCATAACATAGATAATAAAATTAGTAAAATAAGTATATATAGGTATTTCTTTTTCATCTTTTTCTTTCTCCTTAATGAAAGTATAAAGAAAAGAATAAAAGATTAATGATATAAAAAAGAAAAGAATTTCTAAAGAAAATAAAAAGAAAGATTATAAAGTCTTTCCTTCAACAAAATATGTAGCTTCCATATCTGCAGTAGATAAAGCAAATGCTAGAGGAAACATTTCAAAAGCACTTCCAACATTTCTAGCATCTTCATTACCAGCAAATCCCATATGATAACGTATTGCGAAAGCTTCTTCTCGGGTTAAACGCATATAACCACTAATCATATAGACTGACTTTTCACCATGACCATAAGGCAATGTGTCATTATATTCATAAAATGGCACTTGTATCCATTTTCCTGTTTCATCTTTTTTATTTCTCATGCTTGTTGTATAACAGTTGATTTTACATATATCATGCAGTAATGCTACAATTGCTATTGTTTCTTCACTGTATTTTAAGCCATATTCTTGAATAACTCTTTCTCTTTTTAAATAATCTTTTAAACAGTCATATACGTTTAAACTATGCTCAACTAATCCACCCTGATAATTACCATGAAAACGACTACTAGCAGGAGCTGTGAAAAAATCTGAATGAGCTGATAATAAATATTCTAATAATTTTTCACTGCCTTCACGATGAATATTTTCTCTATATATTTGGATAAATCTTTCTTTATTCATGTATTTCACCTCATTTTATATTTAAATTATACAAGTTTTTATTATTTTTGACTATGATTATAATGGGTTTTTATTAAGATAATTAAATTTTTTTAAAATCCTTATGTATTTTCTTTTTAAAATGTTATAATAATGAGGAAGGGAGAGTGTGAAGTTAGTCTTTAAAATAAAGGAGATCGATACAATGAATATATTATATCATATAGATGATAAAAATAAGTGGGACTTGGTTTTAAAAAACATAGAGGAAATGGTGGATTATTATGAAGAACACCAAATTGATTATGATATAGAAGTCGTAGCAGTTGACGAGGCAATCTTAGGGTATCAAAAAAAGGTCAATTCAAATCTTTATAAAAAGATTGAGAATTTATTTGCAAGACAGGTATCTTTTCTTGCTTGTCATAGTGCTTTAAAGGAATTAGATATTCAAATGAATGATATTTTTGATTTTGTTTATGTTGTTCCTAATGGTATGGTTGAAATTGCTCAAAAACAAGCTATTGGATTTAGTTATATAAAAATATAAGGACAAGATGTCTTGTCTTTTTTTAATGAGGTGAGATTGATGAAAAAGAAAGTGAAAACAAATGCGTTGCGTATATTGGATCAAAAACATATAAAATATGAAATGAAAGAATATGAATATGATGAAGATCATCTCAGTGGAGATCATGTTTTAAAGCAGGTTGATTTAAATGAGAATGAAGTTTATAAAACAATTGTTTTAAAAGCTAATAAAGATTTTATTGTATGTTGTATACCAGTGTTAGAAGAAATAGATTTAAAAAAATTAGCAAAACTTAGTGGTTATAAAAGTGTAGAAATGTTACATCAAAAAGATTTATTATCAGTAAGTGGATATGTAAGAGGAGGGTGCTCTCCTATTGGTATGAAGAAAAAATTGAAAACATATTTTCATGGTGATATATTAAATGTTGAAAAGGTTGCTGTGAGTGCTGGTAAAAGAGGATTACAAGTGATTTTAAAACCGCAGGATCTTATTGCTTGTGTTGAAGGTGTATGTGGTGATGTGATTAGAATAACACAATAAAATAATTTGAATAATAAGATGAAAGATTAACATTTATTTGAAATATGTTATAATAGCTAAGGAAAGACGGGTGGTTTGATGGAGCGCTTGAAATGTTTACAAGATTTATTAAAGTCTTATCAAAAGGTTGCAATCGCATATAGTGGTGGTTGTGATTCTCATTTTTTATATGAAGTTGCTCGTCAAACTTTGGGTAACAAAAATGTATTGGCGGTTTTATGTCAAGGAGAAATGATGTCTAAGGAAGATATTGATGATGCAAGAGCATTATTAAAAGATGGTCAATATGTTATTTGTGATGTTGATGTTTTCAGCATTGAAGCTTTTCATTTTAATCATCGAGATCGATGTTATCATTGTAAAAAAATGATCATGTCTAAAGTTAAAGAAGAAGCTCAAAAGAGAGATTTTCATTATATTTTAGATGGTAAGAATGTTGATGATGAAAAAGTTTATCGCCCAGGAATAAAAGCTTGTCAGGAGGTTGGGATTATTTCACCCTTATCTTTGGCTGGTTTCACTAAGCAAATGATTAGAGATTATTCGAAACAATTTAATATTGTAACTTATAATAAACCATCAAATGCTTGTTTAGCTTCTCGTTTTCCATATGATACAGTTTTAACTAAAGAAAAACTAGCATTAGTAAGCAAGGCAGAAAGTTTATTACATCAAAGAGGTATTTTTCATTGCCGTGTGAGAGTTCACGAAAATATTGCTCGTATAGAAGTTGATAAACATAAATTTAAAAGTATCATAGATGATGAATTATTAGTTGCAGAGTTTGAAAAACTTGGTTTTGATTTTATTACACTTGATTTGAAAGGAATAATGAGTGGTAGCTATGATAAATAAGGAAATGGAAATTTTAGTAGTAGATGGTCTTGGTGGAGGTATTGGTAAAAGTATTGTCGAAGCAGTGAAAAAAGAATATCCCAATTGTTATATTATAGCAGTTGGTACAAATAGTGCAGCCACTAACAATATGAAAAAAGCTGGTGCTGATATAGTAGCAACAGGAGAAAGTGCAATTATGTATAATGCTAAAAAAGCAACGTTGATCGTTGGACCTATTGGTATTATATTTGGTCATTCGATGCATGGTGAAATTTCACCTTCAATAGCAAATGCCATTAGCTGTAGTGAAGCTCAAAAGTATTTTATTCCAGTGACTCAGTGTAAAGGACATATTTTAGGAGTTGAACCTAAAACAATACAAGAGTATATACAAGATTTTATTAATGAATTAAAATAGATCCCTGATACATGAAGTATGAGAAGAAGTTTAGAAGGACTTTAGGAAAGGGGAAAAATAAATGAAAACACCAATTTTTATGCATATGGCAGATGGGCTTATATCAGTACCTATTGGTCTACTTTTTTTGATGATTAGCTTTGTTGCGATTGGCGTGTCAATTAAAAAGATTAATGAGACACATGATGAATCAAAAATTCCAATGATGGCTGTAATGGGAGCCTTTGTTTTTGTTATGCAAATGATTAACTTTACTATTCCAGGAACTGGCAGTAGTGGACATATTGGCGGAGGTATATTGTTATGCTTGGTTTTAGGACAATATCCAGCATTTTTATCACTATGTTCAGTTCTCATTATTCAATGTTTATTTTTTGGTGATGGTGGTTTATTAGCATTAGGTTGTAATATGTTTAATATGGGAGTCATTCCTTGTTTTCTTGCTTATCCATTTATAGTCAAGCCATTATTAAAAAATAAGCTTAATTCTAAAAATATCGTTATAGCAAGTATTCTAGGCGTAGTCATAGGTTTAGAGTTAGGTGCTTTTTGTGTTGTGCTAGAAACTTTAATGAGTCAAATTACTGAATTACCTTTCATTGCCTTTGTTTCATTGATGTTGCCAATTCATTTAGCCATTGGTTTGGTAGAAGGACTTATTACTGCTGCGGTAGTAAGCTATGTATATAAAGAAAGTTCTTCAATGATAGATCATGCATTGATGAATCAATCATTTGCAAAAATAAATTATAAAAAATTATTTTCAGTTTTCATTGTATTAACAATCTTTGTTGGTGGCGGATTATCTTTATATGCTTCTAGTCACCCTGATGGTTTAGAATGGTCAATAGGTGGAATCACTGGTGATAGTGAAATAGAAGCTAAAGGAGAAGTAAAAGAAGCTTTATCAAAAGTTCAAGAAACAACAGCGTTTTTACCTGATTATAATTTTTCTAGAAGTGAAAGCAATTTAGGGGTTTCTACTTCTGGCATTGTAGGAGGAGCTATTACTTTGATTGCGATAGGTACAATAGGTTATATAGCTTCAAAGAAAAATAAAAATGAATAAATTATTAAATGCTTTTTTACATATGAAGGGTTTAGATGATTTTGCAATGGATCAAACATGGGTTCATCGTCTACACCCTTTATTAAAATTAGTGAGTTGTTTTTTGATGATTATTTTTATTCTCACAAGTTATTCTGTCATTGAGTTGACACTTTATATTTTTCTACTTTTTATCCTTAGTTATTTATCACATATAAATTTTATCAAAGTTATAAAAAGATCACTGATAGGATTACCTTTTTCATTGTGTATTGGAATATCATATCTTATTTTTAATCATCATTTTGTATCGTTTTATGGTTTTGTTGTTTATGATGGAGTGATATTATGTTTATTGGTATTCATTAAAACATTTTTATGTTTAGGTTTAACTTATATCTTAATATCAACAACACCTTTTGATGAAATCGCAAGTGAATTAGTACATATTAAGGTTCCTGCTATTTTTGTATTACAATTAACAATGACGTACCGATATATCTTTGTTTTTCTTAATGAAGCACAAAAAATGAGTCAGGCATATATATTAAGAAATCCTCAATCTAAAGCAATAGAATTTAAAGATATGGGAAGTTTTGTAGGTCATTTATTAGTAAAAAGCATGAATGAAAGTCGACATATTTATGATTGTATGAAATGTAGAGGTTTTAATATTCAAAAAACATATACACATTATAAAATATTGACAAGTGACAGTGTTTTTATGATGATGATAATCATAGGGATACTTATTTTAATAAAGGCGGTATGTATATGATAGAAATGAGAAATGTAAGTGTAATATATGATCAAAATATTTCAGCTTTACAGTCTATTGATTTAAAATTAGAGAAAAAACGCTATGCAATTATTGGTCAAAATGGTAGTGGTAAGTCAACATTTTTACAAACATTGGTAGGAATAGTTGATATGAAAGGTGAAGTTATTATTGATGGCATTGTATTGAATGATAAACATTTGAAATTAATTAGAAATAAAGTTGGTCTTGTTTTTCAAAATCCTGATCATCAGTTATTTATGAGTCATATTTATGATGATTTAGCGTTTGGACTTATTAATATGGGTTTGGATAAAGAAAAAATAAATGAGAAAATTCAAGATATTGCATTGAAACTTCATATTGATCATTTACTTGATCGTTCGTGTCATAAGTTATCAGGTGGACAAAAAAGAATGGCTGCTATTGCAAGTATACTTGTTATGGAACCAGAGATAATATTAATGGACGAACCCAGTTCGTTTTTGGATCCAAAGAGTCGACGTGAAGTTATTCAGATTATTAAAAATTTAGATAAAACATTGATCATTGCGACACATGATTTAGATATGGCTTTAGAAGTAAGTGATGAAGTTATATTGTTAAATGAAGGAAAGGTTATTGCGGTTGGTCCAACTGATATGATTTTAAAGGATAAAAAATTGTTAGAGGATAATGGGTTAGAATTGCCATTTTGTTATCAGAGGTAGATTATGGATATAAAAGAAATTTTAGTGAAAGTTAAAAATCAAGAGTTAGATGTAGAGGAAGCACAACAATTATTAAATGGTCCTGATTATGCTTGTATTGATTATGATAGAAAAGAAAGAACGGGTGTCCCAGAAGTGATTTATGGTGCTGGTAAAACAAGCCAGCAGATTAAAGGGATCATTCAACAAATGTTAATAAATGGACAAACTGATATTTTAGTAACTCGATTAAGCAATGATAAATATTTGGATATAAAAGATGATTTTCCTTTGTTTCAGTATGATGAGTTATCTCACACTTATTTTTATCAAAAGGAAAGTAAGAGATTGAACAAGGGGAAAATTGCTGTTATATGTGCTGGTACGAGTGATTTACCGATTGCAAATGAAGCAACTATCACAGCTCGTTTTTTAGGAAATGAAGTTATTCAAATCAATGATGTTGGAGTAGCAGGATTACATCGTTTGTTACATAGAATAGATGATATTTCTAGTGCAAGTGTCATTGTTGTTATTGCTGGAATGGAAGGAGCACTTGCTTCTGTTGTTGGTGGACTTGTTTCCTCACCAGTAATTGCAGTTCCTACTTCAGTAGGGTATGGAGCAAATTTCAATGGTTTATCTGCTTTACTTTCGATGTTAAATAGTTGTGCCAGCGGTGTAAGTGTGGTTAATATTGATAATGGATTTGGAGCTGGATATATGGCTCATACAATTAATTGTTTGGGAGGAAAGAGATAATGAAAGTTTTATACTTTGATTGTAGTAGTGGAATTAGTGGGAATATGACTTTAGGAGCATTATTGGAATTATGTGATGATTCTACTTTTTTAGAAAGAGAATTAAATAAACTTCATGTTGATGGTTATCATATGCATATTTCTAAAACAAAGAAAAATGGAATTACAGGGACATATGTAGATGTTCACTTAGAACATGATCATCATTCTCATCATCATGAACATCATCACCATGATCATGAACATTCTCATCATCACCATGAACATCGCAATTTATTTGATGTCAATAAGATTATTGAAGATAGTGATATTGATGAAAAAGCTAAAGATTTAGCTAAAAGAATATTTATGAGAGTGGCTCTTGCAGAAAGTAAAGTTCATAATGAAACATTAGAAAATGTTCATTTTCATGAAGTTGGTGCAATTGATTCTATTGTTGATATTGTTGGAACAGCAATTCTTGTTACTTATTTAAATCCAGATAAAATATATAGCAGTATTGTTAACGATGGTTATGGATTTATTGAATGTGCTCATGGTACTATTTCTGTTCCTGTACCTGCCACAAGTGAAATTTTTGCAGCTAGTCAAGCAATTACTAGACAAATCAATATTGATACAGAATTAGTAACACCGACTGGTGCTGCGATTATTAGTGAATTAGCTTGTGAATATGGAGTTCAGCCACCAATGAATGTTAAAAAAATTGGTTGGGGTTGCGGTAGCAAAGAATTATCGATACCTAATGTTTTAAAAGTGACAATGGGAGAAATAAAAGATGATAATCATTCTATTATGGTTATGGAAACAAACATAGATGATTGTACTTCTGAAATTTTATCTTATACGATGGAGAAATTATTAGATAATGGAGCTTTAGATGTTTTCTTTACACCTATCTATATGAAGAAAAATAGACCAGCATATTGTTTGACAGTATTGTGTTTAAAGAAAAATATGGATTTGTTAAAAGAAATTATTTTCCAAGAAACAACAACTATAGGTATACGTTATAGAGAAGAAAACAGAATGATTTTAAAAAGATCAATTGTTGAAAAACAGACTTCATTAGGAAATGTTCATTTTAAAGAATGTTATCATAATGATAAGAAGTATTATTATCCAGAATTTGAAGATCTAAAAATATTATCTTCACAAACAGGATTACCTTTAAAAGAAGTCTATAGAAAAATATTAGAAGAAAGCTAGGAGCAATTTCCTAGCTTTTAGAATATAACATAAATGATACTAAGATATTTTGATATAACTGAGTGCTTATTTGTATCATTCATTATTTAATGTTTCTGTGATGAAGTTGAATTTTTAATTATTAAATGTAATTTTTGATATATCAATAATATAAAATCATTCATTTAAAACTTTTTGCTGGAAGTCATCAAAATCAAGTCTATCTAATATTAAAATATTTGCTTTTTCTAGCTGCTCTTTGTTTAAAGTATCTAGCCATTTATGGGCATCTAATTTATATATTTTTTTAATTGATATTCTTAAACTATTTTTGATCCCTTCGATATAGCCAATATTCTTGCCTTCTTTCAATCCAATACTAATAAATTCACGCTTCCACATTCTTTCATTCACTTCTTTAAGTGCTGTTTCTAAATATAATGTCATATCATCATGAAACTCCTGATGTTTTGTTTTCAAATAGGATACCTCCCATGTTTCTTTCTCTATTGCTTTTATTATATCATCATACTGTGGTTTGTGACCATTTTGGATGACATAACTTATTCTTTCTACTGTATTCATTCCTTTGATTCCTTTCTCTTGATAAATGTGATTGATTTTTGGTAATTGAACAATGTATGTATTTAATTTCTTCGGTAATTTTGATAACTGTGTTCCCTGATAGTCATATTCTGCTATAAGCTCTTTTCCATCATCTAAACTTCCCTGATAGAACATGATCATCTTTGGTTCATACAATTGCTCATAGTCTTTGCCTTTGTTGGGAAGGGCGAGCATCATATGAGAAAAATAGCTGACCATTTTATTGACAAGATTTTCAAGATCATTGATATGTCTTTGGAATTCAATATTGACAAGATATTTGTGATT
>Ga0129308_1003354_pt1 | contig 11651 bp, 9 predicted proteins | sample L827metagenome_FD_94440 | JGI IMG/M metagenome (GOLD analysis project Ga0129308, IMG submission 94440) | Ring-tailed lemur group fecal microbial communities from Wisconsin, USA - L827 metagenome | ecosystem: Host-associated > Mammals > Digestive system > Large intestine > Fecal | place: USA... | reverse complement strand
TGGTGTTTTGGATCTTTTAACAGCCCGTGATACATGAGGATCGGAAGCTCGATTTCATCAGCACTGGTTGTGGCTGCGGAAGCCTGCAGCTCTTTCAGGTAGTAATTTTCCTCAATAAATGGATATTTTCTGGTATATTCACCGCTTTCTTCATCACGTACTACCGTGCAGCGGTGTTCGGACAGCAGTCTGGTCAAAGCATAAAGATCGATCCAGATCTGCGTGGGGCTGTCTTTTGCATCTTCTTCAAAGACAAGCTGCAGTCCGAAGTGCAGATGAGGCGTATCGATGTTGTTTTGGTTTTCCTTGAGACTGTAGCCGGTCTGGCCTGTATAGCCGATGATATCCCCGGCAGTGACCGTAGAGCCGATTTTCAGGTTTTCTGCAAAAGGAGCATCCTTTCGCAGGTGCGCATAATAATAGTAGCGCTGGGTGTCCTGGCTGCGGATGCCGATGCGCCAGCCGCCATACTGATTCCAGCCAAGCGCTTCGACCGTGCCGCTTTCCACGGCAATTACAGGGGTTCCGGTGGAGGTCATCATATCGTGACCCAGATGCCGCCTGCTGTAGCCGTAGCTGCGGCTTTCCCCGAAATCATCGAAGTCGGAATAGTAAAATCCGTCGGCAATGGGAGAAAATGCTTTCAGACCGTAGACTTTTTTCCAGGTGGACTCGCCGTTTTTGGCAGAGGCAGTATTTTTTTGGTCTGCATTTTCGGCAGCATCTGAATTTGGGAGTTTGATCTGGTATTCTCCCAGCATTCCGTTCAAAACAGCACCGTAAGCCCGGCTGTAGTAATCGAAATACTGCATGTTTTTGGTAATGGTTGCGACCGATTTGCCGCCTTTGACTGCATCAAGAAAAGCATCCATGTCGGATTCCTGATAGCTGCTGAATTCGCCGCCGTATTTTGCACCCAGATATGCCAGCGTATCAATCCAGTTTACGTGGATTTTTTCACCGTAGCTGTCGATATCGGCATCCATGGCCTTTTTTAAGGCTTCGTAGGGCACCTTGAATTCCACCCATTTGATGGGTTTCTCTTTGTCGGCGGGCTTTTTGCTGGTCAGCAGCAGCGGATCAGCCAGCAGCACAGAGCATACCATGGAACATATGGTGCAGATCAGGACCACAGTAATCATCAGCAGTTTTTGTTTTCGAATTTTGTTTTTCATGCAAGACCTCCGCAAGTTCTGTTTCAAAAATATGATGGGTTTGGCGGTTTTATGTATGAAGTAGCTGTGGTATACTGAAGGATAGATTTTGACAGGAGGAAGGCTCATGAAAATCGCATTTCACACTTTGGGATGCAAGGTGAATCAATACGAGACAGAAGCAATCGCACAGAGGTTTCGGGAGGCCGGATACGAGGTGGTCGGTGAACGGGACTTTGCAGATGTCTATCTGATCAATACCTGTACGGTGACGGCGGTGGCGGATAAGAAGTCGCGTCAGTACATTCGCAGAATGAAAAAGGTAAATCCGGACAGTGTCGTGGCGGTGACCGGCTGTTATGCGCAGATCAAGCCGGAGGAAGTGGCCGCTGTGGAAGGCGTGGATATTGTAACCGGAACCAATGAAAAGAGCTGTCTGGTAGAATATGTAAGGCGATTTATGGAAAACGGACAGAAACAACTTCATATCAAGGGATATGAGGAATTGGATGTATACGATGAGACGGGGCTGGTGTCCAACACGGAAAACCGAACACGGGCGTATATCAAGATTCAGGAAGGCTGCAACCGATTTTGTTCGTACTGTGTGATCCCCTATGCACGCGGCAGCGTTCGCAGCCGGGCGCTTTCCGATATTGTTGCTGAGGCAGAGCAGCTGATTGCTGCAGGCTGTCAGGAACTGGTGCTGACCGGAATCAACACGGCGCTTTACGGGATGGAAAAACGAGCGGGATGTGAAGAACGGTGCAGTGATGCGCTCTATGGGGTAGAAAAAATCATTGCAGTGCTTAATGAACTGCCGGGAGCGTTTCGAATCCGCCTGAGTTCTCTGGAACCTGCGGTGGTCAATGCCGACTATGTGAAGCGGCTGCTGCAGTATGATAAGCTGTGTCATCATATGCACCTTTCGGCGCAGAGCGGCAGCGACAATGTCCTGGCGGCGATGAATCGTCCGTATAATCGGCAGCAGTATCTGGAAATCGTTAAGGTATTGCGGGATTTTGATCCGCATTACGGGATTTCCACGGATATTATTGTCGGATTTCCGGGAGAAAAAGAGACGGATTTTGAGGATAGCTGCAGCCTTGTAGAGGCGTGCGGTTTTTGCAAAACGCACATCTTTAAATACTCCAAGCGTCCCTTTACAAAGGCTGCGCAATTGGGCGGTCAGGTAGCTCCGCAAGTGAAAAATCGCAGAAGCGACGCGCTGCATCGCATCGGAAAGGAAGCGGCAGCATCATTTTTCCGATGCTGTCAGGGGCTGAAGGCGGAGGTGCTGATGGAAGAATTGTACCCGGAAAAAAAATTGATGACTGGATATGCAGATAATTATACGAAAGTTTATGTTGCCTACGAAGATGAATCCAAAGCATTATCGAGGCTGAATCGATTTGCAGCGGTGCGGCTCATAGAGCCGTTCGATGAGGGTATGATGGGTGTCCTGGCGGAGTGATTTCTGATCGGAGCTTTTATGCAGTATTTTAAAAGGAGCAGATCATGATGTCTGAAACCTTTTGCATTTTTGAACAGGTTCTTTTATAATAAAATAAAACACGATGAAAGAAAGGAAGTGACGTGATGAGTGATTGTATTTTCTGCAAAATTGCAGATGGTGAAATCCCTTCCAATAAAGTATATGAAGATGATAAAATCGTCTGCTTCCATGATCTGGATCCGCAGGCGCCGGTACACGTGCTGATCATTCCCAAGAAGCACATTGCCTCCATGGATGATGTGACGGCGGAGGATCAGGAGCTGCTGGGCTACATCATGGTAAAGGTAGGAGAAATTGCCGCACAGCTCGGATTGGAAAACGGCTACAGATTGGTAAACAACTGCGGTGAGGATGGATTCCAGACCGTAAAGCATATCCATTTCCATTTGCTTGGAAAGCGCAAGCTGACCTGGCCTCCAGGCTGATGCTCTGCGGTGCCATACAGAAAATGAGAAACCGAAAGCCTTCTTTGTTTCCGGAAAACCCGGAGTGCAGAGAAGGTTTTTTGCAAGGCCGAATCGAAACGATTTTCTGATATTTAGTAATCTTGTGAACGGAAAAATTTGACGAACGATAGGGGAGATGATAAACTTAATATTTAAGAGAGTTTTTGCTTTGGAGGAACGAATGAAAGAATTACTGATGGGAAATGAAGCCATCGCAGTAGGCGCAATTGCGGCGGGTGTGCAGGTGGTTTCCGGATACCCGGGGACGCCTTCGACGGAGGTGCTGGAGACGATTGCCAAACGAAATCCGGGCAACGTACATGTAGAATGGTCCGTCAACGAAAAAGCCGGCGCCGAGGTAGCTGCCGGAGCAGCTTATGCCGGCGCCAGATCGCTGGTGACGATGAAGCAGATGGGATTGAATGTTGCCTCTGATCCTGTGATGTGTGTGAATTATATTGGAGTAAAGGGTGGTATGGTGATTTATGTTGCTGATGATCCCGGTCCGATCTCTTCCCAAACGGAGCAGGATACCAGAACCTTCGGCGCTTATGCAAAAATTCCAGTCTTCGACTGTGATGCACCGGAGCAGGCCTTTCAGGCTGTTCAGGATGCTTTCGCATGTTCGGAGGAATATGAAACACCGGTTATTTTGCGCGCTACGACGAGAGTCTGTCATGGCTGCGCAGTTGTCGATGTGCCGGAGTTGAATGCACCGAAGGCGGCTGACGGATTTGTGAAGGACAGTAAATGGGTGATTTTTCCAAGATTGTCCTATCAAAATAAGCAGAAGCTGATGGCAAGAGAACAGAACCTATCGGAGCTGTTTTCCGCATATCAGGGAAATACCATCGAAGGCAGCGGGAAAATCGGTATTGTCTGCGGTGGGATCAGCCATGCCTATGTTATGGATGCCATCGAAGGCCATGAAGCAGCATTTCAGGTTTTGAAAATCGCGACACCGTATCCGTTTCCGGATAAACTGGCGGAAAAATTTCTGAAAACGGTTGAACAGGTACTGGTCTTTGAGGAGCTCGATCCTTATCTTGAAGATCGAATGATCTACCATATGGGAAGGAACGGCAGCGATCCATTGCGCATCAAGGGAAAGCGTACCGGAACGGTACCGGCGGCAGGTGAATTGTCTGCAGTGACCGTCGCCGAAATCATAGAGCGGGAAACAGGAGTGGCGACTTCAATTCCGCAGAATACCACAGCTGAAAAACCGGATATGCCGGTGCGGCCGCCGGTTCTCTGTGCGGGATGTCCGCACCGCGGTGCATTTTATGCAGTCAAGCAGGCTGCAAAAGGCAGAAAGGCAGTTTACCATGGTGACATCGGCTGTTATACTTTGGGAAATGCAGCTCCGCTGAATATGGTGGATACCTGTCTCTGCATGGGTGCCGGAATCACCATGGCGCAGGGACTTAGCTATGCGGAACCGGATACCCTGAACTTCGCATTCGTAGGGGATTCGACATTTTTTGCGAGCGGCATCACCGGAACGGTGAATGCGGTATACAATCAGGCAGATATGATCCTGGTGGTGCTGGATAATTCCACGACTGCCATGACAGGGCATCAGCCGCATCCCGGTATGGGAATTACCATGATGGGCAAGCGGACAGAGCCGGTTGACATTGCCAAGGTTCTGGAGGGTATCGGCGTAAAATCGATCCGGATTGCAGATCCGCTGGATTATCAGGCTTCTGTCAATGCTGTTAAGGCGGCGATTGCAGAAAACGGTGTGAGAGCGTTGATTTTTAAATCACCGTGTATCGCGATTACAAAACCGAAGGGACAGGTTACAGTAGATGCAGCGGCCTGTATCGGCTGCATGTACTGCATCAATCAGCTTGGGTGTCCGGCAATCATCACCCGGGACGGCAGGGCATTTATCGATGCGAGCTTATGTACCGGATGCGGTCTGTGTACGCAGATTTGTCCGAAGCAGTGCATGAAGGCTGAGGAGGTATAATATGAAAAATTGTCTTTTATGCGGTGTCGGCGGTCAGGGGACGGTATTAGCCTCCAGAATTATTGCAGCGGCAGCTATGAAGAAAGGTCTCTTTGCAAGAACGGCAGAGACCATCGGCATGGCGCAGCGCGGCGGCAGCGTTGTCAGTCATGTGAGGATCGGAGAAACGGTAACCTCACCGATGATTCCGCAGGGAAAGGCTGACGTTCTCATTGGATTCGAGCCGGGGGAAGCGGCAGCGAATCTGGAGTATCTGAAACAGGATGGAATCGTGATCGTCTGCCGCAGTGAGGTGACGCCCGTCACCGCATCGCTGGGACAGAGCGGCTATAACGGAGCGGCCTGTGTCGATTACCTTAGAAAACAGGCAGCGCGATGTTATCTGATCGATGCGGATGAGATCTGCAGCGCCTGCGGTTCTTCGAAGGTACTCAATGTAGCGCTGGTAGGCGCATTGGCAGCCAGCGGAGCCATGGATTTGAACATAGACGATATCGAAGCAGTATTAAAGGAACGACTGAAGCCGCAGCTTGTGGAAATGAACAGAAAAGCCTTGAGCATGGGTGCAGCCTGCGTACAGGAGAAATAGAAAATGAAAATGACGAACGAAACACTGGATTTAATCAAATATCAGATCAAGCGGATAAAAAAAGCAAACGGATTTTACGCCAAGCGGCTGGCAGACATTGATATCGATGCCATTCGAACGCAGAAGGATTTTGAAAAACTGCCGTTTTCGGAAAAAGCTGACTTGCGGGAAGCATATCCATTGGGATTATCCGTAGTTTCGGAAGAAGAGATTGTGAGAATTCATTCTTCCAGCGGGACAACAGGAACACCGTGTATCATCCCCTATACCAAACAGGATGTCGACGACTGGGCGGAGCTGTTTAAACGATGCTACGAGATTGCGGGAATTACGAATCGGGACAGGATTCAGATTACGCCGGGGTATGGTTTATGGACAGCGGGGATCGGCTTTCAGCTGGGTGCGGAAAAGTTAGGCGCCATGACGATTCCGATGGGACCGGGAAATACAGAAAAACAGATTCAGTTTATGATTGATATGGAATCGACGGTTCTTTGCGCAACGTCTTCCTATGCACTATTGCTGGCAGAGGAAATCCAGAAGCGGGGTCTGCGTGACAAGATCAAACTGAAAAAGGGTGTGATCGGTTCCGAACGCTGGGGTGACAAGATGCGCAGGCGAATTTCCGAAGAGCTGGGGATCGAACTGTACGATATTTACGGTCTGACGGAAGTCTACGGGCCTGGAATCGGCGTGAACTGTGAGCACGAGACGGGCATGCATTATTTTGATGACTATCTGTATTTTGAAATCATCGATCCGAAAACAGGGAAAGTCCTGCCGGATGGTGAAGTCGGTGAGCTGGTGATCACAACGCTGAAAAAAGAGGGCGCGCCGCTGATCCGTTACAGAACGCACGATCTGACGCGGATCATTCCTGATGATGTGCCGTGTCCTTGCGGCAGAAGCTATCCGCGTATTGATATTATCGTGGGCAGAACGGATGATATGGTTAAGGTGAAAGGCGTAAATATTTTCCCGGGACAGATCGAAGATATTCTGAGGGAGGTAGATGGTGCCAGCAGCGAATACAGAGTTGTGATTGATCACGAAAATGGAAAGGACACCATCAGGCTTTCCGTGGAGACGAAGCTGGCAGAGGCAGAGCGTCCCGCAATGGAACAGGAGCTGAAGCATATTTTTAAATCAAAAATTAACGTGGGGATCGTTCCGGAAGCAGTGGATATCGGAGCGCTTCCGCGAAGCGAAAAGAAAACGAAACGGATTATCGATCATAGATATGAATCGTAACGAGAGGAATCAAGAAAGGAGTTTCCAAAATGACAGCAAGAAGCATGATGCCATATGTAGAAGGCAATTCAGCGATCAGAGCCATGTTTGAAGAAGGCGCGCGCATGGCAAAGGAGGTAGGAGCTGAGAACGTATATGATTTCAGCCTTGGCAACCCAAGCGTACCGGCTCCTCCGGAAGTAGAGCAGGCAATCCGGGATATTCTGGCAGAAGAAGAATCCACCTTTGTACACGGATATACACAGAGCAACAGCGGTTATGAAGATGTTCGTGAAACAGTTGCGAAGCATCTGAACAAGCTGCACGGGACGCACTTTGCAGCAGAAAATATCATCATGACGGTCGGTGCTGCCAGCGGATTGAATGTCGCAATCAAGACTCTGGTCGATCCCGGTGAAGAAATTCTGGCCTTTGCGCCGTATTTCGTAGAATATGGAAACTATGCTGCAAATCATGGTGTTGGGCTGCGCGCAGTTCCGGCAAATACGGAAACCTTTCAGCCGAATCTGAAAAAAATGGAAGAGATGATCGGCGCGGATACGCGGGCTGTCATTATCAATTCACCGAATAATCCGACCGGTGTCATCTACTCGGAAGAAACCCTGCAGGAACTGGCTGCAATCCTGACCAGAAAAGGACAGGAACTGGGGCGTGAAATCTATATCATCGCAGACGAGCCGTACAGAGAGCTGGTATATGGCGACCTGGAGGTTCCGTATGTGACGAAGTATTACAAGAATACAGTTGTGGGTTATTCCTGGAGCAAATCCTTGTCGCTGCCGGGTGAGCGAATCGGTTATCTGGTATTTCCGAGCGAGATGGATGATTTTGAAAATGCTGTTTCGGCAGCCAATATTGCAAACCGTGTCCTGGGCTATGTCAATGCTCCGACCCTGATGCAGCGGGTTGTTGCGCGCTGTATTGACTGTACGACGGACATCGCGGCCTACGATAGAAACCGGAAGGCTTTGTACGATGGTCTGATCGAAGCAGGGCTGGAATGTATTGAGCCGGAAGGTGCATTTTATCTGTTTGTAAAATCACCGCTCGAGGATGAAAAGAAATTCTGTGAGCTGGCGAAAAAGTATCATATTCTGGTAGTACCGGGAAGCTCCTTTGCCTGCCCGGGATACGTGAGACTGGCTTATTGTGTGTCTTATGATACGATCATTAATTCCCTGCCTGCTTTCAAAAAGCTGATGCAGGAAATTGAAAAAAATCTTGCATAAATGTGGATAAAATAGTATAATAGCAACGTTATAGGCAAGCCGTTTGAAAGGTTTACGATGATTTCAAAAAAGTCAGGAGGTGAAACGGGAATGGCACAGGTAATTGTTAGAGAAAACGAAAGCTTGGAAAGTGCTTTAAAGAGATTCAAGAGATCTTGCGCAAGAGACGGCGTGATGTCTGAGCTCAGAAAGAGAGAACACTACGAAAAGCCTAGCGTAAAGAGAAAGAAAAAGTCTGAAGCTGCTAGAAAAAAGGCTAAGAAGTACTAAAAAAGGATCGAATAGATTAGAGGTGTTGTAAGTGACCTTAAAAGAACGATTGAATGCTGACTTTAAGGAAGCGATGAAAAACAAAGAAAAAGTCCGCAAGGATACGATCAGTTTCGTGAGAGCTGCCATCAAGCAGTACGAGGTTGATAACAGGGAAGAAATCGATGATGCAGGGATTGCGTCCATTTTGGCCAAGCAGGTAAAAATGAGAAAAGATGCCCTCGCTGATTTTGAATCTGCCGGAAGAACGGATTTGGTCGAAGCCTATAATGCAGAAATCGAGGTCCTGACCGAATACATGCCAAAGCAGTTGACGGAAGACGAGATTGCAGAAATCGTCAAGGCGACAGCAGCGGATATGGGAATCGAACAGGGCAGCGGCAAAGCTTCCATGGGCAAGCTCATGGGTGCGACAATGCCGAAGGTCAAGGGAGTTGCAGACGGCAATCTGGTCAAGAAAGCCGTTGAAGCATATCTTGCTTAAACCTGAGAAGAGAATGACGAAGCGATGAGAATGCATTGATATTTTCATCGCTTTTTCAATAATGGAAAACGATAGGAGGGTATCGTATGGCAGAACAAGTGGCAAAAAACATTTATCGTATCATTATCCCCTTGCCGGATAATCCGTTGAAATCATTGAATTCTTACTTTATTAAGAGTGAAACAGGGCGAAGTCTGCTGATCGATACGGGATTCAACCGTCCGGAATGCAGCAGTGTCATTGAGGCGGAGCTGAAGGCTCTCGGTGTTAAAATGGAAGAAACGGATTTGTTCATCACCCATCTGCATTCCGATCACTGCGGTTTGCTGGCGACGCTGCGCGATAAAGGCTCCAAGGTGTATACCGGAGAAATCGACGGATATCTGATCAATTATGAAACGCAGCAGCAATATTGGGATGAACTGGATGATCTGTTTGTGCATTATGGATTTCCAAAGGCGAAGTTCGGGCGCAATACCGATATTCATCCGGGACGAAAGTTCAGCAATGAAGAGATCATCGATTTTATCTATCTGACGGAAGATGATATCCTCAGCGTCGGCGAATATCACTTCCGACCGGTATTGACACCGGGCCATACGCCGGGTCATATGTGCCTGTATGATGAAGAAAAGAAGCTGCTGATTTCCGGGGACCATATTCTCGGTGATATTACGCCGAATATCTGTATTGAGCTCTCCATGGAAAATCCGCTGAAGCTCTATCTGGAAAGCCTGGATAAAGTAGCAAAGCTGGATGTGGAAACGATTTTGACCGCACATAGAAGACCGGTTCCAAACATGATGGATCGGATCAATGAATTGAAGAAGCATCATGACAGACGATTGGCGGAGGTTGTGCGGTATCTGGATGATGAATGGACGACAGCTTATAAAATGGCACAGCTGATGACCTGGAAGATTCGCTGCAAAAACTGGGATGATTTCCCGGAACCGCAAAAGTGGTTTGCGACGGGAGAAGCTGTGGCGCATCTGCAGTACCTGGCGGATAAAGGATTGGCGGAGCGTCAGGAAATCGACGGCATCATCTGTTACAGAAAAGCTTAGCATAGCGATGAATCGGGAGAAGCAGACACAATATATGGAGAAAACATCCAATGTGTGATGGAAAATCGCACGTTGGATGTTTCTTTTTTTGCGTTTTTTGGTTGAAAAACTTGTCTCCTGCTGGAAGATCCTGTACAATAGTAAGAAAATAGGAAAAAAAGAATATAAAAAAGATAAAAAAAAAGAAAATCGGAAATTCATACGAATGAAAATGATCACGGAATTGAGACAGAAGTCTCAAATTACGATACCAAAAGGGATCGTAACGAAATTAAGCCTTCGGGAAGGGGACAAGCTGGAGATTTATGAAAAGGACGGTGAAATTCACATCGTCCCTGTTGACGTGTATCCAATTGGCTATATCGAAGGTTTGAAAAAAGAAATTGAACGATTGAGGAAGGAAGTTAGATGAAAAAACGGTTTATTTCCATTGCAGTAACGCTGGTGCTGGTTTTTGGCATCGGTATTCCCGCATTAGGCGTCCAGACCACAGAAGCAGAAGCTTTTTCTGTGAGATCGTCAATGCCATCCTACAGTTCATCTGTCGGGAAGCAGTATTATTACACCAACAGTAATATTTTCTATCAGGTCGGGCTGGCACCGACTCAGAAGTATCTCAGCTCTTACGGCGGATATTGTACGGGGAACTGTACCTGGTATGCTTATGCGAGAGCCAGTGAAATTCTGGGATATCCGTTGAACAGCAATTTTCGGTGGAGTGCATCCAAATGGTGGAGCACCAATAAGAGCGGCAATTATTACCCCTATGGCAGCCAGCCGAAAGTTGGGGCGATTGCCTGCTACAGCAATCACGTTGCAATTGTGGAAAAAGTGGAGAACGGAAAGCCGATCGTCTCCGAATCGGGCTGGACGATCTCCAAAAGCAAGCCGACCTCCGCATCCAAGATAAGATTCCATTATGGATCACCGTGGTGCGGTACAGCAAAGGGATATATTTACATAACGGATTCGACAACGGCTCAAGCGAAGAATGTCAGCTACAGCGTGAAAATCACCGCAGTAAATCTGAATATGCGCCGGGGTCCGGGCACTGGCTACAGCAGCGCAGGCTATGTGAAAGCAGGCACCTATGCGGTCAGTCAGGAATACGGAAACTGGGTCAAGCTCAAAGACAGCGGCTACTGGGTCAGCAAAGACTACGTGAAGAAAGTGACGACTGCAACAGAACCGGTTGTATCCCAGGGAACAGCGGCCAATTATCAGGCGAAGATTACCGTTGCAAATTTGAATATGCGAACGGGTCCGGGAACATCGTATCCTTCGAAAGGCTACATTCAGCCGGGGACGTACACCATCACCAAGACGAATAACGGATGGGGCTATATCAAAGAAAAGGGATACTGGGTATCACTTTCCTATACGACGAAAGTGACCTCTACGTCGACGAGCAATTCAACGGCAACCAATGGCGGCAGCACAGCGACTTCGAGCAGCACCTTGACGTACAGCGTTAAGGTGAATGCAGTGGCGCTGCGCATGCGAACGGGTCCGGGAACAAATTACAGTGCTAAGGGGTTCGTCATCAAAGGGAAAACCTATGAGATCAAGGATACGAAGAATGGCTGGGGACAGCTGAAGAGCAATAATTACTGGATCAAGCTGAGCTATACGATTCCGGTGAACGCTGCCTATAATGTAAAAATTAC
>Ga0129308_1003353_pt1 | contig 11652 bp, 5 predicted proteins | sample L827metagenome_FD_94440 | JGI IMG/M metagenome (GOLD analysis project Ga0129308, IMG submission 94440) | Ring-tailed lemur group fecal microbial communities from Wisconsin, USA - L827 metagenome | ecosystem: Host-associated > Mammals > Digestive system > Large intestine > Fecal | place: USA... | reverse complement strand
GCGCTTGCCGCAGTTGTTGCCGTTTTCGTCTTTGCAGGGCTTTACTTTGACCAATGCCGTATGAACCGTCTTGAATATATTGACCAGTACGAGAAGAACATTCTTCTTGCGGCAGAAGAAATAGACAAGTATAACGAAAAGCAGACCGACTACGACCTGCACTACAATATGGTGCTGTCCGATCTCGGTGCGGCAAGATCGGTAATATTTCTGATAGACGATTATACCGAAAAGCAGAAGATAATAAACGAGCTTCATTATTGCTTTGTAAAATATCCGAGTCAGATGCGTGAAAAACTTGCTGACAGCTCAAAGGCACTTCACGATATTGCCGACCATCTGGATAAGGGCTATGACGAGGCAAAGCAAATCGTTGATTCGATAAATAAACTGGGCAACTGATTTTAATACAGGAGAATGGATTATGTTTGAGAAAAGAAAGTACCTCAAAGAAATCAAAAAATGCCGTGCTACGATACAAGAGATAGAAAGGAAGCGTTCCCGTTCGCAGTCTGCGCTGGTTCAGGCGATACTTCTTCAGGAAGAGCCGAAAGAAGCGGATGTTGAATGGTTCAACAAGTACACGGGCGAAATTACCGCCGTGCGTAACCATATGACCGAGACGCAGAAAAAGCTCGACGCATTTATGGCTACAAAGCAGGCAAAGCAAAAGAAGAAAGCACAGTAATGAGCCTTCGGGAAAGGGGAGTCGGCTGTGGATAATTACGAACATATAAAAATCCATACGCCTAAAATCATCATCTATACCGTCTGTGCGGTAGTTATACTTATTGCACTGCTGATATCGTTTATCTCATTCGGCTGGTTCACCAACAACAAAACAGCAGGCGACGGTATAAACGGTATGAATGCGACAGGCTGTAAGTTTGAGCTTGCAACGGCAGGCACAAGTGGAAAGTATGATAATTATATCATCGCTTCCGACGGACAAGCGCCCGAGGGCGAGATAGACGGTCTTCCGACCGGTAATGTCACGGTGACGGGAAGCGGCGGCACAGAAATAAAGTGGCTGCTAAGCAGCGAAAGCAACTTTGGCAATAATGCGGACGCTGCCGCCGACGGCATACAGCCGGGAAGCTATGGAAAGCTTACATTCTATGTTGTTGCAAAGCAGAGTACCGACCTTAAGTTGACGATATCCCTCGATACCGTTTTGTATACTAAAGATGCACAGCCGATAGATGAAAACAACGATAACTCGGCATATATAATTCCTGCAAACAGCAGTGAAGCAAAGCTTACAAAAGGACATATCCTGTTTTTTAAGAATAAAACAAACGGCGTATATTCCGATATGATAACCGACAGCTTTACCTTTGAAAAGCTCGGTGCAAAAAAAGATACGGCATATAAGACAGATATCTACTGGATATGGCCCGAAGTAATCGACCAGCTTATACTTCCCGAGAGCGACAGCTTGTTTGGCGGCAAGGATTACAGTAAAATCATCAGCGACGCCGATACGCAGACGCTGATAACCGAAATGAGCGCAGACAGCGAGTGCTATTTTGCGGATAATTCTATAGCGGATCTTGGGCTGATGCTTGACAATATATCAAAAGGCTCGGCAGACGGCTCATTTGACAGCGGTTATTATAATAAGCTAAATCTGAAATGGAACGAGAGCGATCAGTTTATCGGGACAAATGTGGGATATATCGAATTAAAGCTTACTGCCGATGATTCTTCTTTAGGTAACGCTTAATAATCGGAGTGGTTCTATGAACAAAAAATTGGATATAAAACCCGGTATACTGCGGCTTACGAATGTAATCGTACTGCTTGCGCTTATATTAACGGCGGCTGTAACTGCGTTTGCCTGGTTTACAAACGAGCGTAAGCTTGATACCATAACAAAAATAAACTCGCCTGTTGCGCTGAAAATCGGCGCAGGCGCAAAAGAGGATTCCTCAAATATCGATATGGGCGGGATCGACATTTCCGACCAGTCGGGCAAAAAGAGCTTCGTATTCTGTGTGTATTCGGATGAATCCGTAGGTAAATATAAGATACAGCTTGCACACACCACAAATATTGCTTTTACTTATACTATCTATGCGGCAAACGAGGGCGAAACGGCTCTCCCCGACAGCGTAGTATATGTTGACGAGTCGGATGTTTCGCATTATTATACGAAATCGGGAGCACTATCGGGCGGTTATCTCAATATGGATGAAAATACGGGGATAGCAAACGGCACTTATCACGAAAAGACCTACGGCGCTTACGGCTCCGAGTTTGTTCAGAAAAATGCCGAGCCGCTTTATTGGCAGAGCTCGCCGGCTATCACTCCTGTTTCGGCAGGTAAAAACTTCACGGATTATTATATCCTTGAAATCAGATGGGACAGCGATAAGGTAACAAATAACAAAGAAACGGATATGGTTTATCTTACGGCAGGCATGGTGTGACGGCATAAGATACAAAAATTTGCTTTGACAGCGGTGATTTTAATATGAAAAATTTCTACAATTTCATAACAAAGCATTTGCTGACATTTGTGTTTGCTGTAACGGCGGCTATGCTTGCAGGTGTTGTATGTTATGCGGCATACACCAACCTTAACAGCGTAAAGCGTGTGGTATCCACTCACGGCGGCAAGGGAACAGCATTTTCTTCTAATTATCTGATACTTGTAACGGGAGAAACGGAAAAATACGAACTCAAGAATATCTCCTTTTCCGAAAATGCCGAGAACGCTTCGTTTGAGATAAATGTCTGCAACTATGTTCAGAACAATCCGTCCGAAGTAAACGAACTCAGTATCAGCTATAATCTTACGCTCAGTCTTGTAAACACCGACGGAAGCGCAAACACGGGAAGCCATGAGGGACTTACCGTACAGGATAAGAACGGCAGTTACAGCTTTACAAACGGAGTCTGCACCATAAGCGGCAAGACGCTTGTCGGCAAGACAAAGAGCGTAGATACCTACCGCATAACCGTTCCGAAAGAATTTATAAACAAGATAAATATAAGAGCTGTGGCAGAGCCTGCCGATGAAGCGTCAAGCAGTGCGGTAAACGGCTACAAGCTCGCAAGAGATTTCACTTTTTCACAGTACAACGCTTCCGCTACGACCTGGACAGGCGCTTTTTCCGAAACCACATCGGCAGGATATGACGGCTTCAACTATGTTGTCAAGGGACTTGGCAAGGGTACGGTAACGCTTTCGTGGGACAGCGCAGTTCTTGAAATAAGCAATGTGTTTATAGAGATCAACGGCTTGCAAGGCTCGCTTACAAAGGATAGCGGTACAGGAAAATGCACCCTCACAATGCAGGTCGATTCGGATGTCAGAAAAAGGCATGATATACAGTTCTACAAAACCTCAGAACCCGACTATGAGCAGTTACCGCAGGTTGAGTTTTCCTTTATAGCTGACAGCCAGACGGCGTAGGTTGTCTTTCTATCGGCACTAAAAGTTATAAGGCTTCAAACAACTTCGGAGTGAAGATAAGTTATGAATAATAATTTTTTACATCGTAAAAATTTAATAAAAATCTTCACAGCAACAGCTATGCTTTTGCTGAGCATTTTTATGCTCGCCGTTACTAACGGAGCAATGAACATCATCAACAGGTCGGAAGCCTATGCCGCAGACGAAAGCGTAACGGAATATCCTATAAGTGCAGATAATTCCTGCATAATAAACAGCTCGGATGATTTTGTAGCTTATTCAAAGGCATATAAGGCGTACCCCGACAGATATCAGAATGTGGATATTTCCATAGCGATAACTACAGGTAACAATCTTAACGACCTTGATGGATTTGTAAGCATCGGTACTGCCGAGTATCCGTTTGCGGCAAGCCTGAAAGCAGGCGGTACTAACCTCAGTATCGCTCTTGATACTGCGCTTTTCGATTATGTACTCGACAGCGCAAAGATACAGAATCTGGGCGGTGCTGACATACCGATAACATTTTCTGTATCGGGTTCGACATACAGTTCGCTGTTTGCGGAAAATGTCGTTCACGATGCGGTAAACAGCCCTGCAAGCTGGATAATTAATATTGACGCATACAAGGACAGCAACGACATCCAGCAGGCTAACACATTTGCAGGCGTGATCGGCGTAATCGGAGAAGGGGCGCAGGTTGACCTTCTTATTAACAACAATGCCGTTACCGACGCAGGCAAGTTCTCGGATATTATCAGCGCAGATTCTGTCGGCTTTGTCTGCCGTATAATGAAAAGCGGCTCAAAGCTTACAGTAGGCATAGCAGGCACAAACACGGGGAATAACATAACCTCTGAGGGCGCAAATGCAGGAGGCATAGTCGGTAAGGCGGAAAGTGCATCGATCACGGTAAAAAGCGCACCCGGCACTACCGGTAAAATCACCTCCGCACAAGGCTATGCAGGCGGAATTATCGGCAATGCAACGGATACGGAGCTGATAATTGAATCACCCTCGGAGAGCACGGTTGCCGCAACGCTTAGCGGCACTCTCGGTACGGGCGGAATCTTCGGCTATTACAAGAATACAAGCAACGCTCGCAATTTTGATTTAGCGGCATTTAATATAAACTGCACCTTGAACGGCGAAAATTCGGGCGGCGTGTTCGGCGTGCTCGAAAACGGCGGAAGTATAGCAGTTTCGGACAGCGGTACAAATACAGTTATCTTAAATAGAACCTCCGAACAAAGCAGTATCTACGGCGGTATTATAGGTTCATATCTGTCCGATGATAAAAGCAACTCGCTTGCCGTATCGGGCATTACGGTAAACTGCGCTAAGGATACAGGCTCGGCGGAATATTACGGCGGCATAATCGGCAAGGTTGACGATGATTCTTATATATCTATTGACGGCGCAGGCGTAACGGCTACTCTGTGCAATACTAATGTAACCGCATTCGGCGGCGTTGTCGGATATATAGGCAACGCATATATCGAGGCAAAGAACATCATCGTAAATACAAACGGCTCGTTTATCGGCGGCGGTATAGCAGGCGTTATGGACAGCGGTGTGCTGTGTCTTGGCGGCACATCCGACCTTGGCGCAACTGCTGCAGGAGGCGGCGGTCAGATAGTCGGCACAAGAGGAAACCAGGCGCTGATTTACGCCGAAAACGGCTGGAAGCTCATCAGAGGCAGTGCGGCGACTTATGACGATGTAGGAACATGGGGCGAGGTACTGCGTTTTAGCGATACTATGCCGCAAAGCGAAGTGCTGACGATAGACAGCACATCTCATACCGTCACCGTAAAAGCGGCTGTAACGGCTGTCGGCAGTCTTTCCGATTTCGCACGGCTTGCGCTTAATATCCAGCTTAATGACGGCGCAGACGCAGGTATGCTTAATTTTGAAGATAAAACCAACAAAAGCTCTGTGCTTTTAGGTACGGATATTACGCTCAGCTCGGATATCAACCTTTCGGGTACGGGTATCACGGGACTTACAAGAGACGACGGCAAGAATGTATCGGGAACTTTCGATATCACTACCTATTCAGGCACATTTGACGGCGGCAATAATACGCTTACCGTTGCAACGGGCGAGCCTTACGGTTACAGAGGAAATATAGATACTCCCATAACTGCCGATGATATCTCTGACGGTAACGGCACTATTTACCGCCATGCCTACAGCGGACTTTTCGCTAAAACCGGAGCAGACACAGTAATAAAAAATCTCTCGATAACAGGCGGAATGTACACCTGCATGGTAGGTGAAACAACTTATGTCGGCGGAATCTGCGCACAGCATATAAGCGGCGCTATCACCTTCAGCAATGTAAATATCAGCCAGACAATGAAGGCTGACTGCAAAAACAGCAACAATAAGTACACGGATACCGCCGGACTTATCGGCGTCGTTGCCGAAGCCGCAAACCCCGTAATAACAATAGAAAACAGTACAATAAGCCCGACCGTTACTTCCGACGTGCAAATTGAAAGTTCAAACGTACAGAACATAGGCGGCGCAATAGGCGGTATATATAAATCGGACACCTTTACCGTAAACTGCGATAATGTAACGCTCGGCTCCAAGCTTTCGCTTAATTCGCAGAACGAAGGTAAAATGGGCGGTTTCATCTCGTATATTTTCGAGAGGAGAAACGGCAGCAGTACTACTCCACGCACCATTACATTTAAGAATGTAACGATTGACGGCGCAAGCATTACTTGTACATCGACAAACCGTTGCGGAGGTCTTTTAGGCGATATCTGGAAGGATACTAAGGTAATAATCGGCGAAAAACAGGGCGACAACGGCATTAACGGTATTACTGTAACCGACAGCTCCGTAACGCAAAACGGCAAAGCTAACCCAGGCGGACTTATATATGCGGCTACAGGCTATTGGCAGGTAAACAAAATTGCAATCGATAGTCTTGCGCTCAGCGGCAAAAACGCAAGCTCATTCGGTATGCTTGTAAATAACGGAATCAATGACAATAAGGCGCTGTATCTTGAACTTACTGCGGCAGATTCTTACACGGTAAATAAGGAAAATACAACTGTAGATATCGGTAGCAATACCGTTTTTGATGAGCTTGTTGCAACCTGTACGGGAAACTACAGCAATTCTGTCGAGGACAGCAATCGTGCGGTAGTTTCGATACATACAAGCGGCGGTAAACTGATAATGAACGGCACGGAGTGCAACACCTATCAGAACCGGACCTCTTTGACTAAAGTAAACAAGAACACGAGATATTATTATAATCTTGATGTGGCAAGAAATAAGGCTGACAGCGGAAGCTTTGTTTCCGACGCTGAAAAGCTTCTGCTGTGGAGCGTAAATAACTATGCTTACAGCAACATAAAATCGTTATTTGCAAATTCCTTTGCCGACAATGTCATAGCTTCGGGCGAATATGATATGACGGGCTACTCCTACTATCCCATAGACGCTCCCGACGGTACTGTGGTATCGGCAAACAGCAGATTTGTATTTAGGAATAACGAGATCGAGCTTGGCGAAAGCGGTACAGGCAATACCGATAATATGGCAAGGTCTACAAGCAATGCGTCAAGCAAATCACAGCATTATCTTTTACATTTCGGACTGTTCAGAAATGTAAAAGGCTCACTCAGCGTAAACGGCGCAAAATTTGCGGGAAGCACAGGCACAACCGGCTCGGACGGCGGCGTTCTCATCTGCGGAGTGATAAGCGGTACAAACGCACAGAATCAGGCAAGTGTAAATATTGACGGAGTTATTCTTGACGGAGTAACCGTAAGCGGTTTTTCATCCTCCGCCGCTTATGCGCCTTTGCTTATTAACAAAGTTGAAAGCTTTTCACAGTTTATTCTGAGCGATGTTTCGACAACGGCAGAATATACTAAGGACGGCGTGACCGCACAGATAGCAACAAGCCTTATCGGAAACGCCGGTAAGACAAATGGCTCTTCTTCCAATATCATGCTTGTTTTCAGCAAGCTTACCCTTGACGGAAGAAAGACGGCGCTTGCTGACAGCGATGTCAATACCGCCCTTAATGAAGCGTATAATACCAAAAATTCGATATTCAGCAAGGCGACGCTTCTTGACGGTTTCTATTTCACCTCGGGAAACGGCTGCTCGGGCGCATATAACTTTGCCCTTGACGAGGACTGGAACGAAGACGGCACAGCAAAGCACAATGTTACCTACGGCGCTGAGATATCCGATTCTGCGGAGTATGACGGACTTCAGGAGTGGTACCTGCAAAGCGATATCTATACCGATCCCACAACAAATAACAACACTTCGGCTGAGTACAGCTTCAGCGGATTCTTACCTTATGTATATGCCCCCTACACGACGCAGTCGGATAATATCTGCCACGAAATAAAGGTAAATCAGCTTGTTAAGGTCGATTTAGCCGATGGCTGCGGCACATATAACGATCCGTACATTATCACATCCGGAAAACAGCTTGAGCTTGTGGATAAACTGCTTGCAGGCGCTGCTCTTGATTCAAGCTATGACGGAATGGTGATAAACTATCTCTCAACCGCAAACTATAAGTCCTGGTGCACGGACAAAACCTCTCATAAGGCATATCTGTGGGACTCTGCATCGTTAAGCTTTGTTGCCGAAGATACAAGCGTTGTAACTCTTTCGGATATGCAGACGGCGCTGTCTACGGCGTATTATCAGTTGGGCAGCAATATAACTTTGTCTTCAAGCGAGTTTCAGGGCATAGGAGCTGTCATTGCGTTCAAAGGTGTAATACACGGCGATAACCATACGATCGAGAACAAGACCGCAAAACCGCTTATATATCAGAGTACAGGCGCTGTTGTAAAAGACCTTACCGTTCATGTATCTGCGGACTTTACCGGTATTTTCAATAAGAACAACGCAAACAGTAAATATTACACCGACGGGAACGGATACGCCGAGTTCTACGGCGGTCTTATCGGCATAGTAAACGGCGGAGATAATATTATAGATGATGTCAGCGTGACTTTTGACAACAGCAGTACGATAAGCATAAAGGGCGGCTCTAACCAGGGAAATAAGGCTATAGGCGGATATATCGGCGTAGTAAGATACGGCGGAGTAATTTTCAGAAATGTTGACAGCTCCGCTAAATACGCAGGTATCACGGATAATGCCGATTTTACCGTTACGGCTGAGGACGGCTTTAAGAATGAGATAATTGCGCTTTACTGCAACCCGATAATAGGCAGAGTGATAGACGGCTATGCCGTGACCGAAACCGATCACTATGAGCCGAGAGAAGAAAATGTAACCTTAAAGAACGGCAAAAAGAATTATTCTATAGCTGATATTGATAAAAACTCTGCGCAGATTCTTGGCTTTGGCGACCTTAAAGGAATGGTAGACAACAGAAATTGGGAAGTATATGTCGGCACAATATCCGTTCCCGATTCACAGACGCTTTTCCTTCTTTCCTGCATAGTGGCAAGCGGCGGCGGAAAACTGGATATGACAAACAATGCTTATCTTACCGATTACAAGCTTACCGGCTACGGAAACAGCCGTATGGTACGCCACGGCGATTACAGCGACATAGGAACAGACGAAGCTTCTTCTGCCGACTTTGATAATAAAGTCAGCACATTTGATAAATACTCCCGTGATGTAGCTTATTCTTCGGGAAAATTTGATACAAATAAGGACAGCAGTGCAAGCGAAGTAAAAGATATAGTTCCGTATCTTATATACAGGTACACAACTGCGTCTGTAACCAATACATATAAAAACGCTGTCTGCAATTATCCTGCAAGAACGCTTACAAGTAACGGTTCTATCTTCAACATAGAACTGACTTCCGACAGCAAGATGTATGACCTTCCCGACGGTTTCAGAGGAATCGGCTCGCTGAGCAGCAACGATGACAGCAACCAGATGTTCATTTACAGCCTTAAGGGTAACGGCAGTACCGTTAACCTTAATATGAATTTCTGCAAGTACAATTATGACAGTTACTACAGCCTGAACAGCTGGCACGATTACAGAGTCGGTTTAGGTCTGTTCAACTCTCTTATTCAGAACAGACATAATCACCTTAAAAAAGGCACTTCGATAACAAAGCTTGACACAAGCCTGTCCGATTATACCATCTCCGACCTTACAATAAGCGGAAATGTGAGCACCGAGGTGTTTGAATCGGAGAAGGGCGGAATAAAGTACGATAACAAGTTCAGCTGTGCAGGCGGACTTGCAGGCGGCTCTTATTATGCTTCACCCAATGTAAAGAATGTCAAGCTTGATAATCTTACAGTCGGCGCACGGCACGTGTCGGGCGGACTTATCGGCTCTGTATATTGCACCAATGATAACAAGGTGGCATTTGAAAACTGCGGTGCAAATAATCTGACTGTCGGCGGAAGCTGGTTTACGGGAGGACTTTGCGGTTATACAAGAAACTGTCAGATCGATATTATAGGAGAAGCATCCGGCGATAATAATACGGTATTTGGTATTAGCCGCCTTTATTCGCCTTCGGCAGACAGCAACAATAAAAACAAGATGGGACCGGGCGGCCTTATCGGCAGTTTTGAAAGCACAAGAAGCATAACCGTAAAGAATATGGATATCACGGGCGGTATCCTTGAGAATGTAAAGAACTCCTCCGCAGGCGGTGTTATCACATATACCGAAGGTGCTTCAACAATAAGCCTCGAAAATGTAAGTGTAAAGAATCTCGATATAGTAAATAGCGGTACCGATATCTCAACGATCTACAGCGGCGGTGTGTTAGGCTATGTAAGCAACGCAAGCACAGTAATATCAATGAAGGATGTAAGCGTTGTAAGCGATACCGCAAGCGAGATAAACGGCAGTACTAATGCAGGCGGTATTGCAGGCTATATTACGGGAACAGTAACCGCAGACGGCTGTTATGTAAGTAATTATACAGTAAGCTCTACAGGCTCAAATAACGGATGCGGCGGCTTGTTCGGTAAAACGGAAGCTAAGATGATACTCAAAAACAGCAAGGTTTCCGACTGCGTATTAAAGCAGGGTACAACAACTCAGTCAACCGGTGCGCTTGCAGGACTTTTGCAAAGCAACTATATAAACGGTTACAATATCGTAATAAACAATACGAAAATTACCGATATGAGCGGCAATTCTCTGACAAACACAACGGTTGCGGGAGATATCATTGGCAAGGTAAACTCGGGCTGTCAGGTAAACCTTGTAGGCGTGAGCCTGCCAAAGACGGCAGACGGCAAATATATAGGCAAAGACTTCGGCACAAACAGCGGAAGTGATTATATAATATTCTGCGACTATACAGGATCAAGTGCCGATGAAAATGCCGCAAACAAAACAGTGCCTGCGATAAACACCGACAACGATGTAAGCGATATCGGCGTCTTCCCCTACGCTACGATAAATTCCAAAAAGCAAATAGACAGCACGGCGGAAAATCCGATGTTCCTTACAGGCAACGGCGCAGACAAAGCGGTTATTGATAAAATACTGTCCGAAACGGATAAGGAATACGGATACACGGCGGTAAACAGCGAATATAACGATGTATTCAAAGCGTATGAAGGCAAGCTGTCGACTTTCAACACCAAGACCGGTGCGAATATACCGAACGATTTCCCGATTCTTGTAATAAACGAATCCAACTACAGCAATGTCACAAGTATGCTGAACAGCTACATCCGTATTCTTACAAACAACACCGACATAAGTAACTATGCCAAGACGGGAACTACCCACAATGTTGAGATATCAACCTACAGACTTAACGAAGCGGGAACGGCATTTGTAAAGCTGACCGACGCCGCATCCCAGACGCTGTGTGTAAAGAACGATTACTTCAGAATGACCGATAATGATTATGACAGTAAATATAATCAGTTCACCCTTATCGACATTCAGTATTACTCGCCCGTTGAAGATGGCAAGACAGCTTATCATCTGTATATACCGGTTTATGTTGAAAAGATGCTGAACTTTGACTTCACGGCGGCGGCTCTTTCGGGAACGGTATACAACACAGGCTTCTACACAGACGGCAACCCCGTGCTTGAAAGCTACGGCACGCCTGTTACGGCTCACATCACCTATTCATACCTCAGAACCGTTGAAGAATGGCAGTAAGCAATAAACAGCGGCGAGAATATGCTTAAGGGATACGGAAAGGCTGTAGTCCTTTCGGGCGACAACGACCTCCCGAGCGGTACAAAGCTTGTTCTTCT
>Ga0129308_1003349_pt1 | contig 11673 bp, 9 predicted proteins | sample L827metagenome_FD_94440 | JGI IMG/M metagenome (GOLD analysis project Ga0129308, IMG submission 94440) | Ring-tailed lemur group fecal microbial communities from Wisconsin, USA - L827 metagenome | ecosystem: Host-associated > Mammals > Digestive system > Large intestine > Fecal | place: USA... | reverse complement strand
CGGGCACCCCCGCAAGGCACTCTTCCACGAATCGGGGCGAAACCGGACCACTGCTCGTACCCCCTTTCTCATTCTTCAGCGCAGCGCTCTTCACGGTCAGCAACCGGTCCCGGTCCATCTCCGGATAAATAGAGGCCATTTTCACGTAAAACACGATGGACAGCACCATCACCAGCGAGATCGCCAACCCCGTTCCCACGATGTAGACCGAGCTGAACAGCCGTTCTTGCCGGATCAGGGCCCATGCTTGTTTTAAGTAGATCTTATACATATTCATTCCATTTAAATATTCTATCAGTCGGTGAGAGACGGGGCGTGCCCCGTCTCTACAACCGGGTAATCATTCCTCCTAATCTCCAGCTCTTAGGAGATACTGTTCACGTTATCTTTCTTATCTTTGCCACTTAATCATTCATTAAACCACGAGATCATGGATAAAGAACTACCGAAGTCTGATCTGGACGTCAAGCCCGGAAAGGTATTCATACGCCTTACCAAAAGCCAGCTTCCCGGCTCAGAGCCATTTTACCGGGGCACGCTCCCATTTCGCCGCACGCTCACGATCGAGGATATCGCCGACCGGGCGAGAGAACACCGCACCACGTATAGCCGGGAGACACTCATCGCCGTATACGATACGATGAAGGAGGAGATCTACAGAGCTATCAAGGATGGCTTCAATGTCGATTTCGGCTTGGCGCGTACCGAGCTGGTGGCCCGTGGACGCTTCACGTCCGAGTCCGATAAGTTTGACAAGAAACGCCACTCGCTACAAGCCCGCTTCCGTGCCTCGCCACGCCTGAACCAGTTGGCCGACTCCATCCCCGCCGCGACCGAGACGGGATTCTTCGCCAACGCCCCCGGCATCAACGAGATCAGCATCAGCAACCAGCCTCATTCAAGTCAATCCGATCCCACGCTCCCCTTCAACAGCCTGCCCTCCGGATACACCTTGCCTCTCTTCTTGCACGGGCGGCGGCTGAAACTGATGGGCGACCACCCGTCCGTGGGCATCACCCTCCGTAGCCTCGATACCGGGCAAGAATACTTCATCCCGCCCCGGATGGTGTTCATCAACGATTCCAACATGCTGGCTTTCATGCCTCCCCTCGCCCTCACGCCGGGAGAATGGGAGGTGGAGGTATCCACGCAATACAACCCCAGCTACCGCCTCTACAAAGAGCCTCGGTACGACTGCATCTCCCTTACCGTTCTTGACACCACCGCATCCGGGCGCGGTGACTGACCGCATCGGGGAGCGGCGCACTACCGCATCGGGACACAGTACTCTACCGCACCCGGATGCGGCGATGTCAAGACAGGGTGGGGTGGCGTGCGCTTCCTTACCGAGTGACATGTGCTTACTGTACCTGCCTTCCGTCGAAGAAGCGCACGGTGCGGCTGGTTTGCTTGGCCTGCGCCTCGTTGTGGGTTACCATTACGATGGTGCGGCCGTCCTCCTTGTTGAGTTGGTGAAGCAGGTCCATGACCTCGATACCCATCTTGGAGTCCAAGTTACCGGTCGGCTCATCGGCGAGGATGATATCGGGGTTACCTACGATCGCACGGGCGATGGCCACGCGCTGGCATTGACCGCCGGAGAGCTGCGTCGGGAAGTGGCGCATACGGTGGCTGAGGCCGACCTTCTCCAGCACGGCCTCGGCCAGCTTGCGACGCTCCGAGGAAGAGACCTTGCGATAGAGCAAAGGAAGCTCCACGTTGTCCAGCACGTTCAGGGAATTGATCAAGTGGAAGCTCTGGAACACGAAACCTAGTTGCTTGTTACGGAAAGCGGCCAGCTCCTTGTCGCTCATGCCCACCGTGTTCACGCCGTTGATCTCGACCGTGCCGGAGGTAGGCAAGTCCAGCAGGCCCATGATATTCAACAAGGTGGACTTCCCGCATCCGGAGGGTCCCATGATGCTGAGGAACTCGCCTTGCCGTACCTCTAGGTTCACGTTTTCCAACGCGACTGTCTCTATCTCTTTCGTACGGTAAATCTTCTGTAAATTCGTTAGTTTGATCATGACTGTAATATTTTAATTGTTATTGTTTGACTCTTGTTATTGTTACACCCTTGCTATCGCCAGGCTTTGCCACCTAAAAGCAAATTACGTGCCAAAAACGTATATCGTTGATTCTATGGCATCTTTATGAAAAAGTACTGTCCGTTACCGAACAGTCGATTCATTTCCGAACAGTCGGTTCGTTTCCGGACACGGATGCCCGTGCCATCCGTGCCGTCCGTGTCCGATCATTCCTGCCGCAAGGCGTCCACCGGATGCATCCGCATGGCCCGGTAAGACGGGAAACTGATTCCCACGACAATCATCGCGGCCATCACCCCGTACGAGAACACGAAGCCGAACAACAGGCGCGAGGCCATGCCGGGCGGTATCACCGAGCCTTGCGTCACCTCCATATATAGCAGGTTGGCGAAGATAATGGCGGAGGGGATGAAAGCGACGGTAAGTAGCGCCAAGCCCTCCTTCACCAGTTGCCAGAAGATGCCCTTGCGGGTGGCTCCCATCGCCATGCGGAGGCCGATCTCGGCGCTCCGTTGCTGCGTGCGGTACCAGAAGGTTCCCACCACGCCGAGCAGGACATTCAGCAAGAAGAAAGCGATACCCGCCACGTAAAGGCGGACTTGATCCAGCCAACGCTCCAAGAACTCATCCCGGTAATGGGACATCGGGAAGACATCCTTCAAGTAGATATTACCTAGACGCAATTGCTGCTCCATCTCCTTCCGGAAATTGGCGGCGAAAGCGGTGCCGTCCGCGCCGGGCTTCACCCGGATGAAGGTGTTTAGGCCCTCTCCGACCCAATCGCTCGCCTCGGTCACCTTGTTCTCGTCCACCAGCTTATAGTAGGCGTAATCATAGCCGGTGAACTCGCAGTAACGTTGTTTCTCGCAGACACCACCGATACGGTACGCCACGCTATCACGGGAACCTTGGTCGGTGATATAGATCTCTTGGCGCACGGCCGCCGCCGGATCGCCGAAGAAACTGTCGGCCACCGTACCCGTCACCACCACTTGGTTGTCACGCAGGGCGTCCACCAACTCCGAGGGGGAACCGCCCTGCGCAGTTTTCACACCGAACACCTCGAAATAGGTGGGCGATACGTAACGAACGAAGCCGTTACGGATCAATGAGTCCCTCCGGAACGTGGCGTATTGGTTCGATCCTCGGTAATGGAAATGCACGCCGGTGGTGAAACAGACCGATTCCACGGAGGGGTTCCGGCGGACGCGATCCACCAAGGCCAGATAATCCCCGCCTCCCCGCTCGCTATGCACGGAGGTCGTGTCATAATCAGGACTTTCCTCCGGGATCACGCCGAAGCTCACGTGATACGTATGTTCGATATTGAAACCCAATGATCGCGAGTAGAGCCTATACATCACGAACAAGGCGTCCGCCGCGTACCAAAGGAAGATAGAGACCACGAGCATTTCCAACCAGATGAAGAGGTTTCCCTTGCGCTCGTTCCAGAGTTGTTTTAGCATCATCTTATACATAGCGTCAACCATTTATAGAGTCCGTAATATTCAATCTTGACATTCGCCAAGCCGGGAGGCCGGCGGAAAACAGGTTCAGCACGAGGCAGAACAGGAAGGCGGCGATAAAGACCGCCCCGTTAAACATCCCGGTGGAAAGCCCCGTCTTCCCCAGCGAGGTGACCAGCAGCCAGTCCCTCAGCAGCAACATGGCACCGTACGACATCGCCAGCCCCAGCAGTCCGCCGAGCAGGGTCAAGACCATGTTCTCGGACAACACTTGCCAGAGGATGGTGCCTTGCGTGGCCCCGAAAGCCCGGCGTACGCCAAGCTCGGCCATCCGGCGGCGCATCCTCGACAGGGTGATGCCCGATAGGTTCAAGGCCGGTACCAGCAGGAGGATGAAAAGGATGATGCCGTAACGGACGTAGAGGTAGAAGAGGTTCGCCCCGAACTCGTTTCCGCCGCCGATCCATTCCTCGATCTGGGTGGAGGGCTGGTGGAGGATATCGGCCTTGACATCCCGGGTCTTGGCGTTGAACGCCTCGACCTTCCGCATCGCCTCGGTTCTCAGCTCCTCTCTCGTGACGCCCGGTTTCAGCAGGACGCAACAGTTATACGAGCCGTTGATGCCCTCTTCGTATCCCCCGTCGTCCCGCACCGTGTAAGGAATCCAGACCTCCGCCCACGCTTTCGAGGCGAACCGGGATACATCCCTCACCACCCCGCATATATTATAGACGATGAAATCGAGCTTCATCTCCCGCCCCACCACTTGATCGGAGCCGAAAAGTTCCAAGGCCACGCTCTCGCTGATCACGGCGTCGCGGATGCCACTCGTGAAGGCCGCCGGGCTGAAGGGGCCTCCTCGCAGGAAATCGAACTGGAAGATCTTCCAGAAGGCGGTATCCGTATAGGAGACGTAACTCGTCCGGTTCTTAAGCCCATCCATGGACGAGGCGGTCAACGGCCTATAACGATCCATATTGATAGCGGTAACGGCCTCCGCCCCTTTCAGCGGATAGCAGCATTCCTTCACGAAGGGCAGCCCCAGCGACGAGTAGGAGATGCGCCGGTTATCGTCCTTGCCATTGCTCATGACGGTCGAGATGTAGCAGGTGCGGTCACGATTTACCTCGGGCTTGAAACTCGCCGTATTCACGACATACAGGATGACGATCACCATGATCATGCAAATGGCCAAGGCGGTACCGAGTATCGAGATCACGCTCAACAGCTTGTTCTCCCCGATCATCCTCAACGCTTGTTTAATGTATTGCTTTATCATAAACCTTTGTATTATAAATTATCTATTACCCTGCGGAACGGCGATCGTTTGTTATCGTCCGACTTTGTGCCCCTACGGAGGCAAATAACGTGCCAAAAACGTAACTGGCTGATTCCGAACGCTACTCCATAAAAAAGCTGTCCGATAACGAACACTTGATTCGTTATCGGACAGCGATTATGAACGGTTTCAGATTTTATAATTCCCAACGTAAGGATCTCAGCAGCTCATCGATCTCGGCAGCCGAGATCGAGTCACGGTCGGCCTTATCGTAGATCGTGAGGAGAACGATCGTACCCTCGTTATCCGCGCAGACAATGGCCTCCGTATAAGTAATCACTCTCACCCCATGGCTCTTTCCCTTTCCCTTGGAGGCGATGGCCATGCGTACCTTGCGCACACCTTTACCTAAGCTCGTCCCTTGATCAGGGTTCTCGCTCAATGATTTACCCAGAGCCGATAAATCGGCCTTCAATGAGCTATACTTCTTACAGAGACGTTTGAACTCTTTATCGAAGTCTTGGTGGGTCTTTATCCTATACTTCATTAAGCAACTCGCTCAAGTCTCTAAACTTATGGGAAACATCCTTGCCCTCGCGCAAATCCTTCACGTCTTGCAAGGCTTCTTTCAGTCCAGCTAAGATCTCCTCCTTGGTAGGCTCCACGTAATCGTCTACCGCCTTCTCTGCCGGGGCGGTCTTACCAAAGGAGGCCATCTTCATACGGCGGACGCTGTCGAGGGCCTTCTTGATCAACTGTTCGTCCTCCAAGGACATCACCTCTTGCAGTAACGACATTTTTAATTCTATAGTTGTCATACGCTCGCTCCTTTCTTTATAGTGATTAATGAATTGATTGGCACAAAGATAATGATTACTAACCAGAATCGCCCCCATTCCATTGAACTAATTTACCCAGTTGTAGAGACGCGGCACGCCGCGTCTCTACAACTGGGTGGATGTGTATTTATTCGTAATGCAACGCCTCTGCCGGAGCCATCTTTACCGCCTTGCGGACAGGGAACCAGATTCCCATGCAGATCATGCCGGCCATCATTAAATATGTTATACCGAAAGAGATAGCGAAACGCCCCGTCGTAAACGGCAGGCGATAGGTATCTATAGCATCCGTCGCCACCATATTGATAGCGAAGAGGGTGATAAACGGAAGGGTTAACGCCAATAGGCCCAGACCTTCCAGATACAGATACCGCCGTAACGTGCCATCGTAAGCACCCAGCGCCATCCTCAAGCCGATCTCTCCCCGGCGGTTCTGCGCACGGAGCCAGAACGTACCGATAATGCCGAAAAAGACGTTTACCAGCATGAAGGCCATCAAGGAGAACTTATTGCTCATCTCACGCCCCTTGCCATCCAGATGGATATCCCGGAACTCCCTGATATTGCTGATGCCATAGACAAATAGATTGTCCGCCGCCAACCGGTCTCCCATCTCATTCAGAAAACGATTCATGTCGTCCCGTGTATAGTTTCTTTTCATCCGGACGCAAAGCTCCGCGTTCCGGGCTCCAAACTGATTGACAGTCTCGTTAAACAATTCCCCCTCAAGGCTCTGGAAAAAGCATGGCTCCGGAGATTTATACTCGTCGGTCCGGATAGAGGTTGATACGGAGGCGACCGTAAAGGTATTATCCAATTTACTATGCCTCACCTTCCTTCCACGAGCCAGCCGGCCATGATAAAACACGTCTGCCATCTCCTTGGACAAGACCAAGGCGTTATGTACCCCGGCGATCTCGTCCGCTACAGGTTTCCCCTCCGGAGTCTTGATCCGGAAAAGCTTGAAATATTCCGGGGTGACATTCCGGATCTGGAAATTCTCCCCGGATGTTAAGCTCGTGTCACCATCCAGAGGCTCTATCTCCCTCCAAGAATTTCCCATCGAGTAGGGACAGGAGTAATAAGTAGCGCAAACTTCCTCCACCTCGGACCATTGGCGTATTTGCGACATCAAGCGGGTCAGCTTCTCCGGCTCGGATAGCCCGAGAAGCGAATCCGAAGGGTTCCGTTCCTGCTCGCTTAACTTGAAACGCCATACGTTCGTGATATCGAATCCGAGGGGAGAGTAATAGGTCCGCATGTCCACATAAAACATATCGACCATCAGCCAGAACACACCGGCCACCACCAACAACTCCGCGAATATCCAACCGTTACTTCGGCGCTGGTTCCATATTATACTTAGTATATGCTTGATCATATCATTCCTTTTCAGTAGTTATTTTTCACACGTTCGCATCCTTCAACGATTCCACGATCCGCTCCCTCGCTATCCGGAACGCAGGTAATCCCGAGCTTAGTATATTCAATACCAACGTAAAGAACAGGGCCGCCACAAACAACAAGGGCTGGAAAAGCATGCCGAAAGTTATCACCGTATCTTTTGTCAGCAAGAACGACCGGCCTACATAGAGCAATACGACCGACAAACCTACCCCCAGAACACCCCCTATCAACGTAATGATCAGGTTCTCGCAAACAACCTGCGTAAACAGACGTTCACCGGTAGCCCCGAAAGCCTTGCGAAGCCCCATCTCCGGCCGCCTTTTCTGTACGGCGGATTGCACGATCCCTGTCAGGTTCAAGGTCGGTACCAGCAGCAGGAACAGAAGCACCCAGCCAGTTGTCTTCAGGTATTCGCCCCAACCTACCCGGTTATAGCCATACCGGCTACCGGAACCTAAGGCCAGTTCCAGATGGGTGAAAGGCTTGGGAATCGTCAAGATGAAATCCGCTTTGCCGGCGTTGTAGCGGGCTACCCCTTGCTGGATCTCCGCATATATGGCGTCGATGTCCGAGAGCTTATGCGCCAAGATCTCCGCCCCGAAAGGGCCACACATCCCGTCGCAACCTCTGCTATTGGTGTACAGGGTATTCGCCGTATAAGGCATCCATACATCAGCGAATGCCTCGCTAGCCGCTTTCGACGGGCGCTTTACCACTCCCGCAATCGTGCAAGGCATCACGTTATTTACCAAGATATCACGACCGACCACGTCTTGGGTACCGAACAGGATACCCGCCAACTTATCGGAAATAACCACATGAGGCAGACCGGAATTGAAATCGGCCTCCGTAAAAGGCTTGCCGGAAAGGAACTTGAAGTCAAATACTTTCCAAAAGGCGGGATCGGTATAATAGACAGTATATTCCTCGAACAATCGTTTACCCGGAATGGAGATAACGTGGCTATTCTGTGCCGTCACGGTTACGGCCTCGGGCTTTCTCAGCGTATAGAGGCATTCACGTATCGTCTCGGCGGAAAGGCCCGTATTGTTATTCTCGCTCCCATCCTTCGATTTAGTGTTCACGGAGTAGATATAAAGCATCCGGTCTCGCTTCGATACGGGGCTATAACCTACCAGCTTGATTTGGAATTGCAACACGACAACCAAGATCATGGCCACCGACAGCATCGTACCCAAGATAGAAACCACGCTTGTAAGACGATTCTCTCTCAACGCATGGATGGCTTGTTTAAAGTATTGCTTGAACATCCTTTATTTCAATTTCAGTTTATTCTTTTCCTTGAAGCTTGTCATATCGGAAACGACTACCTCGTCGCCCGGTTCCAAGCCATTGACTACTTCGACATACTCAAAGTTGCTGTCTCCCAGCTGCACCTTCCGCTTGATCAATTGGTCTCCGTTGACCACAAACAACTCATACTCTCCTTTCCCGACGTAGAACGAGGCGTTGGAAATACGCAGCACATCGTCCTTGATGGCATTCATCACGTATACATCGGTCTTCAATCCGGAGCGCAAGCGGCGATGATTATCCTCCTCCAACTGTACCGTGAAGGAGATTACGCCATTCTTCGATAAGGGGGTAACATCGCTAACCACCCCATCCAGTTTATCGTTGCCGATCTTTACGACGGCTTTGCTACCGGCGGCGATCCGGTCACCGTAGGTATCGGCGATCTCCCCCTCTATCTTGAAATGGGACAAGTCGGAGACGATAGCGACACGACTGCCTTGAGAGACTTGGGCACCTACCTCGTTGTTCACGTAGGTCAGGATCGCCTTACGGGGAGAGCGGATCTGGGCGTCTTCCAAGGTACGCTTCGTCTCGGCTAGGCTCTTGCGGAAGATGTTCAAGTCGAGTTCTTTTACTTTATAATCGGCATCCGTCAAGGATTTTTCGTTCTCGTACTTTTGCTCATCCTCTTTCAGTTTCAAGACGCTAACGTTATAGTCCAGTTCCACTTGACGGACCTTATCGGTCGTTCCGGCGCCTAGGCTATCCAGATAACGCTCGTTGCGCAACTCCACTTCCTTTCGGTTCAGTTCCATGCGAGAGACTTTCAATTGCATCTCCATCTCGGAAAGCTTATTGCGGTTCTGGATACGGAGTTGATCCAATTGGAGGCGTTTCATTTGCTCCTCGTCCAATTGTTTCTTATAATCCGTCTCGGCGCTTAGCAAGTCCAGCTTCAAGATCGGAGTACCTATGTCCACGGAATCGCCTCCCTTTTTATAAATCTCCACGATACGGGAATTGATCGGTGAGTTGATGATTTCCTCGAAAGCAGGTACCACCTTGCCGGAAGCGCTAACGGAAACCTCGATCACTCCTTTATCTACCGTTGAAAAAACCAAGTCCTTCCGTTGCAGGCTGGTTTGCATAAAACCGATCACCCCGCCTATCAAGACAACGGCAATACCAATCCCCGCCCCCAGCTTTATAAACTGTTTGCGCTGCTCCTTCTGACGAACCTCTTTTGATATCTCTCTGTCCATATTTCGTTTGTTTTTATTTCCCACCCTCCAAAGAGCAAACCCCGTGCCAAAAACGTAAGTAACTGATTCTATGAGAATATCCATTTTTAGTACTGTTCGATTTCGGACACTGTGTTCGGTTTCGCTCAAAACTTTTCCGATAGGCCTGTTGTTCTATGCCCAAAACTTATAAACGCAAAATGTATGAACACAAGACTTATCCTATTCACATGTATAGCCGGTCTGACTCTCTTTTTCTCTGGCTGTAGCAAAAATGATGATGATCATCAAGGTATTATCCCTCTCCCCCCGGTAGAGAACGCTTTTCAAGAGAAATATCCCGATGCCAAAAACCCTGTTTTTGAGATCGAAGGTAACTATTATGTGGTAGATTTCAATAATGAAGGCTCCGAGACAACCGCTTGGTTCACGGATCAAGGGGTATGGATGATGGAGAAGATAGACATCTCTTTCGCCCAATTACCGTCTGCCGTATCTACCGCCTTTAAACAAGGCTTTTACTCAAATTGGACCGTGGATGACACGTATGCCATCAATCGCCTGAATATGGGAATCGTTTACAAGATCGAGGCGGAGCAGTCCAACAGTGAAGTAGACCTGTATTATTCGCAGTATGGCAACCTGATCAAAGTCGTGGACGATGAGATCAATAATGACGCACCGATCGTTATCCCGAAAGAGGTCAGCAACCTGATGGAGATCACTTTCGCCAACGCCGAGTTGCTGGATATCCAACAGAACAGCCTAGGTTACGAGTTGGATATGATCGATAACCAGATTTATAAAGTGGCGCAATTGAATAAGGATTACAGGTGGCAAAGTACCACATGGGCCATGTCCGAGCAAGAGGTTCCGCAGATCGTGATGCAAGGCTTCGAATCCTCCGCTTACGCTAGCGACAAGGTACAGTCCATATATACGTTATTGAATGCCAATGGCACCTTCTACCTATTCAAGGTTTCACATAACGGGCAGGACGAGACGATTACCTTTGATGTATTCGGGAATATCGTGAAGCCTGAATAAAGAGCGGAAACAACATCCAACTGATAACAAACCGCGCGATTCACAGCCGTCTCCGGACTTGAATCGCGCGATTTGCGTTATATGATAATCAAGCTTATTTACTGATCAATTCCAAGGTCGCCCCTTTTACTCCCGGTGCGGAAGCCTCGAAATAGATCGTCCCCGGTTCCTCGGCCGTCTGCACGATAGCGGTAAGTTGCCCGCTAAACAGTTTCATTTCCGGAAGATGGAAGAGTTCCAGACTGGCGCTATTTCCATTTGCCGCCGCACGGTAGTTTCCGGCACCACGAACCTTAAACTGGATCTGGCGGGTATCATCCGGACAAAGGTTACCGTTCTTGTCTACGACTCTAACATTGATGAAAGAAAGGTCTTTTCCGTCAGCCGTCAATTGGTTACGATCGGCGGATAACTCAATATGATGCGGCTTCCCTGCGGTATGAACCTCCTCCTCGGCCACAGCGTTACCCTCCTTATCATAAGCGACCACCTTCAAAGTTCCCGGCTCGTATTTGGTATCCATCCACATCAAACGATATCGTTTCTGGCGCTCGAAACTCTTTTGAGCCGCTTCGGTATAACTACTATCGATACCGATGCTTAGATCTTTCGTACGTTTCCCTTGGCTCTTTCCGTTGATAAACAATTCGGCGGAAGGATAATTGGTATAAACGAATACGGGTGTCACCTCGCCCTCACGTCCCGGCCATGTCCAATGCGGCAGGATATGCAAGGTCTTGGCGCTTTTGTTCCAATGACTACGGTATAGATAGTAACGATCCTTGGGGATACCCGCCAAATCGATAATACCGAACAAGGAGCTATGGCTTGGCCAATTCGTATAATAAGGAGTAGGCTCGCCCAGATAATCAAATCCTGTCCATACGAATTCCCCGATACAATACGGAAGGTCCTCATGCTGGATAAAATCGTCTTCCGGCAGATTAGACCAGCTGCAATGCTCCACGTCGTACGAGGAACTTTGGTGATCCTCATAGACAGCCATCGCCTTACGCTCTACCGGGAATTTATACACCCCTCGTGAACTAACCGTGGAGGCTGTCTCGCTTCCCAAGATTATCTCTTGGG
>Ga0129308_1003347_pt1 | contig 11676 bp, 14 predicted proteins | sample L827metagenome_FD_94440 | JGI IMG/M metagenome (GOLD analysis project Ga0129308, IMG submission 94440) | Ring-tailed lemur group fecal microbial communities from Wisconsin, USA - L827 metagenome | ecosystem: Host-associated > Mammals > Digestive system > Large intestine > Fecal | place: USA... | reverse complement strand
GTTAGCGTCACTTGGTATTGCGCTGCTGTCGGGAAGCATAATGTGTGCAAGCCCTGCTATACCGAGCGCTTTATCTATCATACATATTCCTACACAGCTGCCAAGCGCATATGTTACCAGCACATCGGGCGCTTTGCACAGCTTCTGGTCGGATATCCCCACTATTATTTTGCTCACAGATCTGCCCCCAGTTTTCCGAGAAGCATTCTCAGTGATTTTACCGTAGGTATAAGCAGCATATTGGATTGTATCTCAACTGAATCTATCAGAAATTGTTCGCTTATCATCAGCACTCTTTCATACGCTTCGGACAGCTCTGTTGCGGGAACCGTCATTATAGCTCCAAGCATATCTGTAGTAAGCGCAGGAACAGACATATCTATCGTCATTCCCGAAAGATTTGCTATTGCATTTACATAGCTTCCGCCCATTATGTTGCCTATCTCGCTCAGCACCGATATATCGTCTGCGTTCATCTCATAAAGCGAGAACGGCTTTTCTCCCGTAAGCCCCGTTACTATCGTCTTTGCAAACGGCTCTTCAAGCAGGAACATTATCATTCCTTCTGCGTCGCCCTGAAGCCTTATCAGTATACCTACGACCAGCTTATCGGGTGAGCCCAGCGCCGTAATTGCGTCGCCTATATCCATAAGCCGAACCTGCGGCACCTGCATATCTATGCACCTGTTAAGAAGCTGAGAAAGCGCCGTTGCGGCATTTCCCGAACCGATATTTCCTATTTCCTTAAGCACATCGAGCTGTACCGGGCTTAAATCGTCGTAACTGTTTATCATGATAGACCTCTGCTTATTATGTTAATACCGTATGCCTGTCGGGAAACGCTCTCCCCGACAGGTTTATACGGTTTTCCTCAGCTGTTATCTGAGATTGTTGGTGATGCGCTCCAGCTCGTCTGCTGTCTGCACTACTCTTGCGCTCATCTGGTAAGAACGCTGTGTTTCGATAATGCGTACCATATCGCCTGCAATGTCCGTATTGCTGCGTTCGAGTGCCATTCTTATCTTGTCGATACTCGTGTCGGCAACCGCCTCTCCCGACCTCTCGGTAGCAGTCATCTTATTACTGCCCAGAAGTTCGAGTCCAAAGTTGTTGTCGAATGTGTACACACCTATCATCTGCGTAAGCGCTTCATAGTCGGGCTTGCTTGTACCCTCGATAAAAGGAACCGTAATATGATTGCCTTCATAGTCCAGTACAAACTCACCGTTTGCGCTGACAAGCTCCCAGTGATCGTCGATCTGCGTCATCTGAAAGTCGCCGGCTCTTGTGTAGTTCACATCGCCGTACTTGTCCATTACCGCAAAAAAGCCTTCTGCTGAGGGAATGGCAAAATCAAGCTCGTTATCGGTATAGGTAAATACGCCTTCGCTGTACATAAGCTGTGTGCTGTGGACATATTCGCCGTGACCTGTCTGCCATTCGGGTTCGGTAGCTCTCTGCACTGTATAGATACAGTCTGCAAAGCTCGGTCTGGACGCCTTGAAGCCTACCGTATTGACATTTGCAATGTTGTTTGAGTAAATGTTGAGTCCTTCCTGCTGAGCGATCAGGCCCGTTTTACCCGTGTAGAATGCTATATTCATAACATATCCTCACATTCTGTCATTTTACAGTTTGATTATCTCGCTTGCGGCTCTTCCGTTTATGGTATCCATATACTTGAGTACAGCGCTGCTTGCTTCAAACAGTCTCTGCGTCTCCATAAGAGCCGTTATCTCCTTGTTTGCGTCAACATTGGACTTTTCAAAACAGCCTTGTATGATATCGTACTTCTCTCCGTCGGGTATCGTCATATCACCGTCGTATGCAAAAAGGTCGTTGCCGATTTTTTCTACATCCGCATCTACGGGTATGTAGCTGAGTAATAGCCGTTCTATGACTTCGCCGTTTTCGTTAAGGATATTTCCCTCGTTGTCAACAATGAAGTCATCGTTTCCGATATATATCTCGCCGTTTTCTCCAAGCACTCTTCCGCTGTCGTTTAGACAAAGATAACCTTCTCCGTCAAGCTCGAACTGACCGTTTCTCGTCTGAAGCACTCTGCCCGAAGAATTCTGTATATTGAAATATACATTGCCGTGAATGCCTATATCAAAGGGACTCTCGGTAAATTCAAAGCTGCTCTGCTCAAGATTGGTCTTGCTCGTATCAACATAGGTCTGCACGAATTTTCCGCTGGTATACCTGCGGTTGCTGACAAGAATAAGCTCTTCCTGGAAGGTGTTCATTGTTATCTCGTCCTTCTTGTAGCCTGCGGTGTTGATGTTGGTCACATTGTTTGAGATAGCGTCCAGCGACCGCTGATGATTTATCATCGACTGCGCCAGATTGTAAAATGCTCTCTGCAAGTTTTTTCACCTCCTTTCAATTATATAATACCATTTTTCACTGCGCTTGGCAACCCTTTTAAGCGTTGATATAACTTTCCAGTTTTGCTTTGAGCGTCAGCATGGCTTTTGAATGTATCTGACATACCCTCGACTGCGTTATAGCCATTACCTTTGCAATCTCGGAATATTTCAGCTTCTCGTAGTAGTACATCGTTACTACCTGTTTTTCCTTTTCGGGAAGAGCCGCTACGGCGTCTGCTATTACCTGCTTCTTTTCTTTTTCATACAGCCTTGCGTCTGCGGTTTCGCTTCTGCCGGACATATTTTCGTCAAGGTTATCTTCATACAGAAGCTCTTCAAACGATAAGGTGATCATACCTGCGGTATTTGCCATCAGCTTTGACAGCTGTTCGGTAGTCATATTCATACTCTTTGCAAGCTCTTCATCGGTAGGTGTGCGGCAAAGCTCGGAATTAAGCCTTGCAAAGTTATCGTCAAGCTGTCTTGACAGCTTGCGGAGCATTCTCGGAACTCTGTCCAGCCGCCTCATATAGTCAATGACTGCGCCTTTTATCTTGATTCCGGCGTAGGTCTCGAATTTTACATTCTTATCGGGGTCGAATCCGTCTATTGCCGACATCAGCGCTATTACGCCCTCGTTTATTATGTCGTCGCTCTCCGCATAACCCGAATATATGTTACGCATCGATACGGCAATAACTTTGACAAGGTCCATATATATCAGAACTATCTCGTTTCTGACATTTATATCTCCGGTTAGCTTATATTTTTCCATAAGCTCCGGCACCCGTTCTTTGTTTTGCGCCGACACCGTCATAGAACACTCCTTTCCCGTTATTTTACTAAGGCTACATCGCTATATTTCCGATAGCCTGTATCTGAGCCGTATTGTCTATCTCGCTGTAGGATAATACGGTTATATTAGGTATGAACTGGTCTATCAGCTTCTTGAAATATATACGCACTATAGGCGAGGTGAGTATGATGATATTCGGTATTACATCCTTCACCTTGTCTATCTCTTCGCTTGTAATGTTCACTATCCTCTGTATCAGATCGGGATCCATAGCAAGATAGCTTCCTGCGTCGGACTTCTTCACGCTTGCTACTATCGTATCTTCTACCTTTGGATCGACGGTTATTACTCTCAGCGAATTTGCCTCTGCAAATTTCCTTGTTATCGTGCGTTTGAGCGCCTGCCTTACATATTCGGTAACAATGTCGATATCCTTAAGCGCTCCTGCGTGGTCGCCCAGCGTTTCAAGTATAGTTTCCATATCACGGATAGGAACGCTCTCACGAAGCAGCAGACACAGCACCTTTTCGAGATAACCGAGAGATATAGTACCCGGTATAAGGTCGTCGATAAGGGTAGGATTTGTCGCCTTGATATTGTCCACCATCGTCTTGACATCCTGACGGGACAGCAGTTCGCTGCAGTGCTGTTTTATAACCTCCGACAGATGCGTTATCATTACCGAAACAGGATCGATAAGCGTATATCCCGCAACATCCGCCATTACTTTCTTGTCTGCGCTTATCCACTTTGCAGGAATGCCGAATGCAGGTTCTACCGTATCTATTCCGTCTACGGGGCTTACAACATCGCCGTTATCGAGCGCTAAGTAGTGGTCGGATAATATCTCTCCTCTTGCTACCTCTTCGCCCTTTATCTTGATAACATACTGGTTGGGATTTATTTCGGGATTGTCCGTCATTCGCACAGACGGAATGACCATACCCATATCCATCGCAAACTGTTTTCTGAACATTACCACTCGGTCTATAAAATGACCGCCGCTTTTTTCATCGACAAGATGAAGCAGGCTGTAGCCGAATTCCATCTCGATCTGCTCGACATTAAGCAGTTTGAATACATTGTCGATATCCCGGTAATAGTCGTTGTCTGTTGCCGGCTGTTCCTGTATCTTGGCGAGGCTTTCTCTTTCTTTCTGCGCCGCAAGCGCCGCTTCTTTCTTTGCTTTGGACTTAGACAGACGCCATCCGAAGATAAACAGCGCCGCACCGACTCCGAGCAGTATCAGCTTCGGGAAGCCTGGGATAACCATAAGCGCCGCAATAACTATGCCGGCTATCATCATAACATTGGGCTGAGCCGTGAACTGACGGGAGATATCGGCGTTGAAGCTGTCGGTACTTGCCGCACGGGTAACTACCATACCTGTTGCAACGGATATCATAAGCGCAGGTATCTGCGAGCAAAGACCGTCACCGACCGTTGCCAGAGAGTAGGTAGACATAACGGTTCCTATATCCTGACCGCCCATCATACCCAGCACAGCGCCGCCGATAAGGTTTATAAGAGCTGTAATTATTGATATTATTGCGTCGCCCTTTACAAACTTTGTAGCACCGTCCATAGCTCCGAAGAAGTCACTCTCACGCTGTACTTTTGCACGGCGCAGCTTTGCTTCTTCATCGGTTATTGCGCCCGTGTTCAGATCGGCGTCAATAGCCATCTGCTTACCGGGCATAGCGTCAAGGGTGAATCTTGCGGCAACTTCCGATACTCGCTCCGAACCCTTGGTGATTACAAGGAAGTTTACTATTACTATGATTATGAATATAATGAATCCGACTATGGCGTCGCCGCCCATTACGAATTCACCGAAGGTCTTTACGACCTCTCCTGCATATCCGCTTGAGAGTATTCCTCTTGTGGTAGATACATTCAGCGACAGTCGGAAAACCGTCGTCAGAAGCAGTATCGTCGGGAATATCGAAAACTCAAGCGCTTCTTTTATGTACATCGTCATAAGAAGTATGACGAGGGAAAGTCCTATATTTATTATCAGCAGAAAGTCCAGTATCTGAGTGGGCAGGGGTATGATAATAGCAAGTACGATGAATATAACGAATACGGCAAATACATTCGTCATCATCTTTTTTAACATACGCCTGCCTCCTTTCTTGCTTGTTCTCTATCTGTCTTTATTTCTTGTTTTTATCTCTGGGCGGTAAAGTCTTGTGCTGTGCCTCATATACCATAGCCAGCACCTCTGCTACTGCCGTGTAAAATTCTCTCGGTATTTCCTGTCCTATGTCAACCGCTTCGTAAAGGCCTCTTGCAAGCGGTCTGTTTTCGGTTACAAATACCTTGTTCTCTTCGGCTACGGCAACGATCCTCAGCGCAAGGGCGTCTGTACCCTTTGCCACCACAACCGGCGCTTTATATGCCGTTTCTCTGTCGTATTTAAGCGCTACTGCATAGTGAGTAGGGTTACGGACTACTACATCTGCAGACGGAACTTCCTGCATCATACGCTGCTGTGCCATCTCCTGCTGTTTACGCTTTATCTTGCCTTTTATCTGCGGATCACCTTCGAGCTGTTTGTACTCGTCCTTGCCCTCCTGCTTTGACATCTTCAGCTTCTTTTCAAAAGACCACCACTGAAATACATAGTCTGCCGCCGCCACAAACACGAGCATAACGAATATCGTCACAATTAGGCTCATAGCCGTTTCGCTGATATATGCAACTATCTTTATTACATCGGTATCTATCAGTTTTTTAAACTCGTTCAGCCTGTCCATTACCTGAAAGTACAGGACTGCGACTACTACAACTATCTCGATAAGACCTTTCAGAAGTCCGACCAAAGACTGCAATGAAAACAGCCTCTTTATACCTGTGAAGGGATTCAGCCTGCTGAACTTCGGCCTCATTGCCTCCATACTGAAAAGTCCCTTTGTCTGCACTATGACCGGGAGTATGCTGAGCAAAACGCCTACAGCAAGGATAGGTCCTACAGTACAAACGCATATTATCGCAATATCCCAGAATACGCTCATAGCAAATTCGACCGTGTCTCCCGTGTTGTCAATAGACATCATGGACTTTTGCATAAAGTTTAAGAGCATCCGGAACATATAGTTTCCGAATATCGCTAAAAAAGCGAATATTCCCACCACGAACACGGCAACGGCGACCTCTTTACTCTGAAGCACCTCGCCTTTTTTTCTGGTATCCTTGCGCTTTTTCGGGGTGGCTTTTTCGGTTTTTTCTTCGCCTGCCATTTACTTCTCCTACCCGCTCATCATCGACAGCAGACCGTACAGATTCTGCCACATTATATCCATCAGTTTTTCGATAAAGTCGGACATGGGCTGTGCCATAAGCAATATAGCCGCAAGGCCTATAAGCACTTTAAGCTGAATATTCAGCGCAAATATATGTATAGTCGGCACCGCCTTCATAAGCACGCCGAGGCAGATTTCGGTAATAAACTCTATTGCTATTATCGGCGCCGCCAGCTTTACCGCAAGCGTAAGCACCGTTGAAAAATAGTTTACGAGCGCCCAGGGCACATCCGCAGTAAAGCCGGAAAAGCCTATCGGCAGAGTTTCGTAGGAGATATGGAACAGTTTTATATACGACAGATGTCCGTTTGTAAGGAAAAAATACAGAATGAACATATAGTAGTATACATTTGCAAAAAGCGGCATGGATACGCCTGTTGCAGGGTCCATCGTTCTCGCCATCGAAAGACCGGTCTGGTAGTCGATGATCTCACCTGCGGATATTGTGACTGTCAGCACAAGATTTACCATGAAGCCGAGTATCAGCCCAAGTCCAAGCTCCTTTAGCATATCGAAAAGAAGCATAAATATGCCAGTCGGCTCATACTGAATTCTGCCCATAGAAGCGGCAAAGAGCACGGCGAGCGCTATCGTCGTGCCCGCTCTCAGTCTTATCGGAAAGTTTGAACGGTTGAAAATCGGATTAAAGCTGAATATTCCCGATACCCTGCACATTATCAGCAGAAAGCCCAGGAAGTTATTCAGTATCATTTCCCATATTGCGCTTAGCGTCATGTTACACCGACCGTTGCCATAAGTCCGAAGATATAGTTAAAAAATTCAATACAGCTGTTCATCATCCAGGGACCGAACATAAGCAGTACGATCGACTACTATTGCTTTGGGAGCAAACGAGAGCGTCTGCTCGTGTATCTGCGTCGCCGCCTGCAGTATTGCTATTATAAGACCGATAACAACTGCGGCTATTAAAACAGGGAGTCCCAATTTAAGCGCAAGAGTAAGCGCAGCGGTAAAGACCTCCATTGCTATATCCTGTGTCAAATCAAGCCCTCCCTTCAGGAATTGTCAAGCTACAAATTATATGAATTTACGAGTGTTCCGACCATCAGCTGCCATCCGTCTACCAGCACGAACAGTATTATCTTGAACGGCATAGATATCATAGCCGGCGGAAGCATCATCATACCCATAGCCATCAGCGTCGATGATACTACAAGGTCTATTACAAGGAACGGGATGAATATCAAGAATCCCATCTGGAACGCTCGTTTCAGCTCGCTTACTATAAAAGCGGGAATGACCGTTTCAAAGCCAAGCTCCTCGCTGTAGTTCTCAAGAGTTATCTCCGTACTGCCATCGCCGATAGTCTGCCCTTTCAGATTAAGGAAGAACTGCATATCGTCGTTTGTAGTCTGCTTCAGCATAAATGTCTTAAGCGGCTTTCCGGCACGGTCGATAGCTTCTTCTGTCGTTATCTCTCCTGCCGCATACGGCTGATATGCCGTTTCGTTTATTTCGACAAAAACAGGCCACATAATGAATATGGTGAGAAACAGCGACAAACCGGTAAGTACCATATTGGGCGGAGTAGACTGCGTCTGCATCGCCGACCTTAAAAAGCTGAAGCAGATGATTATTCTCGCAAACGAGGTCATCATCACAAGCAGTGACGGCGCAAGCGAAAGTATCGTTACAAGTAGTATTACTTCAAGCGACTGCGAGGCGTCAACGCCGATAAGATCCTTCATCACCGATGACTGAGCCGACTCATTAGCCGATATGGAAGTGTTGTCCGAAGGCGCTTCAGCGGCAAAAGCCGTCACACCGCACAAAACTCCGATAAGCAGTACAGATACCGTTAAAGACACGATAAAGCGGATAAATATCCGCTTGTTGTCGATAAACATTTTTTTAACTGAAAGAACAAATGCTTTTGTCATTTCGACTCCGTGTTCCTCTCATCGGTATTTTCGCTCTGAGCGCTGTCAGAGCCTTCATCTGGCTTCGGAAGAGAAAAGGTAACGCTGTCGGACTCCTTATTCTTCCGCATATTTTTAACATTCTTTGCGAGAGCGTCGCTGAAAGCGGCAAAAAAGCCGTCCTGCTTTTCGCCCTCGGGATAAAGCTCGGAAAGATATTCTTCTTCCGTAAGCTCAATATCGTCTATTTTCTCTATCTTACCGGCGGTAACACCCAGCACCATACATTTTCCTGCAACGCTTACCACAACTACGGATTTCTCACCGCCAAGTGATGCACGGTCAAGTATCTTGAGCCGTTTTCCGCCTGTTGTAAGAATGCCTTTGTTTACCTTTCTGAGTACCCAGAAGAACAGGAAAATAAGCGCTATTACGCCGACAAGAGCGCATATAAGCTGAACATACTCCATCAGTCGAGTATCTTCTTGACAGTCTGGAGGATTCTCTCTGCCTTGAAAGGCTTTACTATAAAGTCAAGTGCGCCGAGCTTTATTGCTTCAACAACCATTGCTTCCTGACCCATAGCACTGCACATTACTACCTTTGCGCCGGAGTCCATAGCTTTAATTTCTTTAAGAGCCTCGATACCGGTCTTGTTGGGCATTGTGATATCCATAATTACGAGGTCGGGCTTTTCTGCCGTATATGTAGACACCGCAATTTCACCGTCTGCGGCTTCAAGGATATTGGTGTAGCCGTTTGTTGTCAGCGTGTTGCGGATAAGCATACGCATGAATGCCGCATCGTCTACCAGTAAGATCTTCTTGTCCATAAGTGTAAGGTTTCCTTTCGTTTCCCGTGTATTTATTCGCCTTTTCCGAGGCTGTCCATAAATTTCGATTTTACTATTTCGGTAATTCTTACGGCGAAGTTATCGTCTATTACCACAACATCGCCTCTTGCAATAAGATTTCCGTTTACCATGACATCTACCGGCGCTCCCGCCTGTCTTTCAAGCTCTATTATCGTACCTTGCGAAAACTCAAGTATATCTTTTATCTTCTTTTTGGTAGAGCCTATTTCAACGGATATCTGCAGAGGTACATCCATCAGCAACTGAAGGTTTTCTTTCTGCTCGGTTCCCAAAGGTGTTTCAAAGTTGTCGAATTGTGCAAGCTGAGCGTTGCGGTAGTTTACCGCAGGCTGAGGCTGCATCATCGGCTGCATCGGCTGATTATACATCGGCTGATTGGGATAGCCGTAATACTGCTGTGCGTACATATCGGGCATCGGCTGAGGCTGTACCGGTGCGGCAGGCTGAGGAGCCGGCATGGGAGCAGGCTGGACAGGCACTTCATTGATTGCGTCAGGTGCCGCCTGAGGCACAGGCTGCGGTGCAGGTTCGGGCTGAACGGGAGCAGGAGACTCTGCCCCTCCGAGAACCCTGTCGGCAAGTGTAGCGGCAAGCTCTATATCAAGTACGGATATAAATTCCGACTTTATAACGCCGTCTATGGTAAGGTCGAAGTTTATCGAGGCTACCATATCCGTCTGCTCGTAGCTCTGAAGATCGGCTATGTTTACTTCGCTGAGAATATACGGAGTCGGCGTTGATATATCTATGCCCATTCCGAGAAATTCCGCAAGAGCTGTCGAAGAAGCGCCCATCATCTGATTCATAACTTCGCTTACTGCGCTTATATTCAGTTCGTCAAACTCAAAATCCGGCGAAATAACAGGCGGCTTTCCCATCAGCTGATTGAGTATAAGTGGACATCGTCCTGCTTCAGTATCATCAGGTTTGAACCCGAAAGGCCTTTTATATACTCGATCTTTACGCATATTGCCGGCTCTAAGCGGCCGTAGTTGAGCTGTGACGCCTGAACAACGCTTACCTGTGGGGTAGTGATCCAGGCTTTAGCGTTGAGCAGCTCGGAAACGGCAGTTGCCGCACTTCCCATACTGATATTCATTATCTCGCCGATAGCGTCGAGCTGCATATCCGACAGAGCGGTCAGTTTTCCCATTTACCTTACCTCAATTCTTTAGTATATTATCTATCCTGAACGCTTTTTTGCCGTTTAGCGTGCCCAGCTTTCCGTCAAACCAGCGTGTAGCGCCGATTTTCAGCTGAAGATTTTCGGTTATCGGTTTGTTCAGGGGGATTATGTCGTTTATCTGAAGATTCAGCACATCTTTGAGTGTGAGCTGTGTATCGTCAAGCACGGCAGTAACGGTAAGTTCAGACTGAGAAAGCGTAGACATAAGGTTTTCTTTTCTTTCGGTTTCCTTTGTCGGACTTGCAGTTCTTTTTCCGGAGCTGAACTTTGCCGAGAACTTCTTCATTATCTGATCCATCGTGATAGCGGACATACAGAAGGATATTACCGATTTGGAGTCGTTTATTGTTACTTCCATAGCAACAATTATCATAGTTTCGTCTGCGTCTGCCGCAGATATAACTCTTGAGTTTGTCTCAATCGACTCAAGGCTGGGGTGCGTGTCAACATATCCGTCCCAGGCAGGAGTCATAAGGTTTGTAAAGCGCAGGACTATATCACGCATTACATTTATTTCTATTTCGGTGAAATCACGGTCGGCGTCCTGGTATGAACCTCTTCCGCCGAGCATTCTGTCTATCATTGTAAAGGTGAGCGAGTTTGAAAGCTGAAGCACCGCATTGCTCTCTTCTATATCGTCGTCTTCGATGCCGAGATCAACGATCCCCATTATGGTGTAATCGGGAAGAGCGTTGCTGAATTCAAAGTATTTCTGCTCCTCTATTGTTGCCAGAGTGACCTTGCAGTAGAGTCTCAGAAGTCCGGTGAGATAAGAAGACAGATGTCTTGAGTAGTTCTCAAAAATACGCTCAAGTATCTTTATCTGCTCTTTTGTGAATTTCTTGGGAGTGCGGAAGTCGTATTCCTTGATCTCATCTTTATCTTCGTGTGTGTCAAGCGTTGAGGCGTCGCCGCCGGAAAGCACGCTTGAGAGCATCGCGTCTATCTGTTCTTGTGTGAGGGTATCAGCCAAAAAGTCGCCCCCTTTCTGTGTGCTGTTATTCTGCTGTTTCGGCAGGTGCCGATGTCAGTATATCTGTCGGTATGCCGGTATATGAAGGCTGGTATACGGGGCCTGTCAGGTTGCCGCCCGAACTGTTGTTTCCGGTTCCGTCTTCATATTTGTTTTCCATATTATCAATTATCTCGTTAACAACATCGCTGTCCACTTCGGAGTTGTTGTCTTCTTCGCGCTCATAAGGATCGGTGTTTGCACCGTTGAGCCTGTATTCATACTTCAGTATGTCGTCTATGACGGCCTGT
>Ga0129308_1003346_pt1 | contig 11676 bp, 12 predicted proteins | sample L827metagenome_FD_94440 | JGI IMG/M metagenome (GOLD analysis project Ga0129308, IMG submission 94440) | Ring-tailed lemur group fecal microbial communities from Wisconsin, USA - L827 metagenome | ecosystem: Host-associated > Mammals > Digestive system > Large intestine > Fecal | place: USA... | reverse complement strand
TGTGGCAACCTGGCCGGTCGCGCTCGGGTGGACACCGACATTATCGGCCCCGACCCACGGGATTCCCAGCTTGGGACGACATGCAGCAGGGGCTCGTTAATGTTCTGCTCATATCGTCTTTTGTGACGTCGGGCAGGAGGTTTACCAGCAGGAAGAGCACGAACAGCACGCTGGAGGCGTTGAGCAGGCGCATGCGGGCCGTGATGCGCTCGGGGTCGGCGGGCATCGCCGGCTCGGCCGCCCCGCGTGGCGTCGCGGCCTCGGCGCGGGTCTGTCCGGATGTCTCAAGCTCGCTCATGCGCGATTCACCTCCTGTGCCTCGTCGGCAAAGAACACCTTGCTGAGCCTCGTGCGGAAGTCCACGTAGGCGGGGTTGTTGAGCAGCTCGAGCCTTCTGCGCGGGCGGGGGAGCGGCACGCGGAACTCCGCTTGGATGCGCCCGGGGTTCGCCTGCATCATGATGATGCGGTCGGACAGCAGGATCGCCTCCTCCAGGTCGTGCGTGACAAAGACGACCGTCTTGCGCTCCTGCCCGTCTCCCTTCTCCCACAGGTCGAGCAGCAGGTCCTGCAGCACGGAGCGGTTGCGCGCGTCGATGGCGCCGAAGGGCTCGTCCATGAGCAGCACCTCGCTGTCCTGCGCGAGCGCCCTGGCGATGGCCACGCGCTGCTGCTGGCCGCCCGAGAGCTCCTTGGGGAAGCGGTGGCCCAGACCCGTGAGCGCCACCTTCTCGAGGAACTCGTCGGCCCGCGCGAGCCGCTCCTTCTTGGGGGTCCCTTTGTGCGACTGCTCGATGGCGAAGGCCACGTTGTCGCGCGCGCTCATCCAGGGGAAGAGCGAGTACTGCTGGAACACCACGCCCCGCTCGGGGCCGGGGCCCTCAACCGGCTTGCCTCCCACGCTCACCCTGCCCGAGGTGGGTCGGCGCAGGCCTTCCAGGACGCTGAGCAGCGTGGACTTGCCGCATCCCGACGAGCCGATGACGCTGACGAACTCGCCCGGCTTCACCGAGAACGAAACGCCTCCCAGCGCCCGGTAGGGCTTGCCGCGGTCGTTGTACACCACCTCGACGCCCTCGACCTCGATACCTTTCGACATTGGACCGGCCCCTTACTCGACTTCGTCGAAGTGCTTCTGAAGCTCCTGGTAGAGCTCGTCGTCGGGGTTCTCCTCGATGATGGAGGCCAGGGCCTGGGCGTAGATGTCGGTGTTGAAGTAGGGCTCGATGTCGTAGTCTTCCAGGTACCCGAACTCCACGGCGCTCTCCTTGAGCTTGATGCAGGCCTGCTTGTCGGGGTCGGGGTTGGAGTCGGCGTACTCGCCCGAGTAGAGCTCGTAGTCGATGAGCTCCTCATCGATGGGGATGTACTTGTGCACGTCGGCGACGGTGCCCTCCTGCTCGGTGCGGTAGTAGTGCCAAGCGCGGATGATGGCGCGCTCGAAGGCCACGTAGGGGGCGGTGTCCTGCTCAAGGGCGCTCGTGAGGGCCACCTGGCGGCAGCAGGGCTGGTTCTCGAAGATCTCCTCGTCGGAGCAGTTGTAGACCACGGAGTAGCCGTCCTCCACCGCGCGGCTCATGTAGGGGCTGTACGTGGTGACGGCGTCGATCTCGGCGCTGGCCAGGGCGTTGTACGCGTCGGACTGGCTGGCGAAGTAGACGATCTTCACGTCGGCCGAGTCGTCCTCGGCGTAGGTGAGGCCGTACTCGGCAAGCACCTGCAGTGTCTCGAGCTCCTGGACGGTGGTGCGGGGCACGGCGACGGTGCGGCCCTTGAGGATGGTGACGTCCCAGGAGTCGAGGCCCTCGGTGTACTGGGGGTCGATGACGATGCCGTGGCCGTTGGTCATGGCGCCGCCGATGATGCTGATCTCGTGGCCGGTGGACTGGTTCACAAGCGTGGGCACGCTGCCGATGAGGGCCACCTGGAGCTTGCCCGACTCCAGGCCCGCCACGAGCTCCGAGCCGCTGGAGAACTGCGTGAGCTCGGCGTCGATGCCCTCCTCGTCGAAATAGCCCTCCTCCTTGGCCACGAAGGCCAGCACGTGGGCGGTGGAGTTGAGGTGGCCGATGCCGAAATGCGTCTTGTCGTCTGCCCAGGCCGCCTGGGGCTTGCGCAGTGCTGCGCCGGATGCTATAACGCTAGCGGAAAAAGCGATAGCCGATACAAAGTTCCTACGGGTGAGTTCCATGGTGAGTGCTCCTTTATTGAGTGGTGAATTACCAGGTATATAGTCGGGAATAAAAGCGTGGCGTGTATATAACCACATCATTTTGTTCATGACAAGATACTTTGTCATACAAGAAAATGCAGTTCTGTTATCAATAATAATGATGATATATGAGGCAATAAAAAATCCCGCATGCCCTCAGGACATGCGGGATCGGCATGGCTTCGTATGGCGGCTTTCGGCCTATTTCGCGTAGAGCTCCAGGCTGCGCGCGAGCTTCTCCACGAAGCGCTGCGCGATGGGGCTCAGGACCTCGCCCTTGCGGGCCACGTAGCCCAGCGACAGCTCCACGTCGCTCTCAAGCGGGATGGTGGTGAGCGAGCCGCCGTCGGTGATGCCCACGAGGATGCCGCTCGTGAACGTGTAGCCGTTCATGGCCACGGCGAGCTCCGAGAGGGAAGCGCGGTCGGTGAGCGCGATGCTCTTGGCGTGGGGCAGGTCGCCCAGGGCCTCCTCGGCCAGGTAGTCGGGGGCGCCGTCCTCCTGCTCGAAGTAGACGTAGGGCCAGTCGGCGAGCTGGTCGGGCGTCAGGCTCGCGGCGTTGGACAGCGGGTGGCTCGCGGGCAACGCCACGCGGGGCTTCGAGGTCGCGAGCTCGTGGAACTCCAGGCCGGCGGCCTCGATCTCGCGGTTGACGTCGGCTGCGGTGCGGGTGTTGCGCATGAGCACGCCCACCTCGCTGCGGCCCTCCACGACGTCGGAGATGACGCCGCGCGTGGTGCGGTCGCGCAGGGCGTAGGAGTACTCCTCGCCGCCCAGGGCGAGGATGGTGTGGGCGAACGCCTGCACGTCGAACAGGTAGTGCTGGCCGGAGACGGCGAATTTCTGAGCCATGGTGAGCCCTCCTTAGTTGTTGCGCTCGTCGATGAAGCGGGATGCCTTGTGCTCGCTGGAGACGTTGAGCTTGCCCTCGTCGAACACGAGCACCTTCGCGGGGCGCACGCCGGTGTGGGTCTTGAGGGCGTTCTCCACGCGGCGGGCGATCTCCTCGTAGGAGTCCTCGATGCCCGAGGAGCGCTCCACGCTCACCTCGTAGCGGGTGGTGAAGTTCTCGTTGTACACGCGGATGCGGTACTCGCCGGTGAGGCCGGGCTCGGCGCGCACCACGTACTCGACGTCGGTGGGGAACACGTTGACGGCGCCGACGATGAACATCTCGTCCTTGCGGCCCTGGATGTGGATGCGGGCCAGGGTGCGGCCGCAGCTGCAGGTGTCGGTGGAGACGTAGCCGATGTCGCCGGAGCGGAAGCGGATCATCGGGCGGGCCTTCTTGCACAGCGTGGTGTAGACGAGCTCGCCGCGCGAGCCGGGCTCGAGCACCTCGCCCGTCGCGGGGTCCACGGTCTCAACGAGGATCTGGTCCTCGACGATGTGCAGGCCGTCCTTGGCCTCGCACATGGCCGCGCAGGCACCGTAGATGTCGGACAGGCCGAAGAAGTCGACGAGCTTGGCGCCCCACAAATCCTCGATGGCCTTGCGCGTGGTGGCGATGGAGCCGCCGGGCTCACCTGCGACGATGATGGTGTGGATGTTGAAGTCGGTCTTGGGGTCGAGGCCCTTCTCGATGGCCTTGTTGCCCAGCTGCCAGGCATAGGACGGGCTCGTCCAGATGATGGTGGGCTGGTAGTGCTTCAGCACGAAGAGCAGGCGGTCGGAGGGCACGGCGCCCACCCAGATGGCCGTGGCGCCCAGGTTCTGCGCACCGATGACGTCGGGTCCGCCCACGTAGAGGGCGAAGTTGAGGCCGTGGACGTAGCGGTCGGTGGGACGCATGCCGGCCTGCCAGAACAGGCGAGCCTCGGTGTCCTGCCACAGGTCGAAGTCCTCCTGGGTGAACGGGCTCATCGTGGGCACGCCGGTCGAGCCCGAGCTCGTGGCCATGAAGACGACGTCCTCTTCGGGCACGGCGCACAGCCCGCCGAAGAAGGAGCCGACGCCCTGGGTCTCGCGCTCGGTCTTCTTGTCGATGAAGGGGAACTTCTCGATGTCCTTGAGCGTGTGGATGTCCTCGGGGCTCACGCCGGCCTCGTCCCAGGCCTGCTTGTAGTAGGGGGCGTTGTCGTAGGACCAGCGCACCATCTCCTTCAGGCGCTCGAGCTGGAGCTGCTCGAGCTCGGGGCGGGGCAGGCACTCGATCTCGGGGTCGTAGTACTTCTGGTCGTAGGGCAGCTTTTTCTTTGCCATTGCGGTCTCGCTTTCGTGTGTCTCGAAGCCCGCGTGTGGGGCTTGCGGGTGTTGTCCTCAAGGTGGCTACGCAGTCTAGCGTCTCGTGGGCAACCCGAAAGCTACGCATTATTGCAAACTAGCTATTGAAAAAATTGATACATGTATGATTACCAGGTATTTTATTCGTTCATGGAGCCGGTTCGGTAGCCATCCATGTCGATTGAGACGTGCTTGAATCCCAGTTCGTGGAGGGCTTGTGTGCCGCCGTTGCGCAAAAAGTCGAACACCGCGGCGATGCGCTCAGGCTCCACCTCCACGCGGGCCATCTCGCCCTTGTCATGCATGCGCACGCGCACCTGGCGAAAGCCCGCGTCGATGAGGAGCTGCTCGGCTTTGTCCACGCGCTCCAGCAGCGGGTTGGAGATGAGCTCGCCGTAGACGAAGCGGCTGGCCAGGCAGGCAAACGAGGGCTTGTCCCAGGTGGGCAGGCCCAGCTCGCGCGACAGGTCGCGGATGTCTGGCTTGGTGAGGCCGGCCTCGAGCAGCGGGCTCAGCACGCCGGCTTCCTTCACGGCCGCAGATCCGGGGCGGTAGTCGGAGAGGTCGGAGACGTTGGAGCCCTCCGCGCAGGCGATGTGGGCGCCCGCCTCGATGAGGCCCATCTGTGCGGCCTTGGCATCGGCCGTCTCCTTGAGGTGCGCGAACAGGTCGCGCTTGCACAGGTAGCAGCGGTTCTTGGGGTTGTGGCTGAAACCCTCGACTCCCTCGGCGTCATGGGCGATGAGCACCTGCTCGATGCCGCGGGCCTGGCAGAAGGCGATCGCCTCGTCGGTCTCGCGCTGCGGGTAGAGCGCGTTGGTCTCGGTGACGGCGATGACGCGGCCGCCGAGCTGCTCGTGTGCCACGGCTAGAAGCAGTGTCGAGTCCACGCCGCCCGAGAAGCTCACCGCAACGGCGCCCAGGCTTTTGAGGCGCGACCTCAGTGCCTCAAGCTTGGCGTGCTGCTCGTTCGTCGCGATGAAATCTGCCATGGCCTCTCCTTTTGTAGCCGCATGCGGTGTGCGCTGTTCTGCATTTTTGCGCAAAAAGGGTAGCGTATTTATGCGCATGCTTCCTGCAGTGACAAAACTCGTCCAGAATTTGCAATAATTTAGCGATTTGCGTTTGGTTTTTTCAGCACTTTCCTTTTAGGAGCGAACCGCCTATGGCACTCACCGCTAAGCAGCGCAAGCACCTGCGCAGCATGGTACACAACATGGAGCCTGTGCTCATCGTGGGCAAGTCCAACATCAACGAGGGCCTTATCGCCCAGGCAAACGAGGCCCTCGAGGCCCGCGAGCTCATCAAGTGCTCGGTCCTGGACGCCTCTGAGCTCACGGCCCGCGAGGCTTGCGACGAGCTGTGCGCCCGTACCGGCGCCGAGCCCGTGCAGGTCATCGGCCACAAGTTCTCGGTCTACCGTCCCACGCACCGCAAGGACGTCAAGAAGATCGAGCTGGACTAACACGGCAACGGGCGCGGCATGCCCCGTGGCACACGCGCCGTCCTTGACCGCATGGGCAGGGGCGGCGCGTTGCCGTTTATGGGCCACATCATCGAGCAGGGCATTTCAGGAGGAGCACACATGAAAGAAGAGCGCGCAGCGTACATCCAGGCCATCCGCGACCTCGACGGCGACCTGCCGGGCCGCCGCGCGGCGCTCGATTTCGTGGAGCACTCCGACATCTGGGTGCATGGGGCGCCCGCGCGCTTCCCTTACGTGCCCTATCTCTTCAACGCCGCCGACGTGGCCTTCTTGCAGGACACCTGCACGCAGATCCACACCATCCTCTCCAAGGTCATCGCGCGCTATGTGGACGACCCTGCCTATCGCGACCTGTTCTGCTTCCCCGAGGAAGTGAAGCGCCTCATCCTTTTGCCCTGCGGCTACGACGAGAAACTGCCCATGGGCCGCTTCGACCTGTTCCTCAACGAGGACGACCTGTCGTACAAGTTCTGCGAGTTCAACACCGACGGGTCGGGCGCCATGTCGCGCGACCTGGTGCTGGCCAGCGCCCTTGAGCAGACCCCGGCTTTCGCCCGCTTCGCGCAGGGCAGGCGTGTGGAGAAGTTCGAGCTCTTTGACAGCTGGGTCGAGGCGTTCATGCAGGTGTACCGCTCCGACCGCTTTGCCAGCGCCCCTGTGCCCAACGTCTGCGTGACCGACTTTGCCGAGTCGGGCGTGTTCAGCGACTTCAACCGCTTCATCGCCGCCTTCGAGCGCGCGGGCATCCCTGCCCGTTTCGTGGACGTGCGCAGCTTCGAGTTCGACGGCGAGAGGCTCATCGACCCTGCCGACGGCACGCAGATCCACGCAATCTACCGCCGCGCCGTCACGAGCGAGATCCTGCAGCACCCCGGCGAGTGCGATGCGCTCATCGACGCCGTCGCCGCAGGTAAAGTCTGCCTTATCGGTCACTTCCGCACCACCGTCGTGCACTCCAAGATGGTCAACGTCGCGCTGTTCGACGAGCGCACTCGCGCCTTCCTCACGCCTGAGGAGTGCGCCTTCATCGACCGCACGGTGCCGCGCACCTATCGCCTGCGCGCTGACAACGCTGCGCTCGACCTTGACGACGTGCTCCAGCACAAGGACGCCTGGATCGTGAAGCCCGAGGACGATTACGGCGCGCACGGCGTCTATCCGGGCGTCGACTTCGACCAGGAGAGCTGGGAGCGCACGGTGCGCGACAACCTCGACCGCGGATACATCGCCCAGGAGTTTTACCAGCCTGCACGCGTCGACGTCGTGCTGCCCGAGCATGCCGAGGGACAGGACCCCTGCCGCGTGGAGAGCTGGCAGTCGATGCCGGGCTTCTATCAGTACAACGGGCATGTGGCGGGTCTGTATTGCCGCCTGGGCCAGGAGGGCGTCATCGCGCTCGACCACGGCGGCCTGTGCTCGTGCAGCTTCAAGGTGGACTGCTAGGTGGCCAAGAAGAAAGGCAAGACCTTCGGCGACCGTCTGGCCCGCCAGCTCAAGGTGAGCATGGGGCCCTGGTGGAGCGACGAAGGCATCCAGGCAATCAATGAGATAGCGCGCCAGGGAGACGTGGAGGTGGCCGACGCCACCTTCGGCAGCCTCGTGCTGCAGCCGTGCCTTACCTTCCAGCATGAGATGGCCGTGCGCGACTTCGACGAGCAAGGCAAGGAGTTCGACGACCTGTCGCCCTTCGTCTATCCCGAGCTCATGCGCACCTGGGAGCACAACAGCGCCTGCGTGGAGTTCTCCGAGGGCGCCACGGCGGTCGCATTCGACTCCGAGCCTGGGTTCGTCCAGTCGGTGTCGCTGGCGGGTTTGTTTGACTTTTTCCCGGGCTGCGTGGCGCTCGACGTGCGCAAGCTCAACGTCATGCTCTACAACATCGTAGTGGACGAGGTGTTCGTCTACCCCTCCTACAACGCCGTGAACGGCCATGTCGCGCTCATGTTCGTGGGCGTGAACCAGAACCTTGGCTTTACGTTTGCCTACGAGGCGCGCCTGGTGCTGCAGGGCGAGACGTTCGGCGACGCTGCCCGTGCAACGAACCGCGTGCTGGAGGAGGAGCGTTCGGCATGCCTGGGCGGTTTCTCCACTGCGCCCTCAGAGGAGTTCTTCTCGGCGCTCGATTCCGAGCCCGAGCTGTTCGCCGTGACCTGGCGTCTTCTTGCCGCCCTGTGCTCGGAGCGCGTGGAGCTCGTGCGCCAGAGCTGGGGCCGTGGCGAGACGGTCAAGGTCCGCGCCCGCAAGCCCGAGAGCCAGCAGGTGGTTGAGGGCGTGCATGTGGGGGAGGGGCATGGCGGCCAGGCTGCTGCAGCCGGTGAGCAGGCGAGCGCTGCGTCGCAGACGACGTCTGCCGGGGAGGTCGCAACCCAGGGGAAAACCGTGGACGGCGGCGTGGCCGCCGGACGGGTCGCCACGCATGTAGAAGGCGCTGGTGCCGAGGCTGAGGGGCAGGTTGCTGCGGCTGGTGGCGTTGCATCCCAGGGACAGGCCGCCTTGCGTGCGCAGGGCTCTGATGGCCAGGGGCGGGCCGCCGCGCTTGCTCAGGGCTCTGATGGCCAGGGGAGGGCCGCCGCGCATGAAGGGGACGCTTCCGGCGAGTGTGGTGGTATCTCCGGCAAGTCTGTTGCACACGGCGAGGCCGCAGGGACCGCTGCTACATCTGCGGACGTCGAGCGCGTCGAGGAGGCCCGGCTTGAGCGCGACCTACTCCAGGAGGAGGTCGACCGCCTGCGTGCCGAACTCGAGTCGCAGAAGTCTGCCGCCGCGTTTCGCACGCGGCAGCTCGAGGATGAGGCACGTGAGCTGCGCGAACGCGCCCAAGGTCTTGAGGGCCGCGCTCGCCTTGTGGAGACCATGGACCTGCCCGAGACGCCCTACGAGGCGCTCTCATTGGCTGCCCAGGCCTTCTCCGACCGCATCGTCGTGCTTGACCGCGCGCGCAAAAGCGCCGAGGACTTCGTGAATGGCGACCCCGGCGAGGTCTGGGCGGTGCTGCGCTCGGTGGCTGTGACGCTTCACAGCCTGCTTTTCGTCGAGCGCGAGCGCGGTTTGGCCAACGCCTTCCGCGACCGTACGGGTTACGAGCTGGCCCTGCGTGACTCGAAGGGTGCCAACCGCAACCCCGACCAGAAGGCCGAGCGCATGGTGGAGTACGAGGGCGCCGTGCGCGACGCCACGATGCACATCAAGGGCCGCGGCGTGCGCAAAGGCGAGAGCCTGCGCGTGCACTTCTTCGTGGACTACGACAAGAAGAAGATTGTCATCGCCCACTGCGGCGAACACCTCACCACCGACCGCACCTCAAGCATGTAGCGGTGGGCGTTAAAATATGTGACATTTCTCCTATATAGATGTATTATTCTGTCTTAATATGAACATGTTCTCCTATTAAGGCGGATGCAACGATGCAACTTCAACTCAAGATGTATCGCAAACAGGCAAAGATGTCGCAAGCTGAACTAGCGGCGATGCTTGGCGTAAGCGCCCGCACGGTTGGTGCGTGGGAACGCGGCGAGAACCAGCCTGATGCCGATCAGATATGGCGATGTGCAGAAGCGCTCGGATTGTCGCCTAACGAAATATATGGCTGGGTCTCTCCAGATGATTCCGGCGCAACTCTTGCCGAGCAAGTCAGCAACGACTCAATGGAACGCCAGCTAATCGATGCTTTTCATTCTATGAACGCTGCGGGTAAGGCAAGCCTTGTCGCTGTGGCTCGCTCCCTTGCATCCATCCCATGCAATCAAGTCTGATACCTTTTGTTTTCTGCAGAGTGCTTTGGGTAGCAATCTAATCAAAAGCTATCTAAATTGAGTTTAGTTTTGTATTGAAAATAAATATAAATCAGATTTATAATTCCCCCTGAAAGGCTGCATTATGGTCAAGCGCAAGGAGGTCACGGACCTATTGAGAAGGGCGGGCTTTACGCCTTGCGGTGGAACAAATCACGAACATTGGACTAATGGCGAAAGGTGGACGCAGGTTCCCCGGCATGGCGAGATTTCGAACGCCCTCTTCGAGAAAATCAAGAAGCAGGCGGGTCTCAAATAGGATATCGCGGAGGTGCTGTGTACATGTTTGCGGTGTACGAGTTCGAGTTTTTTGAAGACGAGGGATGGGTGCTTGCCTTTCCCTTTGGGCTTGAAGGTGGTACCCAGGGAAGAGACATGGCGCAGGCAGTTCGTATGGCAGCAGATTGGCTTAAAGGTGAGGTAGAACACAGCCTGATGAATGGCACGCCGCTGCCTTCCCCGACGTTTGGCAATACTGCGGAACATGGTGGCACAATCGGTGTCGTGGGCGTTGAAACCTCGCTGGAGGCCATCGACACGGTGCTTGCGAGTGAGGCCGCCGAGATGCTCGGCGTTTCTCGCGGTCGCGTGTCGCAGATGCTTGCTGCGGGGCAGCTCGAGGGATTCCGCAGGGGGCGCGCCACGTTTGTCACGCGAGAGTCGGTGAAGGCCCGGCTTGCAGAGTCACCGAAGGCGGGACGGCCACATCGGGAGACGCGGGAGCTCGTCGTGGCGTAAGGTGCCGGGTCAAGATCGGGCCTTGCGCTCGCGTGATTTTGGGCAGAAACGAAAAGAACCCGCTAGACGCACTGCCTAACGGGTTCTTACAAGATTTCAATGGCTCCCCGAGCAGGGCTCGAACCTGCAACAACTCGGTTAACAGCCGAGTGCTCTACCATTGAGCTATCGGGGAATGCGGTTGTCAGCGTCTTGCGTGGTGCTCGCTGCAGGACTTAGATATATTGCACCTCCAGAGAGTCTTTGGCAACGATGATTTTCAAATATGGGGGACGAACTCATTTTCTACACAATTCCGCTATCTTCGTCTGGTTATGCATCCGCGTGCAAATCATCGCGCGTACCTGCTAATCTAGCGACTCACGTATCCTATCCACCTTCGAGGGAGAACCATGATCAAAGAGATTGTCAAGGACCAGGAATTCCTTGCCCAGGTCAGCGAGCCTGCAACCATCGAGGACGTCCAGGTTGCCACCGACCTTGTCGACACCATGAACCACCTGTCCGAGAGCTGCGCCTGCCTTGCTGCCAACCAGATCGGCTACAACAAGGCCATCATCGCCTTTGCCGACGACAACAACAAGGTCCATGTCATGTACAACCCCAAGCTCATTCAGTTCATGGGGCCCTTCGAGGCCACTGAGGGCTGCCTGAGCCTCGACGAGGAGAGCACCTCCACCCGTTATCAGCTCATCCGCGTGGCCTATCAGGAGGAGCAGAACGGCAAGATGCTCTCCCGCGTGAAGAAGTACTCCGGCTTCACCGCTCAGGCCATTCAGCACGCCATCGATCACACCAAGGGCATGCTGGTCTAAGTTTCGCCGAGGGGAGCGGTGGCACGCGGCTTTAGACGCAAGTTGTCGACAACTTGTGAATTATCTGAAGTCATGAGGCATCGCGATGTGATTCGCGCCAAGTTGTGTCATTATATCCCCCGCGTTGTCGGAGTGGCGGAATAGGCAGACGCGCTAGCTTGAGGTGCTAGTGACCTTTACGGTCTTGCGGGTTCAAGTCCCGCCTCCGACACCATTTGAAATGCCTAAGGGACCCTGCGGGGTCCCTTTTTTGTTATCAGGCATATGGGCGGCTTGCCTGCTTCGCGATTTCCCGAAACCCTGTCTGCGAGCTCGCAACATGCTTGTGCAATATCCACCGTCACAGCGGAAAACTACCAGCTAAACAAAAAGAGGCCAGCTTGCGCTGGCCTCTTGAGTAATCACTGGAGCG
>Ga0129308_1003345_pt1 | contig 11679 bp, 6 predicted proteins | sample L827metagenome_FD_94440 | JGI IMG/M metagenome (GOLD analysis project Ga0129308, IMG submission 94440) | Ring-tailed lemur group fecal microbial communities from Wisconsin, USA - L827 metagenome | ecosystem: Host-associated > Mammals > Digestive system > Large intestine > Fecal | place: USA... | reverse complement strand
TGATGAATGAATCATATAGAAATGTAGGAAAGTCAGATGATTTGTTCGACCAGAAATACATTGATTTGTGGCGTGAGAAATCTAAAGATCCGAATGGTCTGAACGAAAACGGTGTGCCCAATTACATTGCTTATCCGAATACCGACTGGGCCGAAGAATTATTCTCGGGTGGTGTAATCCATGACCATAACTTGTCCGTATCCGGTGGTTCTGACAAAATTCGCTTCTTGTTGTCTGCAGGTTATCAGGATAATGAAGGTGTGGTAGATAATACTGCCAACAAACGTTATTCAATGCGTGCCAACATTGAAGCTAATCCGACCAAATGGTTAACGGTAGGTACTCGTACTTATGCATCACAGATGGATCGTGAAGTAGGTGACTTTTCAAATGCGAATAACTTCCTGCGCCAGTCTACAGCCGGTACTTATCCTTACTGGAACGGTAGCTACGGTTATCCGGAATGTCCTGACGAACGTGCTACGGCCAATAACCCGTTATACAAGTTGGCACGTAACGACGGTTTCAAACGTTATAACCGCTTCAATACCACTTTGTTCAGCAAAATCAAATTCTTTGAAGATTTGAGCTGGGATTTCAACTTCAACTATAACCGCTATATTTATGAAACACGCCAACATGGTGTGCCTGCTTATCAGACACGTTTCAGTGACGGTGTAATTGTTGACGGTATTACTCCACCCTCACAGTTGAGCACTAGTTTCGACTATGAATCAAACTATTCTTATACATTGGAGAACCTGATTAACTATCACCACACATTTGCTCAGAAGCATGATGTTTCTGCATTGTTGGGTTATCAGGAATTCTACAAGAACTATTATAAGGTTAATGCATCCAAGAAAGGTTTGATTGACGAATCATTGAACCAGTTCAGTGAAGCTACAGAAATGACAAGTATCGGCGGTTCTACTCAGGACTATGCCACTCGTTCTTATTTCGGCCGCGTAAACTACGCATATGACTCACGCTACTTGTTCGAGGCAAACTTCCGTTATGACGGTTCTTCACGTTTCCACGAAGACCACCGTTGGGGCTTCTTCCCATCATTGTCAGGTGCATGGCGTATCTCTGAAGAAGCGTTTATGGAATCAACCCGTTCATGGTTGGATAACTTGAAGATTCGTTTGTCTTGGGGTAAATTGGGTAACTCTGAAATCGGTAACTATGAATACCAATCAGCTTACGGAACCAGTAACTATGTATTTGGTAACAGCTTGGTTTCAGGTTTGGCTATCACAGCTTATGCCAACGAACTGTTGCAGTGGGAATCAACAACCACTACCAACTTAGGTATCGATGCTGCATTGCTGAACAACCGTTTGACTGTCGGAATCGACATTTATCATAAGATGACTTCCGGTATCTTGTATCGTCCTGCCATGGAATACGTTTTGGGTTACCATAACAACAGTGACGGTGTCAATGTGAAGGCTCCCCGCCAGAATATTGCAGAAGTAAGCAATGACGGTTTCGAACTTTCATTAGGATGGCGTGACAGAATCGGAAAGGTAGAATATTCTGTAAGCGGTAACTTCTCTTATAATAAAAATAAGGTAGACAAGTACAACGGTGAATATACCAGAACATGGGTAGAAGATCCGACCAATACATTGACTGGTGGTAAATGGACAGACAATATCGGAAAAGCTTCATCCGGCGGTAACTCTCCAGTAGTAGAAGGTCACATGTTAAACGAATATCGCTATCGCAGTGTATATAAAGGAAATGGTAAATACTTCAATGCAGACGGTTCTGTAAATCCGGCAGGTGGTCCTAAAGGTGGTATGATTCGTACGGAAGAAGATATGAACTGGGTAAAAGCCATGATGGATGCAGGTTACAAATTCAAACCGGGCAACTCAATCGGTAAAGCTAATATCTACTATGGTGACTACATCTATGCCGACGTTAACGGTGACGGTGTATATGGTGACTCTGACGACGAAGAATTCCAGGGACGTTCCAAGACTCCGAAATACAACTTCGGTTTCCAAGCTTCTGCTGCATGGAACGGATTTGATATCTCAATGGTATGGGCAGGTGCTGCCGGTTTCGACATCTATTGGGGTCCGACAGCAGGTTACAACGCTGCCAAGACAGAATGGGGTAACAACATCGCACAGCGCATTGCAGACGACCACTATTTCTATGATCCGAGCAATCCTGATGACCCACGTACAAACATCAATGGTAAATACCCGCGTATGACTTACCTTGACGGCAACGTTCAGAACAATGCATCATCTAACCGCTGGTTGTACAATGGTGACTATATCAAACTGAAGAACTTGTCTTTAGGCTATACTTTGCCACAAAAATGGGTAACAAAAGTAGCAATGCAGAATGCACGTATTTATGTTTCTGCAGAAAACTTACTGACAATCACTTCTTTCGAAGGTCAGGACCCGGAATCAGCAACCGGCATGGGATACTCTCCATTTAGAAGTATCGCCATCGGTGCTAACATAACATTCTAATAACCTTAAGATACGAACTCATGAAACTATTTACAAAATTATTTATATTATCAGCTGCGGTAACAGCTTTAAGCAGTTGCCGGGGTGACTTATTGGACACCGTGCCCTATGACAAAGCGGCATCAAACTCCATGTGGAGTAATGAAAACTTTTGTGAACTGGGTGTAGCCGGTGTGTACAGCGAGCTACGCGAAGACTATGTTGCAAAGAAGGCATACGAACTGGAGGCATTCTGCGCAAGCGGTAGCTGCCGTGATAATGACTACCCTATTCTGGCAGGAACAGCATCTATCGGTTCCGGCCTTTTCTCAGACTATTGGAGACAACACTATGAAGGAGTCCAACGTGCAAACGATGCTATCCAGCATCTTGCTGAGGCTCCGGTTCCCGATGCATTTAAAAACAAACTAATTGCTGAAGTTAAAGTGTTGCGTGCATTCTTCTACTATAAATTGAATGCTGTTTTCAGAGGTGTTCCTTACTATGACGAACCTATCCCTGTAACAGAAGCCAAAAAGCCACGCAACAGTGAAGCGGAAGTATGGGAAGGCTGTATCAAAGACTTAACTGATGCCATCAACGAGCCGACATTGCCCGACCGTATTGCTGCCGGTAATGCACAATGGGGACATATAACCAAATCTGTTGCTTACGCATTGCGCGGTAAAGTTTATTTGTGGATGCAAGAATGGGCAAAGGCTGAATCTGACTTCCGCCAAGTAGGAAACATGGGACACAAGTTGTTCGATGGAGGTTATAAACAACTCTTCAAAGAAGCTTACGAACAAAGTGATGAAGCTATCTTCTCATTGCAATGTATCGACAACAATGGAAGTGCCGACGGTAACTCAATGAGCTTCCGTTACGGTGGTCGTACGACATTCGGTTCTTGCTGGAATACCATTTTGGCCAGCACCGACTTCGTTGACACTTATGAAAATGTAGACGGCAGCAAGTTCAATTGGGATGATTATCTTCCCGGATACTCATCCATGGATCTTAAAGATCGTGAAGTGTTCTTCCTGCGCAATACAGATGCAGATGTATTGAAGGCTGAGCTTCTTTCATTAGGCTATGAAGGTGACATTGACAAAGAAATCGAAAATATTAAGAAAAAAGTGGAAAGCCGTTTGAGCAAACTGAGCGCTGCCGCACAAGCATTATATTTGCCGGCCGGTAATGAAGCACGTATCAAAGCCGCTTACGAAAACCGTGACCCACGTTTGGCACAGACTATCATTACTCCGTATGCTACCTACAATGGTTCGGGTAACAGTGTAGACCACACCTTTACTTCACGCTGGCCGTACTATGGTGCAGATACTAACGCTCCATTCGACCTCCGTACCGATACACAGAGCCACTTGTACTATCTGTTCCGCAAGTTTGTAGCCGAAGGTTCAAGCGAAATGACCAACCGTGAAAAATCTCCGATTGACTTGCCTATCATCCGCTATGCAACAGTCGTATTAGGATTGGCAGAAGCGCTGAACGAACAAGGCAAGATTGCTGAAGCCATCGAACAAGTAAATCTTGTACGTGAACGTGCCGGTGTAGCCCTTTTGAACAGCAATGCTGCAACACAGGTTAGCGGGCAAGACAATATGCGCACTCGTATCCAGAACGAATATCGTTGGGAAACTGCCGGTGAAGGTGTTTCCTTCTATGAAGAAATTCGTTGGAAAACCTGGAAAGAAAGCAAGTTCAATAACGCTGACGGTACTGCCGGTATGAAAGACGTTTGGGGTGTTATAACTTACAACTGGACATGGGGTGGAGACCAATACTATGTATGGCCGATACCTAAACATGAAACAGATATGAACACAAGCCTGACACAGAATCAGGGCTGGTAATAGTCCAGTCTTTTCAAGGTAAAAAGTATTGTTGAATAATAAGCCGTTTCAAAGTCATATTTGAGACGGCTTTTTTATACATATCCGAAAATAGGCTGTTTTTCAGCCTTTATGGAAAATATATACATGTTTTAAGGACAAAAATAGAGTATTGCCACTATTCTTTTTTCGCACTTTTGCAGTGTGATAAATATCTTAATCTATATACCGATGAAGAAACTAACTCTATTACTACTTGCATTATTATGTGTTACACTCACATACGCATACACGGAACGCGACCTGCTCCAAAAGCAAGCCGACATCAACCGGTTAAAAGAAATACTGGTATTAGACCGCCAATGGGTGACTTATCCCGATTACAATGACCGTGCCGGTTGGGACCGTTTTTTGGGAACATTCAAAGACGAATATATCCGCCGTGGAGAAAAACGACTAAATTATCAGTGGCAAGTAGTAAAAGCCACCGATTACCTTGCTTTCGAACGCACCGGTAACCGTCAAGTGATGGAAAACCCCTTCGGTGCCAACAACAGTGCCATTGCCGACCTTCTTATGGCTGAGTTGGCAGAAGGTAAAGGAAGATTTATCGACCAACTCATCAACGGAGTATTCAATGCTTGCGAGATGACTTCATGGGCATTGGCCGCACACATCATCGTACAGCCCACTCATCGTGCATTGCCTGCATACGACTATCCTGTCATCGACCTTACTTCCGGTGACTTGGGAGGACTCCTCGCATGGACTTATCACTTCATGCGCCCGTCATTTGACAAGGTAGACCCTGAAATCTCACGCCGCCTGCGTCATGAGCTTCAAACCCGCATTCTCGACCCATATATTAACAATGATTCATTCTGGTGGATGGGCCGCAACTACAACGGACGTATGCTCAACAACTGGAATCCATGGTGCAACAGCAACGCCTTGATGTGCTTCATGCTTCTTGAAGACGACCGTGACACACTGGCCAAGGGCGTCTATCTGACAATGGAATCAGTAGACAAATTCCTCAATTATATCAACGCGGACGGAGCTTGCGAAGAAGGACCTTCCTACTGGGGACACGCAGCCGGAAAGACGCTGGATTATCTCGAACTGCTTTCGGAGATTACAGGCGGGAAGGTAAACATCTTCAAAGAACCGATGATTAAAAATATGGGTGAGTATATCTCACGTTCTTATATAGGTAACGGATGGGTAGTGAACTTTGCCGATGCATCGGCACGCGGAGAAGGCAACTCATACCTTATCTACCGTTTCGGTAAGGCTGTAAACAGTGATGAACTGAAAGGTTTCGCTGCCTTGATGCATCAACCGAAATCTTCGCCCAACAACGGACGCGATATCTTCCGCACCCTTGCTTCCATCGCTATCGACAAAGAGCTGCAGCAAACAGAGCCCCGCCATGAGAACCGTCCTTTTACCTGGTATCCCGAAACGGAGTTCTGCTACCTCTCTACCAAAGAAGGATTGTTCCTGGCAGCAAAAGGAGGATATAATGACGAAAGCCATAATCACAACGATGCCGGAACCTGCTCGGTATGGATGAACCAAACACCGATTTTGATAGATGCCGGTGTCGGCACTTACACTCGCCAGACATTCAGCAGCGAGCGTTATACCATCTGGACTATGCAGAGCAACTATCACAACCTCCCGATGATAAACGGTGTGCCCGAAAAATATGGAAAAAAATATAAAGCCACCGAAGTAAAAGCCGGAAAGAACAGCTTCGAAGCCAATATAGCCACTGCCTATCCCGAAGAAGCCAAAGTGAAGAGATGGATACGCTCATACCATGTAAAAGGCAAACAAGCCCGTATCAACGACTCCTTCGAACTGGAAGAAGCGACAGCTCCCAATATAGTCAACTTTATGACTTGGGGCGAAATAGACCATTCGGAAAAAGGGAAAATAATCATTCACGTCAACAATGTAAAAGCAGCATTGCTCTATGATGCCGCCTTGTTTGAACTGACCGTAGAACCCAAAAAACTGGATGACATCAGACTGTCCAAGATATGGGGAAACACCATCTACCGTCTGTCATTCAAAGCCAAACAACAAATCAATAAAGGGAACTATTCATTTACTATAAAAAAACTATAATATGAAATTAAGAACCTCAATTCTTTTGGGATGTGCAGCTCTGTTCACTGCAACCTCATGTACTACAACACCCGCCAAAAAATCTTGGTCGGAACAAGTTATCGAAAACGCACGTGCGCAGATTGGTCTTGAAATAGATACAATTGAAGCTAGCGGGAAATGCCTCAACCCTGTTACCCTTAACAGCAAGGGAGGAGTATATTATTGCGGTCCGGCGGACTGGCGCAGCGGATTCTTCCCTGGCAGTGTATGGTATCTGTACGAACTGACCGGCGACCAGACCTTGCTTCCTTTGGCACAAAAATATACTGAAGCCATCAGCGAAGCACAACACCTCACTTGGCACCACGATATAGGTTTCATTATCAATTGCAGCTTCGGTAACGGTCTGCGCATCAATCAGAACCCTGAATACAAAGATGTAATGATACAGGCAGCCAAATCACTTTGCACTCGTTTCCGTGAAAAACCGCAAGTCATCCAGAGTTGGGACGTGAAAGGCAACAGCTGGCAGTCACAACGCGGATGGGAATGTCCGGTGATTATCGACAATATGATGAACCTTGAATTATTGTTTGAAGCCACCAAACTTTCAGGCGACTCTACTTTCTACAATGTAGCCGTGGCACACGCTGACCGCACTCTTCAAGAACACTTCCGTCCCGACGGCAGTTGCTACCATGTCATCGATTACAGCATAGAAGACGGAACAGTGCGTCACCGCCAAACTGCACAAGGTTATGCTGACGAATCAGCATGGGCAAGAGGACAAGCATGGGCCATCTATGGTTACACAGTATGTTTCCGCGAAACCAAAGACCGCAAATATCTGGATCAGGCACTTAAGACTTTCGAATTTATGAAGAATCACAAGAATATGCCCGCCGACCTTGTTCCTTATTGGGACTTGGATGCTCCCAACATCCCGAACGAACCGCGTGACGCTTCTTCTGCTTCCGTTATTGCCTCTGCCTTGTACGAAATCTGTACATATCCCGTAGAGAACCCGCAATCTTATAAAGAATATGCCGACAAGATAATGGAATCACTTGCTACAGCAGACTATACCGCACCTCTGGGCGAAAACGGACGCTTCCTGTTGATGCACAGTGTGGGAAGTATTCCTCACAACAGCGAAATCGATGTACCGTTGAACTATGCCGACTACTATTATCTGGAAGCATTGAAACGTAAAGTTGACCTTGAGAAATAAGAACCATAAAAAATAAATATAATGAAGAAATTCTTAATTCTAGCTTTCTTACTGTTGGGATGCTTTTCAATGGCAAGCTATGCTGCAAAACCCAAAGCAAAACATGTAGTCTACATCGGTCTTGACGGTTGGGGAGCATACAGTATGCCCAAAGCCAATATGCCAACCGTTAAATCACTGATGGAATCGGGATGCTATACCATGCAGAAAAGAACGGTACTCCCTTCATCGAGCGCAGTAAACTGGGCATCTATGTTCATGGGAGCCGGTCCCGAAGTTCACGGATATACAGAATGGGGGTCACGTACACCCGAACTGCCTTCACGCGTTATCGTGAAGAATAACATCTTCCCCACTATCTTCCAAATCTACCGTGACGCCAATCCAAAGGCCGAAATAGGAGTATTGAGCGAGTGGGCAGGTATTCAATTCCTGGTTGACACACTTTCTACCAACTATCATGCCGTAGCGCCGGACTATAACAAATTCCCGACCGCATTGTGCGAAATGGCCGAGAAATACATCAAAGAGAGCAAACCGTCATTGGTAGCCATCTGCTTTGACAATCCCGACCACGTAGGACACAAGGAAGGTCATGACACCCCGGCTTATTACAGCAAACTGGAAGAACTGGACGGTTACATTGCCCGTATCGTGGCAGCCGTAAAAGAAGCAGGTATGTATGACGACACTATCTTTATCGTTACTTCAGACCACGGAGGCATCAAGAAAGGTCATGGCGGAAAAACAATGGCCGAGATGCAGACTCCTTTTATTATCACAGGAAAGAACATAAAAAAAACAGGAGAATTCCAAGAAAGCATGGTGCAATATGACGTCGCTGCTACCATGGCATACATTTTCGGATTAAAACAGCCACAAGTATGGACAGGACGCGCCATGAAACAAGTATTTAAATAAGACTCCACATGAAACTACGATTAATTACTTTAGCATTAATATCTGTTTTCTTCCTGACAGCAACGTCTGCCAAAAAGAAAACTCCGGCACCGACCAACGATCGCCAGCAATGGGTGGAATTATGCTACCGCATAGCCGCTCCAGTACTTGAAAACATGAGTAAGGGTGAACTTCAGAAAAATATGCAACTCGAGCTCAGCCCCACTTGGGACGGACGCGACAAGCGTGTGGCCTATATGGAAACTTTCGGCCGACTGATGGCCGGCATTTCACCTTGGCTGGCACTGCCGGACGATGATACCGAAGAAGGAAAGATGCGTAAGCAGATACGCGAATGGGCAGTACTCTCATACAAGAATGCCGTAGACCCCGACAGCCCCGACTTCTTATTGTGGGAAACCAAGTCAACACAACGATTGGTAGACGCTGCCTATATAGCAGAAAGTTTCCTGCGTGCACCCGAAGCCACTTGGCAATTGCTGGACGAAACAACTCAAAAACGCTATATCGAACGTTTCCAGCGTTTAAAAATCGTACGTCCGGCATATAACAACTGGTTATTGTTCCGTGGCTTGATTGAAGCATTCCTGATGTCGGTAGGCGAAGATGCCGACCAATATGTATTGACAGTTGCTTCCAACAAGATTAACGAATGGTATTTAAGCGACGGCTGGTACTCAGACGGTGCCGAGTTCTCGCTCGACTATTACAATGCCTACGTTATTCACCCCATGTATATTGAGATGCTGGAAGTACTGAACAAACATCGTTTCTGGACTCCTATCAGCACCAAACTGGCCATCAAACGTATGCAACGTTTCAATGTGTTTATGGAGCGTCTTATTTCTCCCGAAGGCACTTATCCCGCATTCGGCCGTTCAGTGGTTTACCGTATGGGAGCTTTCCAAACACTTGCCATGGCAGCATGGAAATACGGACTGCCCGAAGGATTGAGTAACGGCCAGGTGCGCAGTGCATTGACTGCCGTAATGAACAACATGTTCAAAGTGGAAGGTAATTTCAACGAAAAAGGATTCCTGCAATTGGGATTTGCCGGTCATCAGCCTGACCTTTCCAATTATTACACTAACAATGGCAGCTTGTATATGACCTCTCTGGTATTCATGCCACTAGGTCTGCCAGCCGACCATCCGTTCTGGAAAGATGCTGCCGAACCTTGGACTTCACGAAAGGCATGGAGTGGACAACCCTTCCCCATCGATGGACATCATTCACTCAGAGCCGAATAAAGATTGACTTTAACATAATATTGTTTTAACATAGCGCTCCTCATTGTTTGTGAAAATAGTGAGGAGTTTTTTATATCCCTCAGCCACGGATAGAATAAAGGTTCTCCGTTGTAGAACCTTTTAGGCGAACCTTAGCTGAGATTTACAATTGTTCAATCTCTTCTATCGACAGTTCTGTATATTTGGCTATCGTAGAAAAGGGGATTCCGTCACTCTTCATTTTGCGGGCCGTTTCCGTCTGGGTCTTTTTCATCCCTTCTTCCAATCCTTTTTCTAGTCCTTCTTTCATTCCTTCTTTCATTCCTTTTTCCATCCCTTCTTTCATTCCTTCTTCTGTAGCTTCCCTACGAATGTCTTCTTCCACTATCCGGCTTACCCGATAGCGGTCCACCGCCTTGTCATAAGCTATTCTGTTTTCTTCCGATAAATTGGCAACAGCGGCCAATTGGTCCAAGTACTTAAACACTTGTTCCTTCAGTGCATCCGGCATTCTGTTCCAGTCATTCATATTCTTCAATGCATACATTAGTTTATCATACAATGTCTCACATTCAGCAAGTTCCTTATTGAAATAAGGGAATTGCAGATAAATTTGTCGTAGATGGGGGTTGACCACCCGTCCCGTATCCCTGTCGGCGAGCACTATATCCGTACGGAATTTCTTATCCAGTCCGTCCTCCTTGAAATTCATCAGGAAGATGCCGTATACGGTACTCAGTCTATAACGGGAGCCATACGGGACACTACCTTCACATACCATGCCGTCCGTATCCTTCTCAACGGGTATCTTTATTGTATCGGGAGGCGGAAGCTCGGTCAGCCTGCCCACGGCACGGCATACATAATACAATGTACGGTCCAAAAAATGGCTGTGCCAGCGATTCTGCATCTCCACAATGATATACTCGCCACTGTCCGTGCGACAATAGAGGTCGTAAATGATACCTTTGTCATGCACATTGTCCGCATGGTCTTCCTTGTCAAGGAAACAAAGGTCCTCTATATGATGTTCGCCCGCAAGCAACTCATTCAGCAGGGTGATGAGCAGCCCTTTACTGGCAGGTTGCCCGAAGATGACCTTGAACCCCAGGTCAGTAAAGGGATTGACGAATCGTGACATACTCATTTTTTATTTGAAATCAAAAGTACGCATACTTTCGGGAACACCCAAAAGAATACATACTTTATTTTTCCAATATTGAGATTCCGGCAGCTCCGACAAGCGGTTCTTAGAATAATGACAAAGATTGCTCCCTTTTGGCTAAAAAGTCTTGGTCTTATTGAAAAAGTCTTGGTCTTATTGAAAAAGCCTTAGTTCTTTTTCGGAAACTCTTTGGTCTTTTCCAAATACCTCAAGATCTCTCCATTATGATACGTTGACATCCGTTAAGATTGATGCTACTGAAGTAAAAGCTGGATACAGCAACACTGATGCTTCCAAAGGAACTGTTGTTGCTCCGACAGGAACAGCAACCACCAAAGATGCAAAAGGCGTAAGTGTTACCGACATGAAGAGCGGTGAGAAGGGTACATTGGTAGTAACCTTCACTGATAAGAATGACGTAGTAACAACATCCACTATCGACTATCAGTATAACTAATAACAATCGCATCTGACTAACCCTCAGAACGGTTTAGACTAAATAAAGGGGTGTGTCAAAACGTGGATAATGCTGTCGTTTCGTTCATAGGGGCGAGGTTCGCTCGCCCGAAAACAGTTTACTTTGTGTCTTCGGGCAGGCAAACCCTGCCCCTACAGCTGACGATTGGATAGGCTGGTTTAGTTTTGACACTCCCTTTTTTTTGGGGGGGGGCACACATTG
>Ga0129308_1003344_pt1 | contig 11690 bp, 9 predicted proteins | sample L827metagenome_FD_94440 | JGI IMG/M metagenome (GOLD analysis project Ga0129308, IMG submission 94440) | Ring-tailed lemur group fecal microbial communities from Wisconsin, USA - L827 metagenome | ecosystem: Host-associated > Mammals > Digestive system > Large intestine > Fecal | place: USA... | reverse complement strand
GTTTCTCACCAGATCCGCGCTGTTATGCGAAAGATGAAAGGAATAGGGCTGATGCATATAACACTCCAGCATGCGGCAGGCGAGCTTGCGCTGATTGTTAAAAGTGAAATGATACTGCAGATTATACATGACGCATAAATAAACATTCTTTAACAGATAGATCAACATCAGCATTCCCGCCAGGAAAATCATGAAATTCACCTCAGACTGAAATCCCAATCCGTTATACACTGCGCTCAGATACCACTTTCTTTGAATGGACTCCGGATTCATCACGACATCAATAAAAGGCATGATCGCGGTCACGCCCACAAGCTCCAGCACCGTGCTGATGATCGTGGCGACCAGCAGCAATACCAGGCCGCGCTTCTGACGCCTGTCAAAAATATACCGGAATTTATTCAGAGTTTCTTTCATATTTTATCCCTCTCGTTTCACCGTCAATAAACGCCCAGATCATAGACATAGCGGTATTCATAATTTTCATTCATCAGCATCGCGCCGTAGGTTCCGCCGGCGCTTCCTGCCACAATGCAGTCACACTCTGCCAGAAGAATGATATTGATCAGATACTCTTTTCCTTTCAGATACCTTTCCCGGTCTCTGCCGTAAGAAATATCGTTGATGTTGCGGTTTCCGATATTTTCACATCTTCCCGCCTGCGTAACCTTAAGCCTGTCTCCAAAGGTCTGAGAAAACTTCCGGAAAGCGCCCTCATCCTCTGTGGCCAGATAAATCCACGCGCAATCATACTGCTCCATCACCTCGGAAGCTTTTCCGATCATTTCCTCCACCTGGGGCTGTATGGGATGATTCTTGGGCCGCTGCTGCACATAATCCGTCCCCCTGCATAAAACGCCCAGCACCCGGCCGCCCGCAAAGAGCTCCCTTCTGACGGCTTCGGCTTCTTCCCTGATTTCCTGCTTCACATGAAGATACTCTCTGAAAAAGGAGTGCCACATCTGAAATTCCTCTTCATTCCTGGCGATCTCATAAGTGGGAAATACATTTTTATCCGTGATCATGCCATCGCTCAAAATGATATTTTTGCTGTTGGCCACATCCTCAAGCGTATAGCCGCAGGGCTGCTCAAAGTAGAACTCCCAGGCATTTTTTTTGCCCACCTCTTCCTCTTCCAGGTAAGTATTGGCGCCGGATTTCATATCGATGACCGGAATATAGCCCATTTCCAGAGCATACCGCACCAGCCCCATATTCGTCATCACAAGGGAAAACAATCCCACCTTGCAGGACGCCCGCCTGACGATAAAAAAGGTCTTATCCGGGTTTTCTTCTCCCCAGGATGTCCTTCTCTCCCTCCACTTCCAGCGGGTATAAGGTTCATTGATGAATGCTATGCTCTGAAATGCCCTTTTAATATTCACTGTTCTTCTCCGGAAAAATCAATAAACGGGTTTTCTTCCAGCTTATAACGGCCGCCCTTTAAAAACTTGTGTTTGATGACCCACCAGCCCGGCACCCAGATATACCTGTGCATGGCCGGTGACGCGCTGCCGATCATCCAGCAGTTCCTGTCGCATTTGCGGGTGCACTCTCTCACCTTCTGCGCCTGCTCGGAATGCCAGAGTTCGTCCCAGCTTTGCTCCCTCAGATTTCCCATCACAGCCTTCTGGGCCATCCCGTTGCAGGGGATCACATCGCAGAACGGATCAATGAAGAAGGCGTTCCTGGACATATCGCAGGGCAGCAGCCGCTTGTTCCCATAGATATAATTGATCAGGCCATGGTTAAAATAGGCCCGAAACCACTTCTTGGGCGATTTGCTCTTCAACAGCTCATTGATCAGCTTTTCAAAATTTCTGGAAACTTTCAGCTTGTTGTCAATTTTATTATCCGTCTTTCTGAAATAAAAGGAATTGTGCAGCGTAGCGGTTGCAAACTCCATTCCAAGCTCATTTGAAATGTCGTACAGCGGCACCAGATCCTCACAGTTCATATCCTGAACCGTCATGCCAAAGCCCACGTCCGGATGCCCCATTTCCACGAGCTTCTTTAACGTCCCATATCCTCTGTTGAATCCGTCGGGAATCCCTCTGATCTTATCATTGGTCTCCTGCAGACCCTCGATGCTGATTCTGATTCCCACTTTGGGAAATTCCTCGCAAAGGGCGATGATGCGGTCCGTAAAATATCCGTTCGTGGAGATCACGATTCTATCTGACTTCTTATATAATTCTCTGACAATTTCAGGAATATCCCTCCGGATAAACGGTTCTCCGCCGGTAATATTGGTAAAGGCCATTTCCGGCAGCTTCTTAATATCCTCCAGCGTAATCTCCTCTTCCGGCCGCGTGGGATCCCTAAAGCAGTCGCACATATTGCAGTGCGCATTACATCTATATGTCACAATGACGGTTCCATATAAAGTTCTTTTCGCCATATATTTTTCGCCTTTCTGAACAGTTTTTTGTATCCTTCCAAGTATAACACAAACAGCAGCATTGGGCAAATCCTACTTGCCTGAAATATCCCCTGCAAACAGGCGGACTGCTTCCTCATACCCTGCAATAAACCGGTCCGCCAGCCTGTCCCAGAAAAAATGTTCCGTGATCCTGTCATGGGCCGCTCTCTTCATCCGCTCATACAGCTCTCTGTCTTCCAGCAGCCTCTCCAGCGCGCACTCCCATTTTTCCGCCTCAAAACCCTCCATCATATAACCGTTGATCCCGTCCCGGATCAAAACGCTCGCCCCGCCGTTGGCGCTGCTGATTACCGGCAGTCCGAAATACATCGCTTCCAGCAATACCATTCCGAATATTTCATAATTGCTGGTAAAAACAAAAAGATCCACATTGCTGTAAAGCAATGCCAGCTCTTTCTGAGAGGCTTTTTTAAAGTAAATAATTTTCCCTTTCTGAATCCATTTATCTATTCTTTCCAAAAAAGCGCGGACATACTCTTCCTCTCCGTCTCCGACAATGACCAGCTGAAGGTTTTCATGCTTCTCCTGCATTTTCTCAAACAGTTCCACAAGGAAATATACATTGCGCCGTTCTTCAATTTTCCCCACATACAAAAGGCGGAACCGGCTTTCATCCCTGTCCAGCAGACAGGCTACCTCCTCCTGTTCCCCGATCCTGAATTTGTCCGGATCGACGCCCACGCCCACCGCATGCACATGACGAAATCCCTTGTCCCGCAAAAACCCGGCGGCAAGCTCGCTTTTGGTAAGCGCCACCACCTGATCGTGCCTCCTCCATCGGAAAAAGAGCTGGTCAAACACCTTACACTTCAGATTATATCCTCTGGCATAGGGATGATAATAGGGCCCATGATAAATCAGCGTGGGCCTCTTTTGCCGCGTATAAAGCATCCAGCTCATGATCTGGTCATATTCATGCACCTGAATCACATCATAATCCGGGATCAGCCTGTAGACGGAGGGCATAAACCCGTTTTTATAAAATCCAAATCCCTTCAGCCAATAGATGGTATAGGCATATTCCCTTCCATCCTTCACAAAGGTGACTCTTTCCTCTTTGTCGGGATTCTTTCCGTGATACAGCGCAACGCTACATTCCAGTCCTTTGCATGCCAGCGCTTTGGCCAGCCCGATCTCCTGTACATTATAGGTATTCAGATTCAGAATATCCGGAAATGTCCTCACAATTAAAACCTTCATCAGGCTTTCCCACCGTTCCCTTTCAGTCTGTGCTTCACCCTTCTCATAAAGCGGAAAAATTCCACACCGAAGAGTTTTAACATCAGCTTTTTGAATTTGACCGGAATCTCTTCCCTCACCGTTCTCCACGAAGCCGTATAATGATGCACCAGCACCGTATTCTCCGTGATCGTATAAATCATATCATAAACATTGTAACCGCCAAAAACTTCATTGGGAAAAATTCTCATCCCATCGCCGATTTCCTGGTATTCTCCGTTAAAGTCCAGTCCGAATTTCGCCGCTTCCTTCGCAAAAATGACCGGATTGGGCGTCAGCTTCATAGAGCCGTCCTCTTCATAAAAGCCAATAGAATCATAATAATCCAGAATCTCCTTTACGACCGGATTCCCCCCCTGAGCGGCAAAAAAGCCCGTCATCAGCGTATCCGGCAATTCAAAGGCGATCACAAACTTCGCTCCGGCCAGCTTATCTGCAAAATTCCTTTTTACCTCAATGTCCGTGTCAAAGTAAATACCGCCGTAATGATACATCGCAAAAACGCGGACATAATCGCTGACAAACGCATACTTTTTTGCTTCATAGGCTTCCCGGGCAAAACGATGCTCCTGCAGCGGAAAGTTCTCTTCATTCCATTCCCTGATCTCATAGTCCGGAAAATTCTTTTTCCATGTGGCGATGCACTTTTTTATAAATTTTGATTTCTCTTTTCCGCCAAACCAGCTGTAATGTATTATTTTAGGAATATATTCTTCCATGGCTTATCCCTTCAGCTTCTTTTTCATCTTCCATACCGCGATCATCACATCCGAAAAATGAGCCGCCGCGAAATACCTGATTCTCTTTTTCGCTTTCAGCTCCCCTTTATTGGTACATTTCTCATACATCTTCACATATTCCCGATGGTAACGCTTTAACTGCTCCCGCGTACAGTCTTTAAAATGTACATTGCACAGTTCTTCCATACAAAACAGCGCATCCTCCTCAAGAAACCGCTCATCCTTCACCACATCCGAAAAATACTGATGACGCTCAATCAAAGCATCCATATAGTCAAGATACTTTCTCAGGGATGGTGTGTGCGTGTTGCTGCTCTCCCTTTGCCGGAACATGTAGAAGGCCCGATTGACATAACATATCTTATTGGTCTTCCACAGCAGCTTATAGTTCACGAATTCATCGTCGATGCTTCTTTTCTCCGGACATCTGACGCCTTCGTACAGTTCTGCTTTACACAGCTTATTCCAGGGAACGATCATGCTGATTCTCTGCTTTGTATGCAGCACATGCAAAGCCGCCATGCTGTCCATCTGCTCCTCCAGGATACTATGATCAGGCTCCTCCTGCTCTCCCTTCTCATGGAAAAGGAGATAGGAGCACATCGCCAGATCCGCTCCCGTGTCATCCGCACGTTGTAAAAGAACCGAGTACATATCGGGCAAAATATAATCGTCGCTGTCCACAAAGGCGATATAATCTCCCGTCGCCATGTCCAGCCCGCAGTTTCTGGCAGAACAGATTCCTCCCTGCTCTTTATGCACGACCCTGATCCGCTCATCCTCTTTAGCATGACGGTCACAGATCTGCGCCGATCCGTCCGTTGAGCCATCATCCACCAAAATGATCTCCAGGTTCTTATGAGACTGCCCTCTCACCGAAGCGATGCATTCTTCCAGATAGTCTTTCGTATTATATATGGGAATAATCACACTTATTTTGATCTCTTCCGTCCTCTTTTTCACGGTACAGTCTCCTTCCTCCATCCGCCGTAGCGCTAAAAGCTGTTTGTCGCAGCAAACAAAGGGTCCGGCGCACAGGTGATCTTGTCCGGATTCCGATTCAAAAACGCTCCCCAGAATCCAAAGGAACTCTGGGTGAAAATATTATGACGGCACTCCGCCATCAGCTGCATATCCCGAAAGCTCTCCTCGCCCTTGTTCCAGTCAACAAAATATACCCGGTCTTTCTCAAAATCCAGTCCGAATATCCGGGCATTCTCCTCGCACCATCCAACGCTCTTTTCATCACAGAAAAAGAAGAACACCGGGTCCTTCACTTTCCTCTTTATATAGCGGACAGAGCGTTTAAAAAAACCGTATTTATAACAGTCGCCGTTCACAAAAAGCATATCACTGCGCCTTGCATGAATCGCGACAGAATTTGTGGAATGGATCAATTCCAACACTTTTTTATTCTTTTCGTCTTCTATCTGCGGAAACTGAAAGGCCGCCCTGACCTTATCCTCTATCCGCTCAAGGCCAAATCCCTTGTACCGGAAGGCCAGAGAATGTCCGATCAGCACATTGTCCGGATATTTCTGAAACACATCGATTTCCGCATTCTTTTTTTCCACAATGCGTTTTGCAAGAAGCTTCCGGGCATATCGTTTCAGATGATACCCTGTCCTCGTCCTGAAAAACTCCGTCAACCTGCTGCGCAGCTTTCCCTGCAGCGTCGCCGGCCGGTTTTGCTGTCTTTGCTTATCCCCGTTTCTGTTTTCCAGCTTCAGACCCGCTTCATTCAGCGCCTCCGTAATGTAAGGCGCATAATTCCAGTCTTCCTCCCAGAACCTGCTCTCCTCCACGCGTTTTAAGATTTTATCCCACTGCTCCTGCGTAAATAACTGCTTTACATTGGGCACCCTGATTCCGAATATGCGTTCCAGCTCATATCCGTTCCACTGTGAAAACATCCCCTGTTTTTGGGGCAGTTCATAGATAAGATTTTCAAGATAGCATTCCCCGTCCGGGTTCGATTCCCGGATTGCCAGATACTCCGCATAATCGAGCATCTGGTTTCCCAGTCCGGAGTCCATATGAACGACTCTCATCTTTCCTCTCATTCCATCGCTGCTTCTAAAACAGCAATTCAAGCATCCTGTATCTTCGGCGCAAAACCGCCTTTTATTGCGCATACAGCTTCAACAGCTTTTCGCAATATTCCTCCACCGTATCAAACCGTTTTTTCTGACACCCTTCGGCATACTTTTCAAGAAGCTCTCTGTCATTCCAGAGCTTCCATATCCGCTCCCGCAGATCATCTGCATCGCCGCTTCTAAAAAGCTCTCCGTTCTCCCCCTCCGCCACCAGCTCCGGAATTCCTCCGATGTTGGCGCCGATTACGGGCGTTCCGCAGGAAACGGATTCCATGACAGAAAAAGGACAGTTTTCATACCATTCTGACGGATATATGCTGAAAGCGGCTTCCGCAATCAGCCGGTACAGCGCTTCGCCCTTTTGAAAGCCTCTGTTTTCGATGTTTTCCACCCTCTCAATCTCTGCTTCCAGCGGCCCGCTTCCCGCAAACACAAAAGGGATTTCGGGCAGCGCTTTACAGGCATTTAAAAGCGTATAGATTCCCTTTTCCTCCGAATAACGTCCGAAGTAGAGCACATATTCCCCTTTACGCCCCACCTTCTGCGCCAAAACGTCCACAAAATTATGCATCGTCACCGCTTTGGACGCAAGCAGCGGATTGGCACTCAGCTTTTCTTTCATAAAATCAGAAGGGCAGATGATACAGTCCAGATAACGATAGGTTTTCAGACTCCTGTACAGCCATCCTTCCAGACTTCCCAACACGCTTTTGACAAAGGAGCCGTGAATGCACCTGTTTTTCGCGCATGAAAGAGGGCCTCCATTCAGACACCTCTCACAGTTTTCATTGACGGACGGAATTCTCATCATATGATTGGGACAGACCAGCTGATAATCATGCGCAGTGAAGAAAAGTTTCACCCCTCTTCCCGACTGCTTTTCGTATTTTTTCACCTCATAAATGATGGATGGGGTCAGCTGGAAATTGAAGTTGTTTAAATGCACCGCATCCGGTTTGAAATCATCCAGCACTCTTCTGATTTTCTTTCTCGCTTCTGCCGAGTAAATGATCTTAAAAGGGTACAAAAGCTTCTGCAGCTTTCCCGTATGAAAATCCATATTGGAGGTATAGCTTTCCGCATGATTTCCCACAATACGGCCTTCATGCTCCATTCCGAAATACTGTACCTCATGTCCCATCCGAACCAGCTGCTTTCCCAGTTCAAAAATATAGGTTTCCGATCCTCCATTGGGATATAAAAACTTATTTACGATCAGAATCTTCATATGCTGCTCCCATCTGCCGGCATTTCCATCAGGTATACAGCTTCAAAGTCTCTTCCACCACCTGATCCCAATTATATTTTCCGCAGATATAATCCCGGCTTTCTCTCTTATACTTTTCTGTGCGTTCCGGGTTTTGAATCAGTTCTTCCAGCTTCGCCTTCAAGTCCTGCACATCACCCTTCCTGAAGCTGACCGCATGATCCCCGACCACTTCCGTATTCTCCTCAATATCGCTGACCACGCAGCAGTTTCCATAGCTCATGGCCTCCAGCAGGCCCAGCGCCATTCCTTCCACGTCGCTTGGCAAAACAAACACATAAGCATTGGAATACAGCTCCTCCAGGCACTGTCCGTGCACAAAGTCCGTCATAATGATTCTGTCATCCCTGGACGCCATCGCCTTGATTTTATCCACATACTCCCTGCTGTGACTGCTGCCGCCTGCGATCACCAGTTTTTTATCCGTGTCGATCTGCTCAAAAGCCTCAATCAGGTAATGCAGCCCCTTCTCCGGCACAATCCGCGCCAGAAACAGGATATAACCATCCTTTTCAAGACCATATTTCTCCCGGATCAGGTCCGCGTTTTTTTGTTCAGGCCGTTCTATGCCGTTGGGGATAAAATGGGTATCCCTTCCATAAGTTTCCTTAAAATATTCCTGCACATTTCTGGAAAGAACGATCACCTCGTCCGCATGTCTGGCCGCCATTTTTTCACCAAACTTCAAAACTCTGGAAGCAAAATTTCCCCATTTCGATCTCTGCCAGTCCAGCCCATGGATCGTCGCCACCACACGAATCCGAAACAGCTTCGGTATCCAAAGCATGGTGCAGGGACCTTCCGCATGAAAATGGATCACGTCATAATGGCCAAAAAGGGCCCGAACGGTCGCCAGAAAGGAGTAAACGATCGCGTTCAGCGCGCTGCTTCTGGGCGTGGGAATCGTAATCAGCCTGATCCCCTCATAATATCGTTTTCTCTCCTGATTGAACTTTTTCCCCGCCGTGTGCCTGCCATAACGGTTATAGGCATCCACCCGGCAATTTAACTTCACCATTCTTGTGGCCAGTTCGGCGACCACGATTTCCACGCCGCCTTCCCGGGAAGGAATGCGCTTATGGCCGATCATCGCTATTTTCAGCGCTTTGGCGTCCTGTCCGCTCTTTCTCTCTTTTTTTCCAAAAATGCGCTCCTTGATCAGATAGAAAAGAAAAGAGAAATTCGTATCCAGGTATCTGGGCAGCAATCTTTTCGGGTCCCGCCCGAGGCGATACAGCCATTCCATGCAAAGCTCCTGCATCCACATCGGCGCCCGTCTCACCGTTCCCGCATGAAAATCGAATCCCGCTCCGACGCCGAGCATAAGGCCGCAGACCTTTCCCTCGTGATCAGCCATCCACTTTTCCTGTTTGGGCGCTCCCAGCCCGATCCAGATAAAATCAGGGGCCGCTTCATTGATCATTCTGACTGCCTCATCGTCCTCCTCCTGCGTCATAGGCCTGAAAGGCGGCGAATACATTCCCACGATATTCAAACGTGGATACTTCTTTTTCAGATTTTCACGCAAAGCATCCAGCGTTTTCTGCGTACTTCCATAAAAATAGTGCCGATACCCCTTTTCTTCCGAAATTTTGAAAATCTCCGGCATCAGATCCGGCCCCGCCACTCTTTGCGCGTCTTTGTATCCGCTCCACCGCTGTACAATGGACAGCGGCTTCCCGTCCGGAATATTCATGGCGGCATTATTCTGCACGCTCCTGTATTCCGGGTCCCGGTATGCGGTCACCGTGGTATGCACGTTGGAAACGCAAACATAGTGTCCTTTTAATTCTTCCAGATTCTCCTGTATATAACAAACCGTCCTGTCCATATCTGTGACATTGATATTGGTTTTTAATATACAGGAATTTACTAAAGTCTCCAGCATTTTTTCCCCTTTTCCATTTACCAGACTTTCTCGCTGTAATGATAAGTGATGGCCATGTTATACTCTATTTCCAGCCCGTCAACATACATCGTCTGCGTTTCAACAAGATTTTTGTCACGTTCACTTACCATAATCTGCACCGGCTCTGCTACCTCCCCATCATAAGAAACGCAGAGACGATACTGCATATTCGTATCCACCTTCCTGTTAATCCTGTATTCGAAAAATTCCCCCGTCGGTATAGACGATGCCTTAAACTTTTTCTTATATATCTCATCGTTATTTTCATCAACGATGGACAGCCAGATATTTCCCTTCGCCTTTTCCGGCAGATTGGCAATAAAAAGCTCTACAGACTCCAGTTTTTCATAGGTCGGCATAAACTCCTGCACGACTTCCATTTCGCCAAGAACTTCAAAACGATAATATTTCGTGATCAGATATTCATGTGTGGCATAAACCGTATTCACCTGCGATGCGAACCATATCCCGATACCTGCCAGCAAAATAATCCCCGCCAGAACAATAAACCGCTTTATCCTTCCGGCTCTCTCCCGTCCGCCCGGACGGCGGCTCCTTTCATAACGGCCAAGCACTCGCTTCACTCCTGCACCGCCTTTCTTAAATCCCCTACAAGAAACGTCACCTCTCCGCCAAATGGCATTTCCACAACGCCCTTATAGCGTATCTCGTAATGCCCTTCCATATACTCTTCTGCAAACTCTGTGCTGATCCCAAACTGCGGAACCACGATGAATACCGCTTCATCATTCGGCTCCACTTCCCCCGCCTCCAGCTGCGGCCTCGTAATCGTCCGCACCGTGATCAGACCATCCGCCGGCAGAATCGCCCGCTCCTGCTTTTCCGGATCCCAGTAGACGCTGTTGGCTGAAATATCATAGTCATCGACCTTATCCCATACCAGCACATCCATCCCTTCATGATAATCCACATCCTTTAAAACATGATAAAGAACATGATTCAGATAATACGGCTGGTGGTTGCTCACACTGAACTCGCCCTGAACAGAGGATTCCGGCTGCTCCACAATGACAGGCCCTTTTCCCGTGTCCTGCGTCTCAAATACCGCCAGAGAGACCGGATCGACCGTGACATTCGTCTCCACAAGCAAAAGCAGACACAGAGAAAACGCCGCCACATATTTCATCTCACATTCACGCACGCATGCGCCCAGCATGATCACACTGAAAAACACCGTGCTAAAGCAGATCAGAACGAGGTATCTGGGCAGCGCATATGTGACATAGATGCAGAAAAAAGCGGTCAAAACGATTTGGGCCATGACAAAGGACAGCAGAATGTCTTTTCTGGCCAGGCGTTTGGAAAACCGCTTGCCGCTCCAGCTGTTTATCAGCATAAAAAAGCCCGCTGCCACGCCCAATCCGCAAATCAGCCAATTAAAATGCATCACAAAAATCTGTTTCCATCGAAACACCACATAGCGGGGCTGGAAACTGAAAGTGGAAAATCCCTCGATATTTTCGTTTTCAACCCGCCATATCGTTCCGCCGTTTTTCAAAGTATAGAAGAAGTACCCAAACAGGCAGATCACTGCCAATATTCCGGCAATCCCCAGCGGCTGCCTGAAAAAGGCTGCGAACCGCTTCCCGACGCTCTCCTCTTCTCCTTCAAACAGAAGATAACCAAGAAAAGCCCCGATTCCAAATCCGGCAAGCGCTAAAACGCCGACCTCCTTGGATAGTATGAGTAAAATCATTGAAAAGAACATCAGAACATTTCTTTTGAAAAGATAACAGTATACGACAAACACAAAGAAATATACTGTACCGTTATCCGGCTGAAAGTAAGAAAATGTCCCTAACACCAGAGGCACAGACAACAGGATACATGTCCCGATTGTATGATAAACCCACAAACAACGGGGCAGCATCTTTTCAATGATCCGGTAAAGACAATATGCCATAAGCAGATTCAGAACCAGCTGCGTCATGAGCGCCCCGGTATAACCACAGCTGTCCCAGAATTCCCCTATTCC
>Ga0129308_1003343_pt1 | contig 11691 bp, 9 predicted proteins | sample L827metagenome_FD_94440 | JGI IMG/M metagenome (GOLD analysis project Ga0129308, IMG submission 94440) | Ring-tailed lemur group fecal microbial communities from Wisconsin, USA - L827 metagenome | ecosystem: Host-associated > Mammals > Digestive system > Large intestine > Fecal | place: USA... | reverse complement strand
GTAAAGGTGCTTATAGGCGCTATACCGGCTTTAATGATGCCGGTTATTATACTGGGCGGAATTTACGGCGGCATATTCACTCCTTCGGAGGCGGCGTCAATAGCGGCATTGGTGGCTCTTATAATAGGCATATTTATATACAAAACTCTTTCGCCTAAGCCTCTTCTTCAGGTATTTAAAACAAGCGCAAACTCAATAGGCGGCATTTTTACAATGATATTCTTCTGCTATATGCTCAGCCAGTCGCTTGTATATTTAAAAATACCTCAGCAGCTTGTTCAGGTGTTTATGGCTATTACCGACAACAAGTACATTATGCTTATAATTATCAACCTGTTTCTTTTATGCGTAGGCATGATTGCCAGCGATACAGTAGGCATAGTTCTTTGTGCGCCTCTGCTTCTTCCGATAGTTCAGTCCTACGGAATCAATCCTGTGCATTTCTGCGCAATTATGATAGTTAACCTTGCGGCAGGCGGTCTTACACCTCCTTATGCAAGCATAATGTATTTTGGCATGAAGGTTGGCAACTGCAAGTTTTCTGAAATATATAAGCCTACAATGATGCTTCTTCTTTTGGGATACATACCGGTTATGCTTTTAACAACATACATTGAGCCTATTTCAATGTTTCTTCCAAGAATTATGGGACTTGCGTAAATTACAGACAAAGGGGATAATAGAATGGATATAAGTGTTTTTGAAATAATTGGGCCTGTTATGCTGGGACCTTCCAGCTCAGGAACGGCAGGCATGGCACGGCTTGGCAAGGCGGCGCACGAATTTCTTGACGCGCCTGTAAAAAGCATTAATTTGAGATTTCACCCAAGATTTTCGGGCTATTCGGGGCTTAAAAGCCACGTTGCCCTTGTGGGCGGCATTTTGGGGTTTAACGAAAGCGACCCTATAATAAGAGATGCCCTTGAAATTGCCAAGGGTAAGGGAATTGATGTAACTGCGTCATGGTTCCATGAGCCGTATCCTTCGGATGCACACACAATAGGCATGACAATTACACAGACAGATGGTAAAATAAAGGTTATAACAGGCGTTTCCGTAGGCGGCGGAAGCATAGATATAATAGAAGTAGATGGTTTTCAACTTGAACTTGAAAGCACGGCAAAATATCTTTTTGTATGGTCGGGGGCAGACTGCACTGATGAAGTGAAGGCGGCTTTGCCTGAAAGCGGCAGAATTAAAATAAGCGAGAAAAACGGGAAATATCTTTTATATATAGAGGTTCCTGTTGATATGGACGAGGGAAAAGCCGAAAAAATAAAGAGTATTTCTTCTGTTGAAAAAATATTGTTTACAAAGCCGTTTTTAAATTTCGGAAATGTTCCACACGAGCCGCTTTTCAGAACCTTCAGCGATGTTATAAAGCTTTCCGAGGAAACGGGAAAGGATATGGCGCAGCTTGCCATTGATTATGAAATAAACCGTTCGGGAAGAACAAGAGATGATATTTTTGCCGAAATGAAGCAGAGCCTTCTGTATATGAGGGAGACAGTTGAATTTGGTCTTACTCAGCCTGTAAAAACTCTTTTTGGCGTAGGAACAGGCTATGACGGAAAGCTTGTTCAAAAGGCGGTTGAAGAGGGCAGAACCCTTGGCGGAAGCACCCTTGGCAGAGCAATAGCAAAGGCCATTGCCACATATGAGGTTGGCTGCTCAATGAACAGAATTGTTGCGGCGCCAACAGGCGGCAGCTCGGGAATTGTGCCTGCGTGTCTGCTTACCGTTCAGGAGGACAGAGGCTTTAGTGATGACGAGCTTGTAAATGCTTTGTTTGTTGCGGCGGCGGCAGGCGTATGCATGTATTATCACAATGCAAGCTTTTCGGGCGCAGGCGGCGGCTGTCAGGGCGAGGTTGGCGTTTCAAGCGCCATTGCGGCGGCAGCGCTGTGCTATTTGGGCGGCGGCAGCACAAAGGCATGCTGTCATGCCATGGCTCTTTCAATGAAAAATCTTTTGGGACTTATATGCGACCCGATAGCGGGCTTTACAGAGGTTCCATGTATAAAGAGAAACGCCATGGGCGCTGCAAATGCTTTTACGGGCTGTGATATGGCACTTTCAGGTGTGGAAAGCTTTGTACCGCCTGATGAGGTAATAGAAGCACTGTGCGATACCCAGCGCAGACTTCCGCCACAGCTGAGAGCAGGCTGCGGAGGACTGGCATGCACTCATACGGCGCAGATGGCAAGACAGCTTCAGGAAAAGCTGAGCAAAGAATGTACTTTGCCTATAAAAGAGGTTTGATATTTTAAGGAGGCTGTTATAATGAGAGAAGTATCACCTTTTGACATAACAGGAAATGTGTTTGATATGATTTTTAACGGCAAGGCAATACTTACCGTTAAAAAAGGAGATATTGTAAATTCAATGACAATAAGCTGGGGAGCTCTTGGCTATCTTTGGAAAAAACCAACGGCTACAATGTATTTAAGACCGCAGAGATATACATGTCAGCTGCTTATGGACTGCGACTTTTATACGCTTTCATTCCTTGGAAGCAAGTATGAAAAGGAAATTGAATATATAGGCAGACATTCGGGCAAAGATGTTGACAAATATAAGGAAACAGGGCTTACTGCAAAGGAAAGCGGAGAATATGCCTACATTGATGAAGCCGACACCGTAATATTTTGCAGAAAAATGTATACATCGCAGGTTGACATAGGCTGTGCCGCACAGTATATGCAGGAAACCCTTGAAAAAGACATGTATCCTAACAAGGATAATCACTATATGATTTACGGCGAAATTACAAAGGTGCTTAAAAAATAATTATGAAAAACATACTTGTGCTTTTAACAGGCGGAACAATAGCCTGCGGAGAAACCGAAGCGGGGCTTGTGCCTGTAAACGGCGAAAGCTTTTTTGCCGAAAAACTTAATACCCTTGATTTGAAATGCCGTTTTACAGTGAAGGAAATTATGCGCATAGACAGCTCTGACATGGGCTTTGAGCAGTGGAACGAAATTGGCAGAGCTGTTTATGAAAACGCGGCTATTTACGACGGAATTATTATATGCCACGGAACGGACACCATGGCATATACCTCATCGGCGCTTTCTTTTGTTGTTCAGGGCGTTGGCATTCCTGTGGTTATAACAGGCTCGCAGCGCCCTTTGGAGGAGGAAAACAGCGACGGCAGGGCAAACATAATTGCCGCGGCGGAAATGGCAAAAAGCGGCGTGCCGGGCATATTTGCGGCTTTTGACGGAAAAATTATACGCGGAACAAACTGCGTTAAAACCCATACTCTGTCAGATGCGGCCTTTGAAAGCATTAACTGTGAATATGCGGCGCAGTATTGCGGCGGAAAGCTTATTCTGAGCGAAGGCTGTAAAGCTGAGGAGAAAAGAGAGCTTAAATTTTACCCTATGACGCCGTCAAAAATTATGGTAATAAAGCTTGTGCCCGACATGGAAACGGATATACTGGACTATGCCCTTAAAATGCGCTATAACGGAGTGATAATTGAGGGCTTCGGTCTTGGAGGCATCAATTTTAAATATACCGACATAGTGGAAAAAATACGGGCGCTTACAGAAAGCGGAATACCTGTTGTTATGTGCAGTCAGTGCCTGTATGAAAAGTGTGATTTCAGCGTTTATGAGGGCGGAAGGCTTGCCCTTGAAGCCGGAGCGGTGGACAGCGGAAATATGACAAAGGAAACGGTATACGCTAAGCTTAAATACCTTATAAGCCTTGGATACGGCATAAAAGAAATAAATAATTGTTTTAATTCAGATATTATTACAGTAATTTGATTTACAGGGCGTTTTTTGGTTGAATTTAACATTTTGTCATGCTAAAATTAAATTTAGTGTGTGAGTGTTATAAATTAAGGAAGATTAAAAGGGGATTAATATGATTGTGCCGGTAACAAAAAATACAAGAATATATGAAACAGTGTATGAGCAGATGATGAATATCATTGAAGAAGGAACATGGCCCGAGGGAACAAGAATACCCGGAGAAATTGAGCTTGCTGAAAAGTTTCAGGTAAGCAGAAATTCTCTGAGAATGGCCATAAAGGTGCTTCATACATCGGAAATACTTGATGTAAAGCCGGGACTTGGCACATTTGTTACAAAAGATGCTGTTAAAAAAATTAAACACCAGAAGCTTATGAATTTCATTCAGGAGGAAACTGATTTTGGCGAGGTGCTTGAGGCAAGATGTCTTTTGGAAAAGGAAACAGCCTATCTTGCGGCTGAAAGAAGAACTGATGAGGACATAAAGCAGCTTGAAAAAATAAGCGAGGAACTTGAGTTGGCATTTAAAAACCATGAGTTTAACAAAGCTGTTGACCTTGGCTGTGAGTTTCATATGAAGATAGTTGAAATAACCGGAAATCATATTCTTATAGGGCTGTATGCTTCAATTATTGACAATATAAAGCAGGAAAAAAGGCAGAAGCTTAACGAAACGACAGTTGATGATATTTATAAGGTTAATGTAAGCAGAGACAGAGAAATTATAGAGGCTATAAGAGATAAGGACGGAGAAAGAGCAAGAAAGCTTATTGAACAGCACATAATAGACAAAGGCGATATTAAGCACAGGCATAAATAATGAAGCGGATAGATTGCTTGCGCAAAGCTATCTGCATTGCACACCTTTTAAACTGTAATCAATAAAAAAATCAGGCGGATAAAAATTTATCTGTCTGATTTTTTTATTGGGAATTTCAAGAGGGAAAGTTTATGTATAAAAATTTAAATTTCTATATTTTTAATATATCATGGCAAAAGCAAAAATGCAATATAAAGTTTAAACATGTTTAAACTTTAAACATTATAAATTACGCAGATTTATGCTCATCTTTTGGGAAAAGGCTTGTTTTTTGCATTTTTATATTCTATAATAATTAAAGAATGAACATGTTTAAACAATAGACAATTAAAGCGAGGAGGAGAATATAATGAAAGATTTAAAATTTGCGGTAATAGGCGCAGGCGCAGGCGGAACTTTAATGACAGTTCAGCTTAAAAGCATGGGATACAGCGTTAAGCTTATGGATAAGCGCCAAGATGTTGTTGACAAAATGAATGAGCTTGGAAAGCTGAAGGCAACAGGCAAAACAGAGGCTGAACAGACGCCTGATTTGATAACAACTGATTTGGGCGCATGCATTGAGGACGCCGACATAATAATGGTTTGCACAACAACAGATGCCCATGGCGATATAGCAAAAAAGGCGGCTCCGTATTTAAAGGATAGTCAGATTGTGCTTCTCAATCCCGGTCATTTGGGCGGAACAATGGAATTTTTAAACACCCTTAAGGTAGAGGGCTGCAAAGCACAGCCGATAGTGGGCGAGGCGTCAGACCTGCTTTATGCATGCAGAACTGTTGAAATAGGCCACACTCTTCAGACAGGGGCAAAGGCAAAAATTAAAGTTGCTTCAATACCGTCGGAAAATGCAGAAAAAATATGCGACGCTTTAAAGGGAATATTCGACTGCTTTGTTCCCGCTAAAAATGTGCTTGAAACAGGCTTAAGCGGCGGCAGCCTTCTTCATTCAATACCATGCGTTATGAATATAAACAAGGTTGAGCTGGGACAGCCCTTTGACTACTATATGGAAGGGCTTACACCCGGCATATGCAACATTATTGAGGCGGCAGACCTTGAAAGAAGAAAGGTATGCGAGGCTTTGGGTATGCCAAGCGAATCCCTTTTAGACCATTTGAAAGAGGTTTATCATCTTGAGCCTGAGGGATTTTATGACGCTATACAAAGCTGCGTGCCTTACAAGGGCATAAAATCACCGGCAAACACAAGCCACAGATTTTTCCAAGAGGACACACTTTCAAACCTTGTGCCTACGGCGTCTTTAGGAAAGCTTTTGGGCATTGCCACACCTACCCTTGACGCTATAATACTTCTTGAAAGCCAGATAACGGGAAAGGACTTTATGAAGGAAGGACGTACCGTTGAAAAGCTTGGTCTTGCGGGAAAAACCGTTGAAGAAATATTTGAAATGATTTAAAAGGAAAAAGGCGTGTAACACCGTTATATATGAAGTGCATTTGCAAAAAAAGTGCAGAGCATTTGAATAAAGCAAAAGACCTTCTTTTTACGGAGAAGGTCTTTTAAATAACAGCTGAGAAAGGATTTTTGGCATGCTTTCGGAAAAAGTTTATAAAATGTATGTTGACATATTAAAGGAAGAGCTAATACCGGCAATGGGCTGCACAGAGCCTATTGCCGTTGCCTATGCCGCGGCAAAATGCAGAGCTGTTCTTGCTGACAAAGTGGAAAGGGCAGAGGTTGAGGTAAGCGGAAACATAATTAAAAACGTAAAAAGCGTTGTTGTTCCCAATACCGACGGCATGAGAGGCATTGAAGCCGCCGCAGCAGTTGGCATAGTTGCCGGCGATGAGAGTCGTCAGCTTGAGGTGATAAAGGCTGTAACAAAAGAGGATATAGAAAAAACAAAGGAGTTTTTAAAAGAAAAGAGCATAAGTGTTAAGCATGCGGAAACGCCGTATATTTTTGATATTAACATTAAGCTTTACTCAAAAAATCAGCAGGCGTCTGTAAGAATAATTGATTATCACACAAACATTGTGAGGATAGAAAAAAACGGCAGTGTTATTTTCCGCAAGGAAATGAAAGGCGCCGAAATAAGCTCTCTTACAGACAGAAGTGTGCTTAACATAAAGGATATAGTTGAATTTGCCCACAGCGTAAGCATTGAGGATATTGAAGAGGTTATAGGCAGACAGATTGAGTACAACACTGCAATATCCGAGGAGGGGCTTAAAAACAGCTACGGCGCTAATATAGGCAGTGTAATTTTAAATACATACGGCAGTGATGACATAAAAATACGTGCCAAAGCCAAGGCGGCGGCAGGGTCGGATGCAAGAATGAACGGCTGCGAAATGCCTGTTGTTATAAATTCCGGAAGCGGAAACCAGGGAATTACAGCATCTGTGCCTGTAATAGAATATGCCCGTGAGCTGGCTTGTTCCCGTGAACAGCTTTACAGGGCGTTGGTAATTTCAAACCTTGTTACAATTCACCTTAAAACGGGAATAGGACGTCTTTCGGCATACTGCGGCGCCGTAAGCGCAGGCTGCGGCAGCGGCTGCGGAATAGCCTATCTTAAGGGCGGAGATTACAAAACAATTTCCCATACACTTGTAAATTCCATAGCCATAGTTTCGGGCATGATATGCGACGGCGCAAAGGCGTCATGTGCGGCAAAAATAGCGGCATCGGTTGACGCGGGAATTTTGGGATACTATATGTACATCAACGGACAGCAGTTTTACGGCGGCGACGGAATAGTTAAAAAAGGCGTTGAAAACACCATAATAAATGTGGGCAGACTGGCAAAGGAAGGCATGCAGGAAACAGACAGGGAAATTATAAAGCTTATGTCGGAATAACGAAGCGGACAGACTTTCAATTAAAAAGGCAGTATGGAGAAGTAAATCCATACTGCCTTTAATGTTTATTTGTGATACAGACGTTTTGTTTCGTACTGCGGCTCATAGCTTACGTTTATGCCAAGGCGTCTGAGAAGCATTTCGTCCTCATCGCTGAGTATAACCGAAAAATGAGCGTCGCTGCCTTTAAGATGGGCAAGCTGTTCCTGTGCCTTTTGGGCAATAGGGTTTGTAAGAGCCGATATTGTAAGCGCCATAAGCACCTCATCTGTGTGAAGGCGTGGGTTTTTGTGAAGAAGATACTTTGTTTTTAAGTCGCATATAGGCTCAAGCACGCTTGATGAAATTAAATCGAATTCATCGGCTATGCCTGCCATTGCCTTAAGTGCGTTAAGCAGAAGGGCTGACGCCGCACCAAGTGTATCCGAGGTCTTTCCTGTTATAACTCTTCCGTCGGGCAGACACATTGCGCCTGCCGGAGCGCCTGTTTCCTCAGCCTTTTTAAGAGAAGCGGCAACTGCCGGGAAAATATCGGGTGTTGTGCCTGACTGATTCATAAGCAGCTCAAGCTTAAGTATTTCGTTTTCATCTGCTTTGCCGCGCAGACGCTTTGCACAGGCTGTGTAGTAGCGGCGGAGTATTTCCATTTTTGACGCCTTGCAGCATACCTCGTCATCTATAATGCAGTTGCCCGCCATATTTACACCCATGTCGGTAGGTGATTTATAAGGCGAGGTTCCCTGAATACGCTCAAAAATGGCGTTAAGCACAGGGAAAATTTCAACGTCACGGTTATAGTTTACAGTTGTTTTTCCGTATGCCTCAAGGTGGAACGGGTCAATCATGTTTACATCGTTAAGGTCGGCTGTTGCCGCCTCATAAGCAAGGTTTACGGGGTGCTTTAAAGGAAGATTCCATATAGGGAAGGTTTCAAACTTGGCATAGCCTGCGGTAATTCCTCTTTTATGGTCATGGTAAAGCTGGCTTAAGCAGGTTGCCATTTTTCCGCTGCCGGGGCCCGGAGCCGTAATTACAACAAGTGAACGGCTTGTTTCTATATATTCATTCTTTCCAAGGCCGTCCTCGCTTACTATATGGGTTACATCGGAAGGATAGCCGGCAATGGGGTAGTGACGGTAGCAGCGAAGCCCCAGGGCTGTAAGACGCTTAAGAAAGGCGTTTGCCGATGCCTGTCCGTTATAGCGTGTAAGCACAACACTTCCCACATAAAGATCCATTTCCCTGAAACTGTCAACAAGGCGGAGTACATCATCATCATAGGTTATGCCCAAATCGGCACGTATTTTGTTTGATTCTATATCATCGGCGCTTATAACAATAACTATTTCAACATCTTCCTTTAACTGACGAAGCATCTGAATTTTGCTGTCAGGGGCAAAGCCCGGAAGAACCCTTGAGGCGTGATAATCGTCAAAAAGCTTTCCTCCGAATTCAAGATAAAGCTTTCCTCCGAAGTGTTCTATTCTTTTGCGTATCTGCTCAGACTGGGTGGTAAGGTATTTTTGATTGTCAAATCCAATGGCTTTCATTTGTTGTTTCCTCCTTTAAAAAATTCGGTGGACTGCATACCGTTTGTATATTTAAGCCCTGATATGAAACATATCAGACAGACATGATTTAATAACATACTTAAATAGTATATCATAGCCTGCTTTAAGATAAAAGAAAATATTTTGCCGCAGGCAGAAGAAAGAATATGAAAACAATAGTTGGAAATATACGGTATGAACAAAAGTAAAAAAAATTTAAAAATATGTTGACATTTAGTTTAGTTTTTGGTAAGATATAACCCGTCAGCAAGAAAGGCGACTAAAAAAATATGGCTCAGTAGCTCAGTTGGTTAGAGCGCCGGCCTGTCACGCCGGAGGTCGAGGGTTCGAGCCCCTTCTGAGTCGCCATGGGAGTTTAGCTCAGCTGGGAGAGCGCTTGCCTTACAAGCAAGATGTCACAGGTTCGAGCCCTGTAATTCCCATTAAAACCGATACACTTTGGTGTGTCGGTTTTTTTGCATGTTGGTTATTTTTTACGGCTTACTTTTAAAAATAAAATTATTTTTGTAAAAATATGCCTTTGCATAAAAAATAAAGCTTTGATAAAATAATTTTTACAGCGTGTGGCGCAAAGCGTAAATCCAGTTGGATGCCACAGGCTGTTTTTTTGTGCCTGAAAGGTGTCAAAGCATGGAGATAGATTTGAGCATGCGCTTTATTTTTTTAAGGAGGCATTTTTTATGGAACAAAAATCAAATTCATTTCTCGAAACAGAATCAACCTCTGTTCTTATGAGGAAGTATTCCGTGCCGTGCATAATTTCTCTTTTGGTGGCGGCGCTGTACAACATAGTTGACCAGATATTTATAGCCAACGCCGATTATCTTGGCTCGTACGGAAATGCGGCAAACACGGTTGTTTTTCCTCTTACGGTTGTGGCGCTTGCTTTGGCGGTTATGATAGGCGACGGCTGTTGTGCCTATGTAAGCCTTTGTTTGGGTGCAAACGAAAAGGAAAATGCACACAAAAGCATTGGCAATGCCATAGTTCTGTGTATTGCTGTAAGCCTTATAGTTACTTTTATTTATTTGGTTTTTCAGCAGCAGATAGTAACTGTTTTCGGCGGAAGGGTAAATGATGAAACCTTTAAAAATTCAATAGAGTATTTCTTCTATATTTCCGTGGGAATACCGTTTTATATGTTCGGTCAGGCAATGAACCCTATTATACGTTCCGACGGAAGCCCTAAATTTGCCATGGCAACAACGGTAATGGGCGCTGTACTTAATATAATATTAGACCCTGTATTTATATTTGTGTTTAAGTGGGGCATGATGGGCGCCGCTGTTGCAACGGTACTTGGTCAGGTGCTTACGGCGGTGTTTGCCGTATGGTATTTATTCCATATGAAGGCTGTTAAGCTTGAAAAAAGCAGTTTCCGCCTCAGCAAAAAGCTTATGGGAAAATTTCTTCCTCTTGGATTATGCAGCTTCCTTTCACAGATTTCACTTGTGGCTTCAATGGCTGCCGTAAACAATATGATTCATAAATACGGCGCTTTGGACGCTGTATTTTCACAGGCACAGTATGCGCAGATACCTATGGCGGTTGTGGGCATAGTAATGAAGTTTTTCCAGATAGTTATATCAATAGCCGTAGGTCTTGCGGCAGGCTGCATTCCTGTTGTTGGCTACAACATGGGCGCCGGAAGAAAGGACAGAGTTCTTCAGCTTTTTAACCATCTGCTTTTATGCGAGGCTTTGGTGGGCGCTGTTGCCCTTGTTATAGTTGAGTTTATGCCGTATCAGCTTATAGGCATATTCGGTGCGGCAAACGAAAGCGTTTATTATACACAGTTTGCTGTTAAATCTTTCAGAATATACCTTTGCATGATGATTTTTGCATGTGTAAACAAGGGAACATTTATATATCTTCAGTCTTTGGGAAAGGCTTTTGCCTCCACAATGCTTTCCATGGTAAGGGAAATACTTTTCGGCGTGGGCTTTGCCGTTATACTGCCTATGATGTTCGGCCTTGACGGCGTTTTATATTCCATGCCTGTGTCGGATATACTTACCTTTGCAATTTCGGCAGCTGTAATAATATATACCTACAAAACCCTTAAGGAGGATTGATGCGCCATGAAAAACAGAATAATAACCATAAGCAGAGAATTTGGAAGCGGCGGAAGAACCATAGGAAAAGAAGTGGCTGAAAAACTGGGCATACCATGCTATGACCAACAGCTTATTGAAAAGGCATCAGAGGAAAGCGGACTTGCCAAGGAGTTTATTGCGGAAAAGGGAGAGTATACGGCACAGAAGGGCTGGTTTGCCAATGCTTTTTCTGACAGAAGCATTAACGGCATGTCAACACAGGACTATCTGTGGCTTGTTCAGAGAAAGGTTATACTTGATATTGCGGAAAAAGGCCCTTGCGTAATAGTGGGAAGATGTGCCGACTACATATTAAAGGATACAGCCGACTGCCTTAGGGTTTTTGTGCATTCAGATATGGAAAAGAGAATGGAAAGAATAGTTAAGCTTTACGGAGAAAAAGAGGATACTCCCGAAAAAAGACTTAAGGACAAGGACAAAAAAAGAAGCGCATATTACCATTTTTATACCGATATGGAGTGGGGCAGTGTTGAAAACTATGACATATTGCTTAACAGCGGAACATTGGGCATAGAAAAATGCGTTGACATAATAGCAGGATTATATTGATGAATATGAAAAGACCGGGGATAATTAATTTTACCCTCG
>Ga0129308_1003342_pt1 | contig 11701 bp, 9 predicted proteins | sample L827metagenome_FD_94440 | JGI IMG/M metagenome (GOLD analysis project Ga0129308, IMG submission 94440) | Ring-tailed lemur group fecal microbial communities from Wisconsin, USA - L827 metagenome | ecosystem: Host-associated > Mammals > Digestive system > Large intestine > Fecal | place: USA... | reverse complement strand
TTGGTCGCTGGTAATCAGGAAAATATTTGCTTTCTCCATGTGCAGCCGAACCTGCTCTGGAGGCATCGCCCCCAGCATGTGCACACAGTCCTCCACTTTCCTGGAGGCAATCAGTTTCCTGATGTCCTCTTCCAGCTCTCCGTTGCCGATGAGATTCATCTCAAACTGGTATCCCGCTTCTTTGAGTCTTTGCGCAATGAAAACCGGAGCCTCCGGATGCTTCCATCCTATGAACCTGCCCACCCACAGGATCGTCGTTTTTTCGTTTTCACGCTTGCGGGCAAGCAATTTTTCCAAATCATAGTCCTTTACCTCCGGAAAGTATCCCCACTTGAATGCGGCATCCCGGAACAGGCCCATGCGGCAATAATCCTGGGCAGCGTAGGCGCTGGCACAGAGCAAATAATGATTGGCCTGGTATCTGTGCAATCTGAGCTGGTATTTCACAACCCGTCCCCAATAGGAAAAGCCCTGCTCTCCCTCTTTGAAAAGGCGTTCGGAATAGGCAAACGTCAGTTTCTTTGCCCGAAGCCTTGGCCTTATCAGGGAAAACGGGCAGCTTCCCCATATGACCACATCCGCTTCCTGAATCAGCGCCTTACATTTGCGCATGCTTTCCCTGCCGGAATAGGTCTGGAACACATAGGGAGGCTTTTCCTCCCGCCCCCATCCCATGCGCCTGCGCTCGTTTTCCATCGGCATTGTTTCAACAAAGAAAAAATCATGACCAGTCTGCGCATCCATTGCCTCGGCAAAGGGTGCCTGATGGTGATTAAAATAGTTGGTAACAAAAACAACCCGCATCTGTTACCGCCCTTCATGGCCCTTGGCGCTTCTTCCCACGCCCAGCGTCTCGGCGCATCCGCCGGTATCATAAGTAATCACCCTGGTGCCGCAAGCCTGGGCTTCCAGGTTTACCGTGGGGTAAGTATCCTCATAGGTCGGATTGAGGAACACATCCGCCGCCGTATAAATCGCGGCCAGCTCCTGGGGACTGTTGGTACGGGGGATACAGACCAGTCTTGCCACGGTGTGTTTTTCTCCCCCCCACCGATGGCCGGTGATTGCCTCATAAGCGGCGTCAGCCCCCTGGGGGATGACTTTGCTGTCGCACTCTTCCCAATTTGCGTTTTCCCCGGCCCGGGCTTTTTCTTCCTCCGGGCCGGCAAAAACCGCCTCCTGTTCCCGGGAATCACTGACACGCCTCAGGCCAGGAATCCATCGGGGAATGGACCTGATTTGGCGGTCCGTCAATCCCACCAGCACAATGGCATAGCATCCGCCCAGCATTTCCGCCAGCTTCAAAAAGTCATTCAGGCCCTTTCGCTCATCCCATATATACGAGACGCCAAGCACCATCCGTTTGTCCCTCAGGCCGTGCTCTTCCCGGAAGAAACTGGGGGTTGGTTTGAAAACAGTGGCATCAATGGTATTATAGCAAACCTCCACCGGATATTCTTTCAGGTAGCTCTGCTTTGCAATCTGCGCAATCCACTGGCAGGGGGCAACCAGCGTCAAATGCCTTACCCCTGTAAAAGCGCCGCGTTTGCGTTCATGATTGTTCTCCACCCGCCCCTTGCCATAGCAGGACGGGTACTCCCGCAGTTCCGGACAGGATTGGCAGCGGTTTTTCCACCGTTCGCACCTCGCCCACGTAAAGTGCGAGCAGTGCCCCGTAACAGCCCAGCAATCATGCAGCGTCCATTTTACCTGCATATTCGGATGCTTCTTAATCCACGCAAACAGCATTTCCACATTGATATAGTAGCCATGGATGTTGTGCAGCCACAGCAGGTCGGGCTGATACGCCTCCGCCCATTGAAGAAAATCCCGTGTCGCGCGCTTTGACCCAAAACCATGGGCATCAAAAAGGCGGGTCTGGAGCATATGGATACAGCAGCTTATCTCCGAACCAATCCGGATGGAGCAGCCCTGGAGCTGCTCCGGGACAGCGGACCTTCTTCCATAGGCAATTTTTACCTCATCCCCCCTGGCAAGGAACTCCTTTGCCAGGTTCACAACGATTCTGCCTGTGCTGCCAACACCGCAAACTGAGTTGATCAGTAAAACCTTCATGTGCCGCCTCCCCCTTCTGCACCGATGATTGCCAGCGTGAAAACATGTGTTTATGATACCACAATGCCCCATATCCGTCAATCATCTGGCAAGCCTCTCTCCAGATTGATTTTCAAAAAGGAACCCCTGCGCGGCCGCAGGGGTTCCTCTAACAGCGTTGTTTACTTGAAGGTGGGAACTTCCTCTCCGTTTTGGATGGCCGCAATCACCTGCTTATTTTTGGGGAAATCGATTTTCAGCACACCGCCCACACCGTCGGGCAGCTCCACCATCTCTCCCCAGTAGGTGCCCTCCGCTGGAATCTGATAGGATTCCAGCTTCAGGCCAACCAGGTAGGGGGTCAATTCCATGATATACATCTTCATATCCTCGGTGCTGATGTTGGTGGTGATCTCGGAGAGCACAAAATCGATCAGATTGTTCAGCTCCAGGGGGCTCATCTTGGTAAGCTTGTCCAGAACGCTGGCAATGGCCTTCCGCTGGCGGGCAGTACGGTTCATGTCGCTGTCCCCCGGGGTGGCATGGCGCATCCGGATATAGGCCATGCCCAGATCACCATTGAGGTTATTCATGCCCAGCTGGATGTCGGTAATCCGGTCCGGCTCATTGCGCTCGGTGTAGAGGTTGTTATAATACTCCTGAACATTCAACAGGTAGGCCAGCTCGTCTTCGTCCAGCTCCACATCTATGCCGCCAATAGCCTCAATCACGTCCCACGCGGTTGGCAGGCTGACTTCAATATTGCCGTCCACCTTCACGCCATAGTTAAACTCCAGGGTTTCATTCAGCATCTCCATGGCGCCCACATCGCCGTAGCGGGAATAGCCCAGGGCGTAGGCGGTGTTGATCCGGTTCCAGCCGCAAACGAAGCTTCGGTAGTCCGCCAGCTTGACGTAGCTGTCCCGGAGGAAGGAAGTCACCGACAGGGTGTGGGTTTCCTTATTCAGCGTGAAGAGCATGATGCCGTCAGCCAGCTTGGAGGACTCTTCGCTGCTGCCCCGGGAATCCTGGCCAACCACCAGGATGTTGACAATCTTACCAGACTGGCCGTAATCCGGCTCCGTAGGGGCGGTGGTGGCCTCCGTTGTTGCCTCGGTGGTGGGCTCTGTGGAAATGGTGGTGGGTTCCGTCTCATCCAGGTTTCCGATGAGATGGGCCAAATCCTGGTCGGAAACGTCCTTTTCCACAAACTGCGCCTGATTCACCTTGTGCAGCTTGGATTCCAGATAGAAATACCCCGCGGCAAACAGGGCGCCGAGAATCAGCACCACACAGAGAATCACAATAAGCACGGTTTTCCAGGCCCCGCCCGAGGGCTTGGCTTTTCCGTTTTGAAAACGTCCTTGGTACGACATCGTTCAGCCTCCTTGAAAAATTTCACGATAGGTAGGTTTATTATACACAGAATTCGGGAAAAAGCAACCCTTTTCCACTGAGAAACCGCTGAATCAATCCCGGAAAGAAAGCGGGCTTCCTTTCAGATTGGGAAACAGCCCCGAAGGCGGGCCATTGGGCCTTCTTCATTTTTGAGCTTCCTCCCCCTTTTCTTTTCGGAACACCTTGTAATTTCAGACCGGAAGCGATATAATAGCAGGTAGTTATCTTTTTTCTCCGGGGAGGGATTGTATGTCCTATAACAGGAATCTGGACGATTTGGGAAATACCATCGAGGCCATCATCGACCGGGCGGTAAGTTCCCAGGATTTCCAGCAGATGAACCAGGCCATCCGCCAGGCGCTGAACACCGCCGTAGACACCAGTGGGGATGCTATGCGCCGGGCCATGGACGAGGCCGCCCGAAAAAGAGCCGCCCGGAACAAAATTGTGGAGGAGCGCTCCGACCGCAGCCGGTACGTCCCCCCCTACCGCTCCCGAACCCGGAATACCTACCAGCCCAACGTAAATGTCTACAGCAGCAAGCTGGGCTCCTCCCGGCAGCAGCAGAAGCCCCAGCTCCCCGCCCTGTACCAAAACCCCGGAGGCAGGCTGGCCGGAGGCATCTGCAAAACCGTGGGAGGCGGAATTCTGACCCTGTTTGGCTCCGGCGGAGTCATCGGCAGCGGCATTGTGGCCCTGGTAGGCGGCCTGGGGACCGTGTTTTCGGTGATGGGAAGCCTGGCCCTGGTGGGTCTGGGCAGCGGCATCTGGCTGCTGACCAACGGCATCGGCTCCATCAAACGAGTGAGCCGCTATGAAAAATATCTGAAAGCCCTGGGCAGCAAAACCCACTGTGAGCTGAACCGGCTGGCCCAGGCGGTGGGTAAATCCCCCAAATTTGTCCGCAAGGAGCTCAAGGGCATGATCGACGAGGGCCTGTTTCTGGAGGGCCACCTGGACGAGGAGGAAAACAGCCTGATTACCAGCGACGAATCCTACGTCCACTACCTGGAAACCAAGCAAAAGCAGGCGGTGAAAAAGCAGGAGGAGGTCGTGGAAACCAAGCGGGCCCAGGATGCGGCGGATGCCAAAAAGCTGGATGCTCAGGCCCAGGAGGTTCTGAACAGGGGCAACGAATTCATCCGCCAGATCCGCCGGTGCAACGACGCCATCCCCGGCCAGGAGATTTCCGATAAGATTTCCCGGATGGAGACCCTGGTGCGGAAAATTTTTGACCGGGTGCAGACCCACCCCGAGGTGGTGTCGGAGCTGAAAAAGCTGATGGACTATTATCTGCCCATGACCATCAAACTCCTGAACGCCTATGCGGACATGGACGCCCAGCCCATCCAAGGGGAGAACATCCAGGCCTCCAAGCGGGAAATTGAAGCCACCCTGGACACCCTGAACTCCGCCTTTGAAAAGCTGCTGGACTCTATCTTCAAGGCCACCGCCCTGGACGTTTCCAGCGACATCACCGTGCTCCAAACCCTGCTGGCCCAGGAGGGTTTGACGGAAGACGAATTTACAAAGCTCCGCAAGGGAAACTCTGAATAAATCGTCTGCGGCTGAACAGCAGTTCTTTTGCCTTATCCGTGCAGTTCTAAAAGTGGGAAATACATACAGTATTCCTCCACTTTTAGAACCTTCGGCTAAGCCAAAATTCCACGCTGTCAGCTCTTGCCGATTTAATCAGAGCTTCCCAAGAAAACGGAAGCATCAGATGAATAATCAGAAAGGATCGTTTTCATGGAACATGATTTTACAAAGGTGGAGGCTCCCAGCCTGACCCTGGAGCCGGACCTGGAAACCAAGAGCGACGTCAGCCTGGCCCCCGCCGCGCAGGCGGCGGGGGAGGAGCCCAAAATTCCGGAGCCCACCCTGAGCCCCGAGGAGCAGCAGCTGGTGAATGATTTTGCCGCCAAAATCGACGTGGAGAACACCGCCCAGATTTTGCAGTACGGCGCCGGCACCCAGAAGAAAATGGCTGATTTCTCCGACGCTGCCCTGGCAGGGGTTCGCAACCAGGATTTGGGCGAGGTGGGCGAGCTGATTATCAATGTGGTCGGGGAGCTGAAGGGCTTCGACACCGAGGAGGAAAAGGGCTTTTTGGGCTTCTTCAAGAAGCAGGCCAACAAACTGGAGCTGATGAAGGCCCGCTATGACAAGGCGGAAATCAGCGTGGAAAAAATCAGCGACGCCTTGCAGCAGCATCAGGTGCGGCTGCTGAAGGACTCCGCCATGCTGGATCAGATGTACGAGCAGAACCTGTCCTATTTCAAGGAGCTGACCATGTACATCCTGGCCGGCAAGCAGAAGCTGGAGGAGGTTCGCTCCGGAAGGCTTGCCCAGCTGGAGGCCACCGCCCAGCGCACAGGCCTGGCAGAGGACGTGCAGGCCGCCAAGGACCTGGCGGACAAGTGCCAGCGGTTCGAGAAGAAGATTTACGACCTGGAGCTGACCCGTACCATCTCCATGCAGACCGCTCCCCAGATTCGGATGATTCAGAATAACGACAATGTGATGGTGGAGAAGATTCAGACCACCCTGGTCAACACCATTCCCCTTTGGAAGAATCAGATGGTCCTCTCTCTGGGCATCGCCCACTCCACCGAAGCCGCCAAGGCCCAGCGCCAGGTCAACGATGTGACCAACGCCCTGCTCCAGGCCAACGCCAAGAAGCTCCACATGGCCTCGGTGGAAACCGCCAAGGAAGCCGAACGGGGCATTGTGGACATTCAGACCCTGCAAAAGACCAACGCCGAGCTGATCCAGACTCTGGACGACGTGATGAAGATTCAGCAGGACGGCCGTGCCCAACGTCTGGCCGCCGAGGCGGAAATGGCTAAAATGGAGGCCGACCTGAAAAACAAGCTGCTGCAAATCCGGAAATAAAAACGAGGTGCCGCCTGGGGACGCAAGCTTCCCCGGGCGGCGCTGTTTGTCGTATTGAGAGGAGCAGGATATGAGCGTCATCAATGTTTTTGGGCTGATTATGATGGTCGTAATCATGATACCGAATATTGTATTTGCCGTAAAGTGCAAAGAGGGCTTTGAAAGCAAATGGACGAACCATTTTGTGGAGGTCCTGGAGCAAATCGGAAGATTTGGATGCTTTGGCTTTATGATTTTCAACATCCCGGGCACCTGCTTTGGCTGGTGGTCGGATGAGGCGTTTGCGGTCTATCTGGCGGCAGACGCTCTGCTGCTGGGGCTTTACTGTCTGGTTTGGATGGTTTGCTTTCGGAAAAACAGCGTTTTCCGGGCCCTGGCCCTTTCCATTCTTCCGTCGGCGCTGTTCCTGTTCAGCGGCATTCTGAGCCGCTCCGTTCTGCTGACAGCTTCTGCCCTCCTGTTTGCCCCGGCCCATATTGCAATCTCCTATCGCAACGCCAAATGATCGGTTAGAAATCAAAAATCCACCTTGCAAAAGCCGGGGAACTGTGGTAATATAATAACAGAAGGGACACCGACGAACGGTGCCTCCCCCTTTAAGTCAGGAAATTACTCCGTCGTCTTTGGGGAAAGGTGGGACGGGGTAATTTCCTGTTTTTATAGGAAATTGCTTTCACTTGTTGTTCTTGAAAATGAGGACAACAAGTGTAATGGTTTCGATGATAACCAGTGCAAACGCAAACAGGTTCTCATATGTAACCATTTCACCACCCCCCTTACATTAGCTTGGGGCTGCTGCAAGGGGGAGGCATCCGTCCGCCGTAAGTGGTGTCCCTTCCGGGTCATTGACCACGATTACAATAACATATTCCGACAAAATATTCAATATTTTTGAATAAGAGAAATTCCTTTTTTTCTTTTTATCCTTCAATTACAAATCCCCCGATTCTGCCGAATCGGGGGATTTTGGATTAGTAGTTCTCTTTTCTCACTTCAAAATAGGCCTGGGGATGGTTGCACACGGGGCAGACCTCCGGAGCCTTGGTGCCCACCACGATGTGGCCGCAGTTGCGGCACTCCCAGACGGTGACGCCGGACTTCTCGAACACCTGCTTGTTCTCCACATTGGCCAGCAGGGCACGGTAGCGCTCCTCGTGGCTCTTCTCGATGGCGGCAACGCCCCGGAATTTGGCCGCCAGCTCAGGGAAGCCCTCTTCCTCGGCTTCCCGGGCCATCCGGTCATACATGTCCGTCCACTCGGCGTTCTCTCCCTCGGCGGCATGGAGCAGATTCTCCGCGGTATTGCCCAGCTGGCCCAGCTCCTTGAACCAGAGCTTTGCATGCTCCTTCTCGTTCTCGGCGGTAGCCAGGAACAGGGCGGCAATCTGCTCAAAGCCCGCCTTCTTGGCTACGGATGCGAAATAGGTGTACTTGTTTCTGGCCTGGGATTCCCCGGCGAAGGCCTCCCACAGATTCTGCTCGGTCTTGGTTCCGGTATACTTGTTTTCCATTATCATAACCTCCAGTGTAATGTTCCCCGGTCAGTGCCGGGGGCTTGGATGTGAAACCTATTATATCACATATTTACCAAATCGGAATCCTTTTTTTTACGGAAATTTTCCATTTGAAAGCCCCTCAGAACCGAGAAAATCCTGCAAAATATCTTGACAATTTTGTAAGATGGTGGTATCCTACTATCGGTACGTGAGTACCGATATACCACTCGTGCGGTATGCCACTCCAACGGCTATCCGCATAAGTCCTGTATGTGCCTGAGCCACTCCAACGGCAGGGCAAAAAATAAAATACAAGGAGAATGATTAACATGGGATTCAAATCTGACATCGAGATCGCACAGGAAACCCAGATGCTGCCCATCACCGAGATCGCCAAAACCGCCGGTGTGGACGAGAAGTACCTGGAGCAGTACGGCAAGTACAAGGCCAAAGTTGACTACAACATCCTCAAGGATATGGCCGACAAGCCCAACGGCAAGCTGATTCTGGTCACCGCTATCAACCCCACCCCCGCCGGTGAGGGCAAGACCACCACCACCGTCGGTCTGGCCGACGGAATGCGCAAGATCGGCAAGAACGTCCTGGTCGCCCTGCGTGAGCCCTCCCTGGGCCCCGTGTTCGGCGTGAAGGGCGGCGCTGCCGGCGGCGGCTACGCTCAGGTCGTCCCCATGGAGGACATCAACCTGCACTTCACCGGTGACTTCCACGCCATCGGCGCCGCCAACAACCTGCTGGCTGCGATGCTCGACAACCATATTTATCAGGGCAATGCTCTGAACATCGATCCCCGTCAGGTGGTGTGGCGCCGCTGCGTTGACATGAACGACCGTCAGCTCCGCTTTGTGGTGGACGGCCTGGGCGGCAAGACCAACGGCATGCCCCGTGAGGATGGCTATGACATCACCGTGGCCTCCGAGGTCATGGCTGTTCTGTGTCTGGCTTCCGATGTCAACGACCTGAAGGCCCGTCTGGCCCGTCTGGTGGTTGCCTACACCCGGGACGGCAAGCCCGTCACCGCTGGCGACCTGAATGCCCAGGGCGCTATGGCCGCTCTGCTGAAGGACGCTCTGAAGCCCAACCTGGTTCAGACCCTGGAGCACACCCCCGCTTTCGTCCATGGCGGTCCCTTCGCCAACATCGCCCATGGCTGTAACTCCGTCACTGCCACCAAGGTGGCCCTGAAGCTCAGCGACTACACCATCACCGAGGCCGGCTTCGGCGCTGACCTGGGCGCTGAGAAGTTCCTGGACATCAAGTGCCGCATGGCTGGCCTGAAGCCCAGCTGCGTGGTGCTGGTTGCCACCGTCCGTGCTCTGAAGTACAACGGCGGCGTGCCCAAGGCAGAGACCGGCAAGGAGAATCTGGAGGCTCTGGAAAAGGGTCTGCCCAACCTGCTGCGGCATGTGGAGAACATCACCCAAGTTTACAAGCTGCCCTGCGTGGTGGCCATCAACCGCTTCCCCCAGGACACCGAGGCCGAGCTGGCTCTGGTGGAGCGCAAGTGCAAGGAGCTGGGCGTCAACGTTGCTCTGTCCGAGGTTTGGGGCAAGGGCGGCGAGGGCGGCATTGCCCTGGCCAACGAGGTTGTCCGTCTGTGCGAGCAGCCCAATGACTTCACCTTCTCCTATGAGCTGGATCTGTCCATCAAGGAAAAGATCGAGGCCATTGTCAAGAAGATTTACCACGGCGACGGCGTGACCTTCACTGCCAATGCCGAGAAGCAGATCAAGACCCTCACCGAGCTGGGCTATGACAAGATGCCCATCTGCATGGCCAAGACCCAGTATTCCTTCACCGACGACCAGACCAAGCTGGGCGCACCCACCGGCTTCACCGTTACCGTGCGCAACGTGAAGGTTTCCGCCGGCGCCGGCTTCCTGGTTGCCCTCACCGGTGAGATCATGACCATGCCCGGTCTGCCCAAGGTTCCCGCCGCCGAGCGCATCGACGTGGACGAGAACGGCAAGATTTCCGGACTGTTCTAAGAAATCTCTGAATAACTCCCCTGCACCCAGAGGACAGGCGGCCACCGCCGCCTGTCCTTTTCTATGAATGATAAAGGAGTAAATCCCAATGGATATGACTATGGAATCCTGCCGCACCTTTGTGGAGGTGCTGGCATCCTCCGCTCCCGCCCCCGGCGGCGGCGGTGCGGCCGCCCTGGTGGGCGCCATCGGCACCGCTTTGGGCAACATGGTGGGCTCCCTCACCGTGGGCAAGAAGAAATATGCCGACGTAGAGGCTGAGATTATCGAGCTGAAGGCCAAGTGCGACGCTCTGCAAAAGGAGCTGCTGGATCAGGTGGAGGCCGACGACAAGGGCTTCGTTCCCCTGGCCAAGGCCTACGGCATCCCCAAGGACGACCCCAACCGGGATGCCATCCTGGAGGAGGCCACCGTCACCGCCTGCGGCGTGCCCATGCACATCATGGAGCTTTGCTGCCAGGCCATTGACTGCATTGCCGTGTTTGCCGCCAAGGGCAGCCGTCTGGCCGTGTCCGACGCCGGCTGCGGCGCCGTGTGCTGCAAGGCCGCTCTGCAGGCCGCTTCCCTGAATGTGTTCATCAATACCAAGAGCCTGAAAAACCGCACCGTCGCCGAGGAGATGAACGCCAAGGCAAACGGAATGCTGGGCACCTACTGCGCCAAGGCCGACGAGATTTTCAGCACTGTCAAAGCCGGATTCGGCCAGTAGCAGAAAGATATAAGATAGAAGATACAAGATATGGGATAAAGCGTTGTTTACCTTGTATCTCATATCTTGTATCTCAATATCTCGTATCTTATATCTTATTATAATTTGGAGGAACAACTACCATGGCAAAACTTTTGCTGGGCAAGGAAGTCACCGATGCCCTGAACGCTGATCTGCAAGAGCGCACCGCCGCCCTGCGGGAAAAGGGCATCGTCCCCACCCTGGGCATCATCCGGGTGGGCGAGAATCCCTCTGACCTGAGCTATGAAAAGGGCGCCACCAAGCGGGCTGAGCTGGTGGGCGTGGCTGTGAAGAATTACATTCTGGCCGCCGACGCCACCAAGGAGCAGGTGCTGGAGGTCATCGACCAGGTTAACGCCGATACTTCCGTTCACGGTGTGCTGATGTTCCGGCCTCTGCCCAAGCATCTGAAAGCTGACCAGAACGAAATCTGCAACCGCTTAGACCCCAAAAAGGACGTGGACTGCATGACCCACATGTCCAACGCCGGTGTATTCGAGGGGCTGGACTTGGGCTATGCTCCCTGCACCCCCGCCGCCTGCATGGAAATTCTGGACTATTACGGCATTGACTGCAAGGGCAAGAACGCCGTTGTGATCGGCCGCTCTCTGGTGGTGGGCAAGCCCGCCGCCATGATGCTCATGGGCAAGAACGCCACCGTCACCGTCTGCCACACCAAGACCGTAAACACCGCCGAAATCTGCCGGAATGCAGACATCATCGTCTCCGCTGCCGGTGTGCTGAACTCCCTCACCGCCGATTTTGTCCGGCCCGGTCAGGTAGTGATCGACGTATCCATCAACTGGGACGCCAACAAGCCCAACGCCAAGGGCGGCTTGGGCGGCATTGCCGGTGACGCACAGTTCTCTGAGGTGGAGCCCATTGTGGAGGCCATCACCCCCGTCCCCGGCGGCGTGGGCAGCGTCACCACCTCCGTGCTGATGAAGCACGTGGTGGAGGCCGCCGAGAAAGTCTAAGGCAACACCGCACAATAGGAGCTGCGGGTTTCGGCGGATCTTTTGTACCCACTCTTCAGTTTGGAAAAAGGGAAATACACAAAGTATTCCGCCTTTTTCCATACTTTGATTGGGCACAAAATCTCTCGCCGAGAACCCTTGTCC
>Ga0129308_1003341_pt1 | contig 11703 bp, 12 predicted proteins | sample L827metagenome_FD_94440 | JGI IMG/M metagenome (GOLD analysis project Ga0129308, IMG submission 94440) | Ring-tailed lemur group fecal microbial communities from Wisconsin, USA - L827 metagenome | ecosystem: Host-associated > Mammals > Digestive system > Large intestine > Fecal | place: USA... | reverse complement strand
CGGGACGCAGAGGTCGCAAGTTCAAATCTTGTCGCATCGACTAACAAAAAACGCCGCAGATACGGCGTTTTTTTCGTTGATTAAAAAATTCACATTCTTTTTCAAAATCACTTCATTCTTACGAATTGTCCTTCGACATATCCTCCGGCACCCAGGCTTTTCCAAATTCTGTATCCCGAAACAGCGCTGTCAGGCCAGTGATCTGTTTTAACCGCAGAATCTCATCCCGATCCATTCCCAGGTGTCTGGAAATCCAGGCATCGCTTCTTCCGATCTCATGCAGCTCCCTTACGATATTGCTCATCAGCTCCACATCATGGGAGCCGCGCGCACGGTTGTGGCGGATCGTGCTGGCCATACGCTGGTCCAGCGGCTTATTGATCACGGACACGGGGAGCATCCCTTCCTCCCGGCGGTAAATATCCGGATAATCCCGCATGATCCGGTAACGATGAAATCCGTCTACGATAATATATATATCCTTTTTTCTGTCATAATAACAGACAATAGGCATCGTATAACCGTCTTCTTTAATGCTGTCATATAGCAGCTTCATTTCAGGAGGAGCCACCGCATTGGGGTTATAGCTGTTAGGCTCGATTTTTTCAAACGGAACTCTGATAATATTATAAACTGGACTTTCGTATTTCATTTAGATTCCCTCCATTCCCCGGTATTTCTGCTTGATCAGCTCCACTCTCTGCCTGTCTTCACGCAAAAGGCCAAAACCCATAAACCGGCATAAATGATCATTTTTTAAGATGCAATAGCACATCCGCTTCCAGGAAGGCACGTCTTTTGTGCTCTTAATGTCATCTGTGTCATCCGGAATTTCCTGCTTGAATATAACCCGGGATTTCTTATCCAGCGTATAATTTGAAACGCCGTTTCTTTCAATCTGATAGCCATTCTCAATAAGCTCCTGTATCGTCTCTTCCGAAAGGCCGCCTCCCGTATTGTGCCAGAAATCAATGGACGTTTTAAACTTCCTGGTATAATTGTTTCTGAGCTTTTCCGGCAGCGTATCCAGCAAAAACATAGTGTAAGACTTCCATGTATGTCCCTCAGGAAGCGTGATATCCCGGTATCCCATTGCCTTTGTCTTCGCATAAATGGATGTAAAATTCGCGCCCTGAACACGCCCCACCAGCTTCGTCCATGTTTCCGGCTCCAGCACCCTGTAAAGGTTCAGCGCTTCCTTGGCATAATCGTTGAAGGGCGATGCGACCCTCATCTGACTGGGCTTTAATCCCGCTTTATAGTAAAGGTCATACAGCTTATTATACGGGAAGCCGAATTTATAATAAGCAGTCCACACATCCGATGTGGACCAGTCATATAGCGGTGATGCTGTCCACACATCCTTAAACTGCTTTGAGATCCAGCATTCTCCCTCATATCCATACTTTTTGTTCAAAAAACCGTTATACCGGTGCAGGGATTCCTCCGCCCTCACGCCGAGAAGGCACACCGTCTTTCTGTTGGCATGAATCTGTCTGAACCATCGTCCAAACTGCTTTGCCAGGTCTTCCTCCAGCATTTTATACTTATAAAGGCGAAAAGGATTTCTTCCCATATGTACCACGTAAGGCTTATTCGGTATTTTCCTCACCCAGATGTCCTGTTTCTTATCATCCCAGGGGTACCAGTACATCTGATAATTGCTCATGGCAGTACGCACCGCCATAGGCAGACAGACCCAATATGGCTCGACCCTGGGCAGATACATCTCGAACATCTTTTCCACATATTCCGTCGTAACCTGATACTGCGCTTCAAAGTCCTGATGAAAAAGCCCGATACGCTTGCGGATTTTTTTCCGCTGCATATAATCCATGACCAGGTGCAGCAGCAAACTGCTGTCCTTTCCTCCGCTGAAGGAAATATAAATATTGTCAAATTCCTGGAATATGAAATCGAGACGCTGCTGCAGCGCATCATACACATTTATATCCAGATACTTCTTCTCCATTGCCGCTCCTCCCTTATACCCTTATTTCCATAATTTACCATTTTTATTCACTATTGTCAAAAATGGTATGTCTCCGGTATACTTAAAAAAACGGAAGCGCATCGGCATTATATTCCGAAAAAAAATTAACAGGCCGGCCCTGACGTTTTATCCGCCACAGGCCGGCCTGTTTTCCTTCTCTCACAACTGCCCGCTTACTGCGGGTTCTCAGCCGGTTTTAAATCAATAAGTAAAGCAATGTTAAAATCAATCCGATACAGGCCATGAACAAGCCAAAGGAAAGGCTTCGCCCGATGATCATTCTGTTCTCTGAAAAATCTTCGTGAACCATCGCCAGTTCATGCTCATGATCAGTGTGATTGTGGAACAGCAATTCCACTTTATCCAAAAAGCTTCCCAGCATATGTGTCATCCAGGTTCCCTCATCCAGCTCGTGGGGAATCGGACTGTCCTTATAAACAGTTTTCCGCAGAAATACAATGATTCCATCCAGCAGTCTGTCAAGCACGCGGGATATTACCCCGCCGATAAAAGGAAGTACTGTGCACAGAAGCGGTCTGTAAACCAGATTTTCCAAATCCAGCCATGCAGGCCACCGATTTGCATAAACTCTCTGCTCTCCCTGCTTCTTCATCAATACAGTTCTGACAAAGCCTGCATAAACGATCAGGCCGATCGCCAGCGATATGAAGGCTCCCTTCATATTGGCAAAGGACACGAAGGAAACCTCTTCCGCCATGCCGCTGCTTCCCAAAAATCCCTCTCCCAACGCTGCCATACTATCCATGAGCTGGTGGGGAAATACTCCGAGGATCAAAATGAGGGCTGCGCTCACTCCCAGCGCAATCCTGCTGCGCATGCTCATGAAGCTGCTTCCGATCTCATCATATCTTTCCTGCACTCTGGCATCTGCGTTCTTTTCCACAAAAATCGCGATAAACAGCTTTGTCATATAGGCGATCGTGAGGCCTCCGCTGAACAGAAACAGGATTTCCACGACGTTCATCCCCGCCGCCGATGTGAAAAATGCGGTAAATCCGTTCGCGGCCGCCAAACCGCTTCCCATTTCAAGACATTCCCTGTATTCCACAATAGACTCATGTAACAGCGTCTTGCTGACATAGCCGGAAAATCCCGGAATGCCCCCGATTCCCAGCGCTCCCGCCAGAAAAACGGCTCCCAGAAAATACTTTCCGCGGCCAAAGCCTCTGACCGCATTCAGATCCAGCTTATGAATCCGCATATAAACTGCGCCTGCCGCCATGAAAAGAACCAGCTTAAACAAAGAGTGATTCACCATATGCAAAAGCGTTCCTCTGGCTGCCATCGCATTTTCCGTTCTGAGTAATACCATCATGCCGATACCGGTCAGAATAAATCCGATCTGAGATACCGAAGAACATGCCAGAGTCCTCTTTAAATCAATGGAAAACAGGGCCAGCACTGCTCCCAGCACCATCGTCACAACGCCCAGGAAAAGAACCAGGCTTCCCCACTTTTCATCATATAAAAACAGGGATGCTGTCACCGCAATAATTCCGAAAATACCTGTCTTAGTCAGAATACCTGATAACAGGGCCGATGCCGGGGCAGGCGCCACAGGATGGGCCTTGGGAAGCCAGATATGCAGCGGAAACGCGCCCGCTTTGGCTCCAAAGCCAAATAAAAGACATCCTCCTGCCACATACAATCTCGTCATGGAGACACCGGAAACCACATCTGCGCCTGAAGGAACGGCTGCCGCCGCCCGCATGGAAATCACCCTTCTGCTCAATTCACTGATCTCCAGCGTTCCAAACATGTCATAAAGCAGGAAGATTCCCATCAGCATGACCAGGCCGCCGATAACGGCCACCGCCAGATAGGTCTCCGCGCTGCGCAGCGCCTCCCGTGTCTCATCATGAGCGACCCAGACATAAGATGTAAAGGACATAATTTCAAAAAAGATGAATGTGGTATACAGATCCGCCGACAGAAATACTCCTGTCGTCGCTCCCAGAGTCAACAGCATGAACAGATAATACCTGTTGCGGTTTTGGTAATGCCCGAAATATTCCCTTGAAAACAGCGATGTCATCATCCACATGAATGCCGCCACCATACAATACAGGGCGCGGAATCCATCCAGACAAAGATGCAGTCCCATGCCGAATCCGCTGCACTTTAAATACATCTGCCGAAATCCCCCCTCTCTTCCCGCAAAGAAGAGCAAAAACAGGATGAAAAACGCCGCAAACTCGATGATTGCAACGATCTCTGCCGCCAGATTTCTCTTTTCGCCGTCTTTTCTGCCGATCAGCCAGGAAACGGCCGCCCCCGCGAAGGGAAACAGCAAAAGTAAAAATAAAATATAATCTCTTCCCATACTCACAACACCCCGTTAGAAATATCCGTAAAGAACTGTACGATCGGTGCCGAATGAAGTCCAAAAATGATCATGGCCGCCACGAACAGGAAAAGCGGAAACAACATCATCCAGTTTGGATCTCTGTACTCCTTCACGCTCTCCATATCAAAGTCCTCCGGCGGAAAGAAAGCCCGTATTACGATGGACAGCATATAGATCGCTGTCAAAAGCGCGCTGATCAAAAGCGCTCCGATTCCAAAACAGGCCATCACATTGCCGCTCATCACGGCTGCATTCGCCAGATTCCACTTGCTGATAAACCCGCACAGTCCCGGCACTCCCATCAGCGCCAGAGAAGACACGGTAAAAACACCGAACACAGCGGGCATTTTTCTTCCAAGTCCATCCAGCTCATGTACATAGTGCTTTTCCGTCTGATACATGATCGCTCCCGCACAGAAGAAGGAACAGATTTTCATGACGGCATGAAACACCAGATGGGTCAGCGCCCCAGCCAGGCCCAGAGGTGTCATGATCGTTACACCGAACAGGATATAGGACAGGTTGCTGATCGTGGAATAGGCCAGCCTTCTTTTTATGTGCGTCTCTTTTAATGCACGGCTGCACCCGTAAACGATCGTAAACATCACCACGCCCATGACCACATACTGTGCCCAGGTGCCGATCAGAAAATCCGTGCCGAAGCTGTAGTAGGTCAGGCGGATAATTGCAAAAGCTCCCGCCTTTACCACTGCCACCGCATGCAGAAGCGCAGTCACAGGCGTGGGCGCCACGCCCGCCTGGGGCAGCCAGGAGTTAAACGGACAAATTGCCGCCTTCACGCCAAAGCCCATAAAGGCAATCACGTAAATCAAAAGCAATGTATTCGTCTTATCTCCCAAAGTCTCCGGCGTAAGCACGCCTCCATAAGTGAAATCCACGGTTGTTCCGTAGATCATCAAAAACACCAGACCGATAAAGGCAAACGCCGCGCCGCCGAGCGAATAATATAAATATTTTCTGGACGCCAGAATAGCCTCCCTGCTCAACGTATGAAGCACCAGAGGCACCGTCACCAGCGTCAGCAGTTCATAAAAGAAGTACATGGTCAGCATATCTTCCGCAAACGCGATGCCCAGTGTAATGCCATAGGTCATTGTATAAAACATGAAAAAAACTTTCTCATGTTTTTCTTTTTTCATATATTCAAAAGAATACAGCATGGCAAGCGGCCAAAGGGCGCTGACAAGACCTGCGAACACCATTCCGCAGCCATCCAGTTCCAGGGACAGGGAAAGATTATTCACAAACTTCACAATCGGAAATCTGCCCGTTGTCCCTTCTGAAATGATCAGTCCTACCAGCAGGCTCGTGATCACCACCACAATTTCCAGATAGACAGCCATATGGGCCCGTTTCTTAAACGGCAGCACCATCACCAGCGCACCGCCCACAATGGGAATCAATATGGCTGCCAACAACATCATAGGATTCATATTTCCTCACATTCCGCCGCCTGTGCGGCAACAGCAACAAATCGCTACATCAGCTGACCCGCTATGGCCGAAAGCTGTCGGATCAGCCCTTCCGGAACAATGCCCAAAACAAAGGCCAGCGCCGCCAATATCACCATCGGAACCAGCATCAGCTTCACCGGCTCCTTTTTCACCAGTGCTGCATAATCATAGTCCTCGCCCGGGAAAAAGCCCTTAATGGTGACAGGAAGCAGATAGCCTGCGGTCAGCAGCGCACTGATCAGCAGAATAACCGGCCCCAGCCAGGAAAATACCGCTGTTTTCGTATGAAGCGCGCCCTCACAGAGATACCATTTGCTGATAAAACCGCTGGCAGGCGGTATACCGATCAGGGCCAGACTGCACAGGGTAAAGCACCAGATCGTGACAGGCATTTCCTTTCCGATTCCTGTCAGTTCGTCCACCCTGCGCTTTCCTGTTCTGAAAATAATTGCGCCAGCGCACAGGAATAAGCCGCATTTGATGAACGCATGAAACACCACGTGCAAAAGGGAACCTGTCAGACTCACAGGATCCAGCAAAAACAGACCAAACAGGATATAGGATACCTGGCTGACTGTGGAATAAGCAAGCCTCTTCTTCATCCCCTTTTCCAGATATGCCAGCATGGACCCCATAAATACCGTTACCAGGCTCAGAATGAGCATTGTCGTCTGCACCCAGGTTCCCCGCAGGAAATCCGCCCCGAACAGGTAGAAAATCACGCGGATGATTCCCAGCACACCGCCCTTTACGATAACCCCGGAAAGAACTGCCGATGCAGGTGCGGGAGCCTCAGGATGCGCCACAGGCAGCCAGCCATGGAACGGAAACATACCCGCTTTTACAGAAAATCCCAGCAGCATGAAAAATGCAACCACCAAAAGCAGCTTCTCATTTCCTGCCGTCAGCGTAGCGTCCAGCACACCTTTTGCAGTAAAAGTGAGCGTATTGGCATACCGGTATACAAAATACAGACCAAACAATACCATATAAGCGCCGCAGAAGGAATAAAACATATATTTCAACCCGGCCATGATCGCCGCTTTCGTCCTCTCATGCAATACCAGAGGCATGGAAAGAAGCGTCATCATTTCGTAAAACATATAGAACGTGATCATATTTCCGGAAAAATCCAGGCCGATCAAAATTCCGTATACGATCAGATAAAATCCGAAAAACCGCCTGGGCGCATTTTCCGCTTTCATATATTCAAAGGAAAAGAAGCCCGCCAGCACCCAGACGACCGTCACCACAAAAGCAAATACTTTGCCGATGCTGTCAACGCGAAAATAAACCGGAAGCCTGCCCGTCAGAAAGAACATCGTAAAAGAAACTTCTTTCCCCCAGACCAGCCCCAGCACCATGAGGGCCGTCAGCAGCAAAACGCCTCCCGTATACCTGGACAGCAATGCTTTCTTTTTCGGTTCTTTTCCCACAAGCAGTAAGACTCCCATCAGAATCGGGAAAAATATGGGAAATAAAATTGTTACAGATTCATTCATAATGACTCCATTCTCTTATCCAAACATGGAAAGTCCCGTATGGATCCACTGTACGATCGGCTGTGAAAGCATTCCCAGCATGACATTCAGGACAATAAAGCACACAAGCGTTACCGCATATTCTTTTTCATTTTTAATGGTTATGACCTCACAATCCTTTCTGCGCTCCGGCACATAAATGCGGATGACAGTTTTCATAAAGTAAATCGCATTCAGGATTGTGCTGATCGCCAGAACAATGACTGCAGGGAGCATTTTATAGGTATGGCCGATGGACGCCTCCGCAAACAGAAGCTTGCTCACAAAACCGGAGAACATCGGCACCCCGACCATGGAAAGGGAACCCACCGTAAACGCGAATCCCGCGATCTTATTCCGGTAGCCGGCGCCCGTTAAATCCACAATCTGTCTGCTGCCCTTTGAAACATCCGTAAGTCCGATTGCTGCAATGAAAAGCAGGGATTTGGTGGCCGCATGGGATAAAATATGAAAAATGCTGGCCGTCATGCCGCTTTCCGTCCCCAGTCCAAAGCCCATGTAAATATAACCGATCTGCGCCACGCTGGAAAAGGAAATCATTCTGCGTATATCATTTTCCCTGATCGCACTGAGGGAACCGAAAATCATTCCCAGCAGTCCGAATACAAAAAGTACATTGATGACCTTGCTCTCTGCAATGATTTCAAATCCGATCACCCGGTAAAAAATTTTGATTAATAAAAATATATATCCCTTGGAAACCAGGCTGGAAAGCATCGCCGCCGAGGAAACCGTGGAATAGCCATAGGCATCCGGCAGCCAGGAGTGAAAGGGAAACAGCGCGCTCTTGATCGCAAGTCCGGCACACATCAGGCCGATTGTCGTCATCAGCGGCACGGAATACTGGTGATGTGATACCAGCACAGCCACGGACTCCTTGATATTGCTCATCAGCAGATGCCCTGTCAGATCGTAGAGCATACACAGGCTGATTAAAAACAGACCGGAACCCAACAGACTCATGATCATATAGCGGACAGCCGCTTCGATCGTCCGCCCGTTCTGACGGATCATGATCAGTCCGCAGGCGGAAATCGTATTGATCTCAACGAACACGTAGGCCGTAAAGAGGTCATTGGTATACACCAGCGCCAGCAGGGAGCTTAACAGCAGATTCACCAGAATATAGTAAAGATTGTGCTTGCTGTATTCCACCTCTCCCAGCAGCTTTTTACGTCCGCCCGTCATGGATAAAAGCATGATAACACAGAAAAACAGCGCCATTCCCGCTTCCAGCACGCCTGCCCGGATCTCATTTCCCCAGGGTGCCGGAAAATGCCCCATCCAATATACATAGGACTCTCCCGTTCCCATCAGATAAACGAGCAAAACAGCGGACATTGCTCCCACCACTGAAATGAGGATGGTGTTGAGCCACTTTGCCGCCCTGGCGGGAAGCACGGAGCTGACGATGCCGGAAAACATGGATAGAATAATCGAAAAGAACGGAAAGTTCTGCACAAAATTCATCACAGCCCCTCCTTTTTCAATCGCATGGAAATTTCGTCCAGATCCAGCGTATGGTATCTTCTGTAAAGCCGGATCGTCAAAGAAAGCATGATCGCTGTTACCGAAACAGAAACTACGATTCCGGTCAGCACAAGACCGCTGGGCACCGGATTAATGTAGGCTTCCACCTCCTGCACCCCATCGACAACGATCGGCGCCACCCGCCCCGCGATATATCCTTTTTCTGCGAGAAACAGATAAATTGCCGTATCCATAATATTCAAACCGATAATTTTCTTTATCAGATTTTTCTGCAAAAGCAGATTGGAAAAGCCGATTCCAAACAGGATCACCGCAACGGCCTCCCCGTAATTTATAAATAGATTCGGGCCAACCATTTAAAAGCCCCCTTTCCGAAACAGCACATAAAATGCGTACATGGTGCAGGCAACCACCAGCCCCACACAAATATTCAAAGGCAGAATCAACCCGCTGGACAAAATCGCCCCCGGCGTTCCCAAAGGAATGCCGCTCTCCAGATGATTCGCCCCTGTAAAGAAGGAATAGCTCTTTGCCAGACAGTAGAAGGTCAGCGCGAAAAAGCAGGTCCATTTATAGGTCTTTTCCGTAAAGAACCGTTCTGTCTTTTCAAAGCCAAAAGCATTTAAGTACAGGATCAGTCCTGCGCCGATGATCGCCCCGCCGGAAAAACCGCCGCCCGGAGAGAGATGTCCGTTTAAAATGACATAAATACCGAAAATAATGATGATGGGTACCAAAAACCCGGCGACCTTTTGTAAAATCACATCATTCTTCGGCTCATAGACGCGGTCATCCGCCTGCGCTTTAGCAATCGTAAGCTCGTCCACCGGCTTCTGATAGACCGGCACACCGGGCTTTGCCAAAGCCTTCTTTTCCTTATCCAGGCGCAGCAGAATGAGCACCGTAACCGTCGCGATAAACAGCACGTTGGACTCTCCAAAGGTATCAAAAGCACGATAATCCAGAATCATGCCTGTCACGATATTCACCGCGCCGGTCTCCTGCAGGCCGCTTTCAATATAGCGGGCCGAAACCTCATTGTTCACCGGATTGTCCGGATCTCCGTTCGGCGGAAGCCACGAAACCGTAACCAGCATAATGGAAATCAGCGTCAGACAGAAAATCACCGCCGCTATCTGATACATCTTATGAAACAGTCTCAGCTTATGGTTATCTTCCACATCATAGATCTGTTCCCGCAGCATCTCGCGCTCCTTCATCAGCTCCCGGATCTCTCCTTCTCTGGGCGCATACTCCTTCTGCGGCTTCATTTCCACCTTATCAAGCAGCGTATCCTCTTCTCCATAAAACCAGCGGGTAAAAGCATTATTCTTCTTTTCTTTCATCATTGTCCTCCCCTACCATGGCATGGATCTTTTTTAACGTTACAAAAAACAGAACGCTGGTCACTCCCGCACCCACAGCAGCCTCCGTAATTGCCAGATCCGGCGATTCCAGAAGCATCCATATGATGGACATAACAAGGCTGTAAGACATGAAAATCAATATGGAATTGAGCAGCTTCTTTGAAAATGTAACCGAAATGGCGCATATAACCAGAAACCCCATCAATATACACGTAAATATTTGCATAATTCCTCTCATTCTGCCGTTTCATGCGGCATAACATCACAATATTTTTCCAGCTCTTCATCTGTCGTAACCTCCAGTCTGGCGATCAGATGAGAAGATACCGGTGACGCAAACCACAGGAAAATGACGACAAGCAGCATCTTCAGGCTCGTAAAATTAAACCCGGAAAAAATGATCAGGCCGATCAGGGAAATTCCGATACCCAGCGTATCTCCCATGGCCGCCGCATGCATGCGGTTTAACACAAAATGAAAGCGGTATACCCCAAATACCTCCAGGGCGAAGGTAATCAGGCCGACACACAGAATCACAGTCCCGATAATAAAGCGAATCCATTCCAAAATCATTTTCCGCGCTCCTCCTTCTCTTTCTTTTCCCGATATACGCCCATGTACACCTTGGTCAGCACAATGACTGCCAGAAAGCTGATCATCGCATAGATGATGCAGATATCCGCCAGATATCCTTCCTTTAATAAAAGAGCCAGAATCGCGATGATGACCATGACGATCGTTCCCATCATATTGGTAGCAACAATTCTGTCCGCCACCTTCGGACCCTTAACAGCCCGGATAAAACACAGCAGCAGCATTACCGCCAGAAAGACCAGCGCTCCTACAAAGACAACATGATAAGCATTCTGTAATGAAGTATTCATCCTATCATTTCACTTCCTTCCTCAAGTTCCAGCAGCGCCTGTTCAAAGGAGCTGTTGTCAAGTCCCTCCGCAAAGGACTTGTCCAGACAGTGTACTGTCAGCTCGCTGTTTTCCAAAGCCACCGTTATTGTCCCCGGCGTCAGCGTAATGGAATTGGCCAGAAGCACTTTCGCAGTTTTAGTTTTCAGCTTCGTCTGAAAATGAACCAGCACAGGATCCGGCTCCACATCCCGGGCAACGGTCATGCGGATCATCGCCATATTCGCTTTGACGATTTCCATAATCAAAAGCCCGGCGAACTTCAAAAGCAGAAGGGACTTCTTCAAAAGATACCGATCTTTGGAAGGACTCCAGTTTAAAAATTTGCAGGTAAAAGCATAAACCACAGCGGCGACCGCAATGCCGAACACAGCAATCTCCACCGTCAGCTGTCCGTTAAAAATCACCCAGATCAGAAAATAAAAAAGATACATGCCAAACTCTCCTCCGTTACCGATAAATAATATACTTACAGATAGGATTGCCCTGCGAAGAAAAGCGTTCCTCATATTCTGTCATGATATTTCCTTCGTTTAACCTTTCAT
>Ga0129308_1003340_pt1 | contig 11707 bp, 9 predicted proteins | sample L827metagenome_FD_94440 | JGI IMG/M metagenome (GOLD analysis project Ga0129308, IMG submission 94440) | Ring-tailed lemur group fecal microbial communities from Wisconsin, USA - L827 metagenome | ecosystem: Host-associated > Mammals > Digestive system > Large intestine > Fecal | place: USA... | reverse complement strand
GATGATCGACGAACTTACATATCTGCTTACCCAGATGTCATACGGAAACATCAGCTTTCAGATAAATTATCAGTATAAAGGCGAGTTTGAACCGATAAAGACGGCGTTTGAACAGATACTTGTAAACTTAAACGACTCAATTTCAAAGATCCAGACCGCCGGTACTATGCTGTACGACGCATCAGAGCAGGTATCGGGAGGCTCTCAGGCGCTTGCACAGGGTACAAGCGAGCAGGAGGCTTCTATCCGTGAGCTGTCGGATAATGTTGAGGATATTTCCGGCAGAGTAAGGAAGAATGCCGAAAATGCAAAGAATGCAAGCGAGATATCCGATACTGCTACAGACGACCTCAAGGCAGGAAACGATGAGATGCAGCAGATGCTTGCGGCTATGAAGGTTATCGAAGAAAAATCTGCCGAGATCGAGAAAATCATCAACACCATTGATAATATTGCTTTCCAGACAAATATACTTGCTCTTAATGCGGCGGTCGAAGCAGCAAGGGCAGGCGAAGCAGGAAAGGGCTTTGCGGTTGTTGCGGATGAAGTCAGAAACCTTGCGAGCAAATCCGCAGAGGCGGCACAGACGACCGGAGAGCTTATCGGCAATACGATCGAAGCCGTTTCAAACGGTATGGCTATTGCGGACACAACGGCTCAGAAGATACAGAGCGTAATGGATCGTTTCAACACGGCAAATACGCTGATAAACGAGATATCCGATGTATCCGCAGAACAGGCAAAGATGGTCGAACAGGTGCTCTCAAGCGTCGGACAGATATCTGCTGTTGTTCAGAATAATGCGGCTACTGCACAGGAAAGTGCAAGCGCAAGCGCTATTACCGCCGCACAGGCTAAAGAAATGCAGACGCTTGTCAAGCAGTTCCACCTGCGTGAAAACGGTCAGGTTCATCTTGAGGGGCCGACGGTATAAGCATAGAATATTTTTTCGAGCAGGCATTTATGCCTGCTCGTTCTGTAAGGAGAAGAAATGACACAAAAAGAATACACTTTCGGCGGTATGCAATGCAAATGCTGGCTCGCCGATAACGAAAAAGCGAAGCTTCAGATAATTCACGGACTCGGTGAGATGAGCGAGTATTATGAACAGGCAGGGGAGTATTTCACAAAAAGAGGTATCTCGGTTTATCTTTGCGAGTACCGCTGTCACGGCAGAACAAAGCTTGCGGCGGATATAGATGATATATTGCAGATTTCGTCAGATGAATGTTATAAATTTTCGGAAAATACGGCAAGCACATCGGATACTCCGTTTTTTCTGCTCGGGCATAGTCTTGGCTCTCAGATGGTGCAGTATATAATCGGCAATCATGGAGGAAATCTGTATAACGGTGTTATTATGACGGGTTGCCCGTATATAGAGAATACCGATGAGCTTCTTCGTGATATTGACAAAGAGGCTGAGATGAGAGGCGATGATGCGCCCAGCCTGGATGTATTTATGAAAGTATTCGGCAGAGTCGCAGAGCCTTTTGAGGAAAAATGCACTGTGTCTTGGGTGACATCGGATATCGAAAGAGCGCTTTATTATGAAAAACTGCCGTACACGAATGTTATGTACAGCTGCCGTTTCTATAAAAGCTTTCTTAGGCTGGCGGCGCAGGTTCAGCAGAAGAACTATTTAAGCAAGGCAGCAAAAAAGCCGCCGCTGCTTATTATGAGCGGAACTATGGACACTGTGGGACAGTTCGGACAGTATGCAAAGCAAAAAGCCGATGAGCTTAAAAACTGCGGTTATAAGGTTGAATTACATCTGTTTGACGGTATGCGGCACAGCATTTTGCAGGAAAGAAACCGCACGGATGTTATGAGTATAATCACAGAATTTATTGAAAATAATTAAGCCAATTTTAAAGTAAAAAGTAAACAGCTGTTAGCTAATGGTGAATATTATACTATTTTTTACTTTTGTTTTTGTTCAATATACCCAAAATAGTGCTATATAAACTGTAGAAATAGTGAATTGAAATTTTATGCTTAATCGGTTATAATTAAGACATCTGAATGTAAACGAATACATTCCGGTATATCTTAAAAGGAGGATAAAAATGAAACTCTCAAAGAGAATAACAGCTTGTGCACTTTCTGCTATTATGGCGGCTTCTGTACTCACAGCGTGCAATTCAAGCACCACATCAGGAGGCAACACAAGCACAACACAGTCCGGTACGACATCCGGCACAAATGAAAGCGGAACAACAGAAAGCGGAACAACCGGCGGTGATACTTCAACAACCGGCGGTGAAATCATAGAGGCCCCCACAAACGGCGATACGCTCAAATGGCTGGGCTATTATGACCTGAACACCGATGATAAGGAAATTGTAGATAAATTTGAAGACGCAGGCTACAAGGTTGAATTCTTGTCAACCACTTCTACCGAGTACTTCACAAGACTCGCTCAGCTGGTAGCTTCTTCCGACTCTCCCGATATGGTGCGTTATGAGTGGCAGTCATATCCTCACGGAGTTGCAAACAACCTTTATACATCACTTGACAGTTATATCGACTTTGACAGCGAGACATGGTCGGGTATAAAGAATATGATAGAGAGCTTCAACTACGGCGGCAAGCACTATTATGTTCCTTACCGTGTAAACGCAGGCGTTGTACTTATTTACAGCCAGACAGCCCTTGAAGAAGAAGGCATCAAGGAAGATCCCCTTGAGCTTTATCAGGAAGGCAACTGGACATGGGATACCTGGAAGGATATAATGATCGAATGGTGCAATCTCGGCGACGATTACTACGGCATTATGCCTACAGGCTTCGTTGCAATGCCCTTCATTGTATCAACAGGTACAAAGATGATTGATGTTGACGGCGAGAACAAGCAGATCATCAACAACATGAAGGACGCAAACGTTCAGAGATGTCAGGACTTCCTTGCAGACCTTGCAAATCAGGGCATGGTAAATGCTGAGTATGCAGATCCCAGCGTATGCCTTACAGAAACAAAGACATTATTTGCCGAATTCGGTCTTGACTGGGGCTGGACAACGGCACAGGCTGGTTCTCCCGATCAGGATATCAGATTCGTACCGATCCCCAGGGACGAACAGGCTGACGCATATTATATGAATACAGATACATTCGGCTACCTTGTACCTGCAGGCGCTCAGAACATAAGAGCTGCTATCAAGTATATGGAAATCTGCCGTCTTAACGAGATCGATCCCGACAGAATCGCTCAGGCAAAGGCAGAGGCTACCGCTGAAAATCTTTACTATCCTAAATGTCCCGAGTGCGGCGTTTCAACACCCGACAAGACTTTAGCAACCTGCCCCGAGTGCGGCGCAGAGCGCAGACTTAACAAGAAGCATGCCTCTATGTCTGAAGAACTTTATGAAATTTCAATGGATCTTAAGGATACATCAGGCGACAAGTTTGTATTCCTGTTTGACGATTGCTTCGGATTCTCTTCGGATCTGACAACTCTGTTCCAGCAGGGCGACGCTGAAGGCAACGGTTGCATACTCGGCGGACCTTTCAAGAACGGCGAATCCTACACATCGCTCCGTGATGCTTATTTCGGAACTGTAGAAGCATTCCTTGATCCTTACAGAGCTCTTATGCAGCAGAACTGAGTATAAGGCGTGATATCTGTAAAACAGGTATAATTTAAAGAACAACCGAGCCTCTTCCGATTATCTATCGGGAGGGGCTTTCTTTTTGCTTTGCATTTATGCCCGCTATATGCTATACTAAAGATATCAGAAAGGCGGAAAAAGATGACCGAGAAAGAATTTACCGAAAGATATACCCGTAATATGACCGACGCACAAAGACAAGCGGTAGTTACATCGGACGGTGCAACGCTTTTGCTTGCGGTACCGGGAAGCGGCAAGACAACCGTACTTATTGTAAGGCTCGGATATATGCTGTGCGTGTGCGGGATAAGTGCCGAAAACATATTGGCGGTGACATATACAAGGGCTGCGGCTGCTGAGCTGAAGCGTCGGTTTTCTGCTATGTTCGGCGAACAGAAAACAGGTATACCGGAGATAAGAACGATAAACGGTTTTTCCACCAAAGTCATAGACAGGTACGGCGAGCTTTACGGCAGAGAGAATATACCCTGTCTTATGAGCAAAGAGGGCGACAGAAAAAAGCTTATCGGGGATATATATCGACAGCTGACCGGAGAGTATGCGGATGCGATGACCGTGAATGATATCGGTGCGGCAATAACATACGCCAAGAATATGATGCTGTCCGATGAAGAAATAGCTCTTATAAAAGCAGACGGCTATGATATGCTGAAGGTGTATAAGCAGTACTGTCGGGCGTTAGAATCATCGGGCAGGATGGATTATGACGACCAGATGGTAACGGCACTCCAAATGCTGAGAAACTGCGCCGAACTGCGTAAGGAATACACCGACAGATTCAGATACATATGCGTTGACGAAGCACAGGATACATCAAAGATACAGCACGAGATAATAAGACTGCTTGCAAAAGACAGCGGCAATGTGTTTATGGTCGGAGATGAGGATCAGAGCATATATGCGTTCAGAGGTGCGTATCCCGACGCACTTGCGGATTTTGAGCAGACCTATAATAAGGCTAATGTGCTTTTAATGGAGCATAACTTCCGTTCCACGCCCGAGATAATCAGAACTGCAAACGCTTTTGTCAGCAATAACCTTTTCAGACGGGAAAAAGCAATGACGGCTGTCAATGACAGCGGTCAACCTGTAAAGGTTGTTATGTGCGCAAACAGGGCGGCTCAGTTTGATTTTATCTGTGAGCAGGCAAAGAAGACCGGAAAACAGACTGCCGTGCTGTTCCGCAACAACGACAGCGCAGTCGTACTTGTCGATTTGCTTGAAAGGAGCAACACAGCATACCGTATCAGAAGCGGAGAAAGAACATTTTTCACATATCGTCTTGTGTCGGATATCTGCAATATAATTCGCTTTTCAAAGGATCCGTCCGATACGGAAAGCTTTATGCAGATTTACTACAAGCTGGGACTTTTTATCACTAAGGAAATAGCGGTTAATGCCTGTAAATCAAGTCGGGTTAACAACATATCGGTGTTTTCGGCATTGCTCGGAAAGGATATACAGCTTAGCGGCAATCAGGAGAAAATCGTAAGGCAGATCAAAGCGCAGTCGGAGCAGATAAAAGAAATGTCCGCAGTACAGGCGCTGAATACTATCCGATACGAAATGGGCTACGGCGAATATATGCAAAGAAACAGCCTTGACGCTTCTAAATTTGAAATATTACTGCTTCTTGCAAGAAATGTCGCCGGCATTTCCGAACTCCTTGACAGGCTCGGTGAGCTTAACGCTATAATGACGGAGCATATCGATGATGAAAACTGCCTTTTCACGCTGTCGACCATTCATTCGAGTAAGGGGCTTGAATATGATTGTGTTTATATAGCCGATGTATTTGACGGAGTTTTACCTCAGACTACCAAAGAACAGCAGAAAGACAATGAATCGATAAGAGCTTACGAAGAGGAGCGGCGGCTGTTTTATGTTGCTATGACAAGGGCAAAAAAAGAGCTGTGTCTGTTTTACTGTAAAGATAAGAAATCGGAGTTTGTTGCGGAAGTGAATAACGAACTTCCCGTAGAATCGGTTGACGAAAAAGATGTTTTCCGATTTTTATACGATAACGAAATAATCGGGCGTGAGTACTCTCATAAGATATACGGCAAGGGTATCATTCAGGCTCGGTGCGGCGATGACGCTTTGATAAAGTACAGGGACGGGAGGAGCGAGCTTAAAACGCTTGCTGAGATGCTTCGTGAAAGGGAAATATCGGTAAAGTATATAAGCCGTGAGCAATCAGACAGCAAAGCCGAAAGCGTCAAGCCTCCCGTAAATATCACGCTGAAATGCGGTGACAGACTGCACCATAACCGTTTCGGAAACGGAGTGGTGAAAAGCATAGACAAGCTCGGCATAGCTACGGTATATTTTGACGGCATTGACGACACAAAGCGGCTCATGCTTGATGTCTGCTTGCAAAAAGGGATAATAAGTATACAATAGTCACCTTTTTGCGATATTCGGTTGACATTCTTTATCTGCGGTGATATATTTATTTGCAGAAAAAAAGAAAGGAAACCTTTAAAATGAAAAAAATGAAAATTACAGATATTGTTCTGTGTGCCTTGTTTGCGGCGATAATTGCCGTATTGTCCCAGATAGCTATTCCTATGCCGTCCGGCGTACCGGTAACGCTGCAGACTTTTGCAATAGCGCTTTGCGGATATTATATTTGTACATTAAGAGCTGCTGTATCAACGCTTGTGTATGTGCTTATAGGTGCTGTCGGCGTTCCCGTATTCAGCGGCTTCAAGGGCGGTTTTGCCTCGATTGTGGGACCTACCGGAGGCTTTATCATCGGCTTTATCGCTATGGCGGCTATCTGCGGAGTATCATTCAAAGCACTTCCCGATAAGTTCCGTGTTCCTGTCAGAATAGCAATGGGAATAGCAGGTCTTGCAGTATGCCACATATTCGGCTTTGTTCAGTATTCGCTTATTTCCGGCAAGGATCTGTTAACGAGCTTCCTGCATGTATCTGTGCCGTATCTTGTAAAGGATATAATAAGCGTAGTTGCGGCATATTTTGCGGCGCTTGCCGTATCAAAGGCGCTCAGACGCAGAGCAGGATTTGCACCGAGTGAACAATAATAACAAAGGGGCTGTTTTTGCAGCCCTTCCAGATTGTCGAAAAAGTCTTTTAATTTAAGAATGGAGAAATTCTCTATCCCTTTGTGAGCGCACAGAGCGTGGCATCGTGCCACGCTCTGTGCGCTCACTAACAGGCATTCATGCCTGCAACGCCTTTCTATGTTATCGGGGGGCTCAAAAGCGGAGCTTTTGAAAATCAGCCGTAAGGCTGATAGAGGCGCACCCTCAACCCCATTTTGAAGAAGATTTAGGTTTATAGACAGTCTAAAAGGGGCTGTTTTTAGCAGCCCCTTTACTGTATTCATCGTTTCGCTTTGATATAATCCATATATTCCTTTTTTATCGCTGCCGAATTTTTGGCTTTGATAAGTACAATATCCCCGTTGTCAAGCAGAAAGTTGTCTTTGGCGCCGACAATGTGTTCCATATTTACTATATAGCTTCTGTGACATCGCAGAAAACGGGAAGAGCTGTCTTTAAGCGACAGTTGGATATCGTCAAGCTTTTTATATACCGTTATCTCTTCTTTATTTGTATGAACGATACAGCGGTTGTTACAGCTTTCGATATAGGATATATCCTTGAAGGAAATATAACGCACGGTGTTTCTGCTCCGCACTTCAAGAGCTTCATCGGCATAATTTTCAAGTATTCCGTTAAGCACGGCAGATATTCCGCTTTGAGAGTAAGGCTTTATAAGATATCCGCTTGCTTTGACCGAGTATCCCTCAACGGCGTATTCATCGGTGACTGTGGAAAAAATCAGAATATTCCCGTAGCCAAGCTCCCGAAGTTGCTTTGCCACATTTATCCCAAGCTCGTTTCCGATATAGATATCCATAAAAATTATGTCATACCACTCGCCGTTTTTTATATCGGATATTATCGAGTCACCGCTGTCATAGGTTTCGATACAGCAGCTTTTTGATCTGCTTTTGAAATAATTCTTTATAAGCATCGCTGACAGCATAAGGTCTATTTTGCTGTCATCGCATACAGCGATTTTCATCCATTTTTCCTCCGAAAAAATGAAAATAAATACAAAGTTTAAAATAAGTATATCATAAAATTACATATTTTTCAATATATTTTATTTCATTTCAATGGATTCGACACGATGATTATTTAGCTGTTTATGCCCATGTGCCGTTATGGAATACCGGTACTTCGGTGCCGTCAGGGCGTATTCCGGTGATATCAAGGTCGTCAGAGCCTATCATAAAGTCCACATGAATAATAGAATCGTTTATGCCCATTGCGTGAATTTCATCAAGCGTTTTATTTTCAAATCCGTCAATTACTTCAAGGAAGCCTTCGCCTGCGGCAATGTGACAGCAGGCGTTTTCATCGAACAGAGTGTTCATGAACAGGAGCCCCGACTTATTAATCGGCGAATCCTTCGGAACAAGAGCGACCTCTCCGAGCATTGAAGCGCCTTCATCCATTGCAAACATCTTTTTCAGCATTTCTTCTCCCTGCTTTGCGTGGCAGGAGTGCACCTTTCCGTTTTTAAACTCCACGCTGAAACCGTCAATAAGCTGTCCCGACCAGCTAAGCGGCTTGGTAGCTATGAGCGTACCTTCGCATCTGCCTTTCATAGGACTGATGAAAACTTCTTCGGTAGGCATATTAGGAACATAGCTAGCTCCGTTTATGCGGTTTGTGTCTGCCGCAGAGCACCACTTTGCACCTGGGATAAGCTCTACGGAAAAATCTGTGCCGTTTGAGCTTTTGTATCTCAGCTTTGTAAACTGCTGAGAATTAAGCCAGTCTGCCCGTTTTTTCATATCGGCAGTGTGCTTTGCCCAAACCTCTTCGGCGTTATGCTTACCGTCAATGTATACGCAAGAGAAGATAGCGTCCCACAGCTTTTCCACAGCCGTACCTGCGTCACAGCCGGGGAAAACTTTCAGCGCCCATTTTGGAGAAGCGGCGGCAACGATAAGCCACTGGTGCTTGCCGTCGATCTCGTCACGGTACTTTTTCAGCACCTTTGAGCGCATCTGTCCTACCGTTGATATGATATCCGCCGGTATTCCGCTTAGCTCATCGGGATCGGCAGATTCAATGAAGATACGGACAGGAAGGTCCTTTACCATCTGCTTCTGCCGTTCTTCCTCCCACGGCAGAACTGTTCCGAGAGTTTCTACCGACGCATTTTCATAGTGAAGTCTTTCTATCTCTCCGCAGCTCCAGAACATCTCAACATAAGCCGCCTTTGCCGCATAACATTCTTTAGCAACAAGCGTCGCAAGCTCGTGTTGGTCGACTTCGGCATAAAGCCGCACCTTTTGTCCGGGCTGAACATTTGCACCTACTTTTACCATCAGTTTTGCATACTCGCTTAATAGCTTCTTATCCATACGACTTGATCCTCCGTAATATATGTTTTCGGATAGTGTGTCCGTTAAAGGCAGAACTATCCCGAGCTTTATCCGATATACCTCTATTATATGACCGCAGAAGCGGCGTGTCAAGACGATGTGAAAGCGTTATTTATATTCCGTAAATCTGATGTAAACGGCTGTAAAATCTATGTTAATTATTTCGTCGTTTTGTACAATTTTGCAAGATATTTTGTTGCATTTTTGTTAAATTTCCAATCAAACTATAGACAAATCGTAAGAAAGGTGGTATAATCAAGTCACGATATAAGGAAACGCAATTAAAATAAATCAGCGCTCCCGGAAAGGACTTAAGTATGAACGAATTCAAATTAGGAAAAATGATATCAGAAGGAGAAAATGTCAATGTATATGAGAGCGGCGACTATGCGGTAAAGGTTTTCAAGCCCGACGCACCCAAGACGGTCGTATTTTATGAAGCTCTTATGGACTCTAAGGTTGAGGAAACAGGACTCAGCATTCCTAAGGTAAAAGAAGTTGAAATAATCGACGGTAAGTGGGCTATAGCTACCGAGCTTATAAAGGGCAAGACTCTTGCTCAGATAATGCAGGAAGAACCCGAGAATAAGGACGCTTATCTTGACGATATGGTTGAAATACAGCTTGAGATACACTCAAAGAGCGTAAAAGGCATAGCAAAGCTGAAGGATAACCTCAGAGCCGAGATAGAAAGCCTTGATGTTATCGACCATATCAAGAGATATGAACTGCTTACAAGACTTGACAGCACTCCCAAGCACGTTAAGCTGTGTCACGGCAACTTCGGCCCCGAGAACATAGTTGTTACAGACGATAACAAGGTATATATCGTTGACTGGATAGGTGCGTCTCTCGGTAACGCAAGTGCAGATGTAGCAAAAACATATTTAAAGCTTGCACTTACATCAACAGAAACAGCAGAGAAGTATATGAACCTGTTCTGCTCAAAGACGGGTACTTCCAAGAAATATGTTCAGGAGTGGCTTCCCATTATGGCGGCGTCAACTCTTGCAAAGGGCGTAACAACTAAGGAAGAAAAGGACCTGTTGTTCACCTGGCTTGATGTTGTGGACTATTCATAATATCTGCATATACTTAAATTATATGAGAGGCTGTCTAAAGGGTACCCCTTTAGGCAATTCCGCCTCGCTGAGCAAATCATCTGTTGCAAAGATGAGGTTTCGGCGGGGCGAGAGTTGCATTATCGGAGGGGCAAAAAGGCGGTCTCTCTGTTTTAGTTATCCTTTGATTGACTTTATATACATCAAATGGTATAATTGTCGGTAACAAGCGCATCAGATTTGGGGGTGATGATGGCAGATGATAGCATTCAACATAATATGTGTGGCAGTTTCGGTACTGGCATATTTATGGCTGTATCTTACCGATGTCAAGAACAGCGTTTATCAGAATATTATGATACTGATAATGCTGTTTTCAAATATCGGTTATCTCTGCCTCAGTATGTCCCGTGATCTCAGCGAGGCGATAATAGCCTGCAAGATACATTATATCGGCGGCTGTTTTATGCCTATGCTGTACTTTTTCACATTCTGCGAAGTGGCACGAATTGAGCTTAAGAAAAAGGTGACATTCCCTCTGCTCCTTCTTCAGATGGCGCTCTACGGTATTGTATGCACTATCGGCTACAGCGACCTATATTATGTAGATCCTCAGTTAGTGATAAAAAACGGAGTAGGTTATCTTGTCAAAGGGTACGGTCCGTTGCATTTCCTCTATCCGCTGACAATGGGATTTTATCTTGTTGCGTCTATATTGATAGCAATTATGTCCGGTCTTAAGAAGAAAACGGTCAACCGCATAGAAGTGCTGGATATGATAGGGTGTGCGGTATTTGCGGTACTGTGCTATATCCTGCAGAGGATAGCACACTGGGGATTTGACATTATGCCGGTATCGTATATGATACTTATGTTAGGCGCAATTGTTCCGATATATCATTCAAACCTCTTTACGGTTGAGGAAAATAAGAATATAGTTCAGGAACAGCTGAACAAAGTCGGCTTTGTGAATTTCAACAGAAAAATGGAGTATATGGGCTGCAATAACTTTGCTACGGGAATTTTCCCCGAGCTTGTTAATTGCGAAGTAGGCAAACCTATTACAGAGTGCGGCGGCGAGCTTGGAGAAATACTTGACGGTATCCGTGAGTTTGACAGCAATATGTCCGACAGCAAAGCGTCACAGCACAGCCACAGCAAGTTCAGAACATTTAAAATCGGAGTGCGTTGTTTTGAAACGGAGATACATACAATAAACGATTTCCGTAACAAGTGCGTTGGATATACGATAGAGTTCAGAGATGAAACCGAGCATCACAGAATTGTGGAGCTGACTTCACAGTATAACGAAACGCTGACAAAAGAAGTTAACGAAAAAACAGAGCGTATAAGCAATATACAGCAGAAGACAATTCTCGGTATGGCGCAGATGGTCGAGTCAAGAGATATGAGCACAGGCGGCCATATCAAAAGAACGAGTGATGTAGTAAAGATATTTGCCGACAAGCTTCTGAAGTGCCCCCTGTCAAGTAGACAGCTGAAAAAACAAAAAGTATTTTGAGTTTGTACAAATCCACCCTGCTGCGCAGCAGGGTGGATTTTTCACGCCGCCGCAGCCG